>Ga0207658_10000213_pt1 | contig 60739 bp, 55 predicted proteins | sample KBSS33metaG_FD_184322 | JGI IMG/M metagenome (GOLD analysis project Ga0207658, IMG submission 184322) | Switchgrass rhizosphere microbial communities from Kellogg Biological Station, Michigan, USA - KBS S3-3 metaG (SPAdes) (version 2) | ecosystem: Host-associated > Plants > Roots > Rhizosphere...
CGAGATGATCGCAGTTGAGCACGATGAGCTGATGTTTTCGGTCAACGGGTGCCCATCAGACGGGCATATCTACTCTGAGGGTCCACACGGTTTGTCAGGCGGGCGCTTGGGACTGCTCAGCTTCGTACCTCGTCGCCGCCCATTTCTGTGGAAATGGCAGGCCGGCTGCGAACTGAATCTTTGTTGTAAATTTTTGGAAGGCCCCGCCCCCTTCAACGGCATAAAGGTAGGCAGTGATAAGGACGTAATTCTTTCCATCCCCGATCCAATGTTGTTGAATCTGATGACGCACCTCCGCCGAGAGGTTGAATTCCAAGATATATTTTCATCCGGGGTTCTTGAAGGTATTTGTCTGCAGATTTCCAGTATTTTCGAGAGATTTAGCGCTAAAAGATCTGCCTCCACTGGCTTAATTAATAGAATTTCTGCTTATATGGACTTGATATGTAGGACGGTGGACGGTCGTCGGAATTCTCCATCGCTGCATGAACTAGCGTCCAAGCTCGGCGTCAGTCCTCGTCATTTTGCCAGACTGTTTGAAAAATTCGCCGGGATGAATTATTCATCGTTTGTAGGCCTGAAGAAGGCCGAACTTGCGAAAGACATGGTATTAAACTCGTCTTCCCCTATCAAAGCCATTGCCTTCGAGCTGGGCTTTGATGACGCAGCATCCTTTTCGCGTGCCTTTCACAAATGGGTCGGCTGCTCTCCAACTATATTCAGGGCGCGGAATAAATGATATCCAAAGCTGCTTGCGATCGAGCGCTCTTTTGATGACTATAAGCATGCTGGACAGAAGCGCAATCAAAGCGACTTATACAAAGATTCATTGATTACAGCCCGGGTTGCCAAACCAAATTCACCGAAAGTCTAATGAAATCAGAAGATTTGGCGGAGACGGAGGGATTCGTATCCCTCATTTTCTGCTACATAACTGACGGAAATTGAAGGCTTTTCCTTGTGTTCTCGTGTTTTCGTCGACCGTAGCAGTCCGCGCCATTCCGTCGCAATCCACGACTCAAACCCGGACGGAGAAACGCCCTCGATCGAGAGCGTGCAATTCGACGGAGGAAGACGGTTCATATGGGTCACGCAATCCACAAGCTGAGCGCCAAGGGCATCGAGAAGCTCAAGACCGTCGGTTGGCACGGCGTCCGACCAATCGGCAGTCAGGGATCAGCCCGCGCTTTGCAAGCCGCCCGGCGCACGACGCGCCGTCCCGATCGATGACATCCTCGCCGTCATGCGCACGCTAGACGAGCGAGCCGATCGGAGAACTCCACTGCAATGAGCGATCGCGCCTTCATCGCCCAGCTGCAGAGCTGTGGGCTGACGACGGCGGAGGTCCATTACTACCGCCCCGATGCGCCGTCGCTGCTGCAGATCTCCATCTGGCAGGAATATGATCTGGGGCCGGACTTCCCGGTGCTGTTCGGCTTTCTCGATCATTGGCGGCGCGAGATCGAAGCCGCGCTCCATTCGGTGCGGATCGCGCACGACGCACTGATCCGTCCCACGGAATGGCGCGCGGTCAACGGCGTGATCAGGCTCCAGTGACACGCGGCCCGATCCAGCGCTGGCGCGAGCGCGTCCGCCGAACGGTGCGCATCGTGCTGACGTTCGACGACATCATGGAGTTTGCGCTGGCGCTGCTTTCGGTATCGCCGGCCGAGCTCGAGACGCTCGGTTGAACCTTCGCCGACCGCAAGCGGCTGCTCGACCATTTCCTCGCCTGCGGCAAGGCGGCATAGGTACAAAATCGGAAGATATCTCCAGGATGCCGATCGAGCTGGCCTTGCCACAGCGCGACATCGACAGGCTCCAGCATTTCGCGCGGCGCGAGCTTCCCAAGGCGACGACCACCGCCGGCGTGATCGATCATGCGACCGCCGGCAGGGCATCGAACACGGCACTGTCCAAGGAGTACATCCCCGGTCGCGACGGTTTCGAGCATCCGGGCCCGCCGACAGGCCGATCAACATGCTAACCTCTATGCGGCCGTTTCGGGCGACGACATGTCTGCGCACGGGCCAGTCGACTTTCGCGGTATCAGGGTGGGCGCGGTTATCCTGATCCTGTCACCGTCATGATCTGCGCCGTCAGCGAGCAGGTCGAGCGCGGCCGCCGCGATTTGATCGAAGGGCACCCGCATGGTCGTAAGGGGAACCTGCAAGCGGCTGACAATCGGGATGTCATTATATCCGATGACCGAAACATCGCCCGGAACAGCAAAGTTCATATTGGCAAGCATCGACAATGCGCCGATCGCTGTATTATCGTTGACGGCGAAGATAGCAGTAGGCCGGCGGGGCAGTGCCATGAGCTTCGCGGCGGCTTCCGCGCCTGAATCGATGCCAAAGGTCGATTCTATGATCAGGCATTGGTCGACAGCCAGGCCGATTTCCTCGAGAGCCTGGCAGTAACCTGCAACGCGCCCGCGACTGCTCGATGCATAGCTGGGGCCGGCAATGATGCCGATCCGACGATGGCCCAGGTCCAGCAGATGCCTTGTGGCAAGATATCCGCCAAGTTGATCGTCGCCTACCGAAGAAAGGCTTCGCCCGTCCGTACGCAGTGCCAGGACATAGGGTACGCCCCGCTTTGCCAGAAGGGTGGGCAGCGGATCGTTGTCCCGCGCGGTCGCCAGGATCAGGCCATCGACACCCCGCTGGAGCAGCGACTCCACCGCGACGACATCGGCCCCTTCTCGATCATCGGTCGTTGCGACCAGCGCGACGCGCCCGATCCGGGCGCAGGCTTTGGCGATCGCTTCGTACAGCATGGCCATGACGGTGTCGGTCAGCCGGGGGACGATGACGCCCACGGTCATGGTTTTTCCGCGCCTGAGACTCGCGGCGGAGATATCCCGGACGTAACCCAGGTCCGCGGCGATCTTGCGCACGCGACGCGCCGTTTCATTGTCGGACTGGGGCAGGCGCTCGTCCAGAACCCGCGACACCGTCGATTTCGAAACGCCGGCGACGGCGGCGACGCTGTGGAGCGTCGCTCTGCTGGATTGCGACGATTTCCTGGACTTCATGCCGCGATCGGTTCCCGCCTATGCTTCTCGCCAGGGATGGGCGAGGCAAGCCGACATTGCACCAAAAAATCTATTGACTCCACCCGCCAGCGAGAACAAGAATGGGAACGTTCCCGCAAACGTTCCACAGTTCCAGGAGAGAATGAGTGATGAGCCTTCACGATCCGCTTGCCGAATCCCGATCCGCCCCCCAAAAAGTCATGGACCTGCGCGGCCTGAACCCGGCCCCCGTCACCGTTTTCACAAAAGACGGCCAGGTCGACTGGGAGCAGAACGTCAAGCTCGCCAAATGGCTGGTGTCAGTCGAAGGGGTGAAGAGCCTGGTTATTCTCGGTCACGCCGGCGAGGGCACGTTCCTCGACCGTGACGAGCAGGTGAAGCTCGTGGAAACACTGGTGGAAGCCGTCGATGTGCCGATCATAGCGGGCATCACTGGTGAAGGTACTGAGGTCGCCGCCAAGGAAGCGCGACGCGCGGCGGATGCGGGCGCCATTGGCGCGTTGGTCTATCCCAGTCATGGCTGGTTGCGCTTTGGCTATCAGGATGGCGCCCCGCAGGATCGCTACAAGGCGATTTACGAAGCATCCGGCCTCCAGTGCATCCTGTTCCAATATCCGGATGTGACCAAGGCGACATATAACCTTAAAACCCAGATCGAGATCGCGGCCCAGCCCGGCGTCGTCGCGACCAAGAACGGTGTGCGCAACATGAAGCGCTGGGACACCGAAATTCCGGTTCTGCGCAATGAATTTCCCGACCTGCAAATTCTGACCTGTCATGACGAATATCTGCTGCACACGATGTTCGACGTCGATGGCGCGCTGGTCGGTTACGGCAATGTGGCGCCGGAACTTCTCGTCAAGCTGATCGAGGCGGGCAAGGCCAAGGACTATGCCGCCGCACGCGCGCTTCATGATCAACTGCTGCCAGTAACAAAGAATGTCTATCACCGCGGCAGTCACATGGAGGGTACTGTCGCGCTGAAGATCGCGCTTCGTGCTCGCGGTATCATCGACAATGCCGTAGTCCGCTCCCCGCTTCTCGACCTGACGGCCGAAGCCGAACGGGAAATCGAGGCCGCGCTCAAGGAAGCCGGTATCATTTGAGCGTGCAGCCCGAGGTGGCGCTGGCGTCAACCTCGGGCCACGGACCCTTGCGCAAAAGGCGACCGTCACATCCTTATGGCGGAAAGAGCGGCGAAAGCCGCCATATTTTGTGAAACAGAGAGAGGAAGCCAATGCACGGACCAGCGGCCGCCTTAAACCCCTCGCCTGCAAAGGCCGCGACCAGTGGCGAAAGCGCTGATCTGATCGCGCGTCTCGAACGCCTGCCGGTGACCCGGCCCGTTTTGTGGGCGCGCGGCTGCGTCGGCATGGCGACCTTCTTCGACGGCTACACCACGCTGGCCATCGCCTATGCCATGCCGATCCTGGCGCAACAGTGGAACCTGACGCCCGCCGCAACGGCCGCGATCATTTCCTCAGGCTATGTCGGGCAACTGGTCGGCGCGGTGTTCTTCGGCTGGCTCGCCGAGCGGATCGGCCGACTGCCGGTCCTCGCGATCGCCATCGCCATTTTCGCGGCCATGAGCGCTGCGTGCATATTCAGCTGGAGCGCCTCGTCCCTGATGCTCTTCCGCTTTCTTCAGGGGATCGGCACGGGCGGCGAAGTGCCGGTCGCCAGCGCCTATATCAATGAGCTGTCCGGCGCACGCAAACGCGGACGCTTCTTTCTCCTGTATGAATTGCTCTTTCTCGTCGGGCTCGTGGCGGCCGGGGCGATCGGCTACACGCTGGTGCCTCGGCTTGGCTGGCAGGCCATGTTCATCGTCGGCCTGGTTCCGGTACTGCTGGTTATTCCCCTGCGCTTTTTTCTATCGGAAAGTCCGCGCTGGCTGATCAGCCGTGGAAGGCTCGACAAGGCCGACAAGGTGATCGCGAAGCTGGAAGCCAGTGCGACACGGCATGGCGCGGTCCTTCCAGACCCGGTCCCGACGCCTGATCTGGCTGTCGCCGAAAAGAAGGCAGGATCTTGGGCGGAACTGTTTGGCGCGGTCTATGGCCCTCGCACCATCCTGCTTTGGGCGCTCTGGTTTGGCGCTTATCTCGTCAACAACGGCCTGGTGACCTGGCTTCCCACCTTATATAAAAGCGTGTTCGGCTTGCCGCTCGATCAGGCGATCGGCTATGGCTTCGCGATGACGGGCGTTGCGCTTGCCGCATCCTTCGTTTGCGCTCTCACCATCGACCGGGTCGGGCGCAGGCGCTGGTATACGGGGGCATTCCTGCTTGCCGCGCTGCCCCTTGCCGCACTCTACGTCTTTGGAGCGACCAGTGCGCTGATGGTGTTCGTCCTCGCCACCATGGCCTATTCCGCGCTCCAAACCGTCACTTACTCGCTCTATCTCTATTCCGGCGAATTATATCCCACTCGCCTTCGCTCGCTCGGTGCAGGTCTGGGATCGGCGTGGCTGCGGGCGGGATCGATCGCTGGCCCCTGGGTCATCGGCCTGATTGCAGCGACAGGGTCGATCGCGCCTGTATTCATGACATTCGCGGTCGTGGCTGTGGCCACGGGGTTCATCTGCTGGCGCTGGGCGCCGGAGACCGCGGGCAGGACTTTGGAGGAACTCTCGCCATAAGCCACTGCAACCCAAGGCCTTGGCACTCTCGAAAATTTCGACCGGAAAACGTTCGGCGCAACCTCAATAAACGCTCCTGGAGGGGAATATGAAACAGTCTCACATCAAGCTCATGCTCTGCGCATCGGTTGGCATTTGCTGGGCGCCCGCCGCGCTGGCGCAGGCGACGACGGACGCGGCGCTGGTTGATCCCCAAGCGCAAGCCGACGCCGAAACGCCTGCCCAAGGCGCGGACGCGATCGCCGCCGGCGACATCGTCGTCACCGCGCAACGGCGCGAGCAGCGGCTGCAAGATGTCCCTGTCTCGGTCGCTGTCACCAGCGGCGAATCCATTCAAAAGTCGGGCTTTACCGACCTCGCCGGTCTTTCGACCCGATTGCCGTCGGTTCAGATCGGCACAGGCGTGCAATCCAATAATATCCGTATCCGTGGTGTGGGTTCGGGCCTCAACGCCGGTTTCGAACAGTCAGTTGGGGTGTTCGTCGATGGCGTCTACCGGCCGCGCTCGCGCACGATCCAGGCTGGTCTGTTCGACGTTGAGCGAGTCGAAGTCCTGAACGGTCCGCAGACGACCTTTTTCGGCAACAATACGATCGCCGGCGCGATCAACATCACGAGTAAAAAGCCATCGCAGGATTTTGGCTATAACGGCCAGCTGCTCTACTCGCCCTCCGATGGTCAGTATATCGCGGAAGCAGGCGTGACCGGGCCAATCTCGGACACGCTGTCGGCGCGCGTATCTGGCCAGTCCTCGGGCATGAACGGATACATTTACAACAATTATCTGGACAATGACGGCCCCCATATGCGTGACTTCGTCGGCCGCGCGGCGCTGCGTTGGGAACCGGGTTCAAACTTCACCTCCGATCTGCGCTTCGACTATGCGCGCAATCGCGATCGCAGCACCTTCAACGCCGAGATCGAAGGATGCCCGCCGCCTCCCGGCTATCCCGCCGCAAGGGGCCCTTGTGCCGCCTATCTGGCGCTTCGTGGTGCGAGCATCGACAATCGGCTGGATTTCAACGCCGATGTCGGGCCGTCGAGCTTTCGCCTGAATTTCTACGAAGGGGGGTGGAGCAACAGGATCGACCTGGGCGGCATCTCGCTCATATCCCTGACCAGCTATAGCAAGTCGGATACCGATACCTTCATCCAGGCCAGTCCGCTGCCGGTCACCGGGGTTGCGGGCTATTTCTACCAACCCTTCCGGCAAACCGAAACCTATAAGCTTTTCACCCAGGAACTGCGTGTCGAGTCCCAGTTCGACGGGCCGATCCAATTTGTCGCGGGCGCCTATTATTCGCATGGCAAATTGTTCAGCGACAGCTACGCGTCGCTCTTCAATTCCGGCGCCGCCGGTTTGGCAGGCGCTCCGGTGACTTCGGCGACGACACCGATCGGCACCAATCGCGCTCTTTCCCAAAAGGATCAGACCCGTTCCGCCTTCGGCCAGGTGACGGCCGAACTGTTCGACGGCTTCAAGCTTGCCGCCGGATTGCGCTATACCAGCGTCAAGAAGGATGCCTCCCGGCGGGCACGCGCCGGCATCGGCTCACCAATCGCTAGCCCCGACGGATTTACCGAAGTCGATGCCGCCACGCAGGCAAAGCTGTTCACCTTCGGCAGCCTCAGCAACGCAGGCTTTGCCGATCCGCAAACCACCTACAACAAACTGATGCCGGCGGTGACCGCAACCTACAAAGTGGCGCCGACCATATCACTCTATGGCGCCTACACCCAGGGTTTCAAAGCGGGCGGCTATAGCGACTCCAACCAGCCGGCACAGTTCGATTCCGAAAATGTGGACGCCTATGAAATCGGCCTCAAGGGTTCGATCCTCGACCGCCGCCTGTTCTTCACGCTTGACGGCTTCTATTCCGATTTCCGCGACCTGCAGCAGGCGATTTCCCTGATCGGGCCGACCGGCGCGCTGATCACGACGGTGGGCAACGCTGCCTCCTCGGTTTCCAAAGGCATCGAATTCACCGGCAATTTCCGCGCCGCCGAATTCATGACGCTCAATATCGCGGGCAGCTATATCATCTCGGAATTCAAAGACTATACGAAAGCCGCCTGCACTCAGGCGCAGATCTTGGCGCGGGGCGCGCTTTGCGTGCAGGATTTGTCGGGACAACCCACGCCGTTCGCGCCGAAGTTCTCCGGCAATTTCGGCTTCACCCTCACCCGTCCGGTCGGCGACCGTTTCCAGTTGAGCTTCGAGCCCAACCTGTTCGTCTCCACCGGCTATTTTCTGGCGCCGACGAACGATTCTCTGGTGCGCCAGAACAGCTATGCGCTTGCCGATCTGCGCATAGGGTTTGGGCCGGAAGACAAGAGATGGGAGTTTGCGGTCATCGGCAAGAATCTGAGTAACGAACCGGTCAAGTCGAGTGCCGCATCGGCGGTGGGAACGTCGCCGGGTCTCTCCTATGCAGTGCTTCAGCGCGCCCGGTCGGTCGCATTTTCGTTCATGCTCAGGCACTGATTGGTCACTGCTCGGGTGAGGCAGTTCGCAAGAAGAGCCGTGGCGAGCGGTCAGGCCAGATCAATCCCGATGATTATCGTTGGCGAATGGCCCGGGACCAAAGTCCCGGGCCAAGCCGTCAGGCCGCCTTGCCGTTGACCGGGATGCGGCGGACATTTTCGTTCGCCGCCTCCGATCTCGATCCCGCGCGGCTTCATCGCCTCGGGCACGACGCGCTTGAGCGCGATGCTCAGCAGGCCGTTCTCGAAGCTGGCATCGCCGGCTTCGACAAAATCAGCGAGCTGGAAGCACCGCTCGAACGCTCGTGCGGCAATGCCGCGATGCGATGCCGCCCGCTATTCCACCGGCATGGTTGGCAAGAAAGACCGGCCAACCGTCTTCGCCGGGGGGCATCGGATCGGGCTTGGCTTCGCCGGTCAGCCGCGCCGCGGCGAAGACGTCGCCTATCTCGACACCCTTGACGGCATTGATACTCATCATCGCGACGGCCAGCTCGCTGTCGAGCTTCGCATAAAGCGGCGCTCCCCAGCCCGCGGGCACGCCTTCGGCCACGCATTCGACGATCGCGCCCACCGAGGAGCCGGGCTGGCGCGCGTCATCGACGATCGCCTCCCATCGCCCGGCCGCGGCGGGGTCGGGACAGAAAAATGGATTCTGATCGATCGCCGCATCGTCGTACACCGCACGATCGATGGCGTCGCCGCCCAGCCCGACAAGATATGCGCGGATGCGGGTGGTCCGCCTTCATGAGAATATCGTCTCCTTGGCGGCCCGTCAGATGTTGGATATGATGTCCCCCTCCAACTTCCTGCCAACCAATCCTGCCCTTCAGGACCGCATGGTCGAAACCGGCGGGCGCTGCTTCGCCGATGGCGCCCGATACTAGCGACGCATCGCCACCCGATCGATCGCCCTTCCACCAACTATCTCGCCGCCACGATTGCCGAGTGGATCACATGACTCCCCAGCCTAGCTGGCGATCAGGCTGCTTCCACTACGCACCTCGAAGAGCGCACGGATGGCAACCTGATCGGCTTTCAGGCTGGTGTTGCGGGGTATGGCTTCGACAAACACCCATCGAACCGGAATATGCGTTGCATATACGTGCTGGCGAAGGTGCTCTTCCAGAATTTTGGCCGTCGTTCCGGCACTGTGACGTTCCAGTTGCACGACCGCTGCGGGCACTTGTCCTAGCCGCTCATCCGTTAGACCGACCACCGCCGCGTCAGCCACGGCAGGGTGCAGGGTCAGCGCCCGTTCGATAGTTTCAGGCAAGAGCTTGAATCCCCCCCGAACTATAGCTCCGTCGGCCCGACCGCGATGGAAGAGAAAATCGTCTTCGTCCAGAACAGCGATGTCGGCGGTGCGAATCCACTGGTTCCCCATGGAGGGAGAAAGCACTTCGAGCAGTCCCTCTTTACCACGGGGCAATTCGACGAACGTGTCGGGATCGACAATTCGAATCTTGGCTCCGCCACAGGTTCGGCCGACACTGCCGATCTTCGACGATCCAAACATCTCGACGAGATCCTGTGTCATGGTCGTCACGGGTCCACCGAATTCGGTTGCGCCATAGCAGGGGAGGATGGGGATGCCGTAGTGATTTTCGAAGCGCTGCTGGATTGCCGGATCAAGGGGCGCGCCGCCCGTCGATATGAAGTCGAGAGAGGCCAGATCCTCGACCCGCACATTGGCTTTCAACGTCTCGCCGAATGCGCTTGTTGGAAGCTGTAGGGTTGCGGGTCGGAACCGGCGCACAAAATCAAGCCAGCCATCCATCGTAAACCGATCGACCAACACGACACGGCGGCGGTTAACGATCGCCGGAATCGTGTTGTAAAGGCCTGATATGTTTCCAAGTGGATAGATTGCTAAAACAGGTGGAATCTGCGTGTGCGCGCCAACGACCGCCGAAATATTTCCGCCAATCATGTAACGATTGATCATGTCATAGCTGAAGGCCACATTCTTCGGCGGACCGGTTGTACCGCTAGTATGAACTTGGATTTCCGGTTGATCGGATGTGTTGAACTCTCCCAAGGCGAAATGCGGCCTTTGGGGTGCGACAAGCCTTGCCCCCATTTCCTCCAGCGCAATGCCGACCAGGTTCTGCTCCCGAACCACGGCCATCAGCTCTGGGGTGAAATCCTCGACCGCAGCGACGACGCCCGCTGGCCGGGCTCGTGCGACGTCGCGGGCGATCCCGATAGGGGATTGAAACCCATAAATCATCCTAATGGTTCGACGAGCAGAGATTAACCCGATTTCAGCCGCGATCGCCGACGGACGGTTGCGCGGAATTAGGCAGATTACCGCGCGCGTCGGCACCGCCGCTTCGGAAAGAATTCCTGCCGTCGCATCGGCTACTAAACGCATCTGGGCCCAGCTGTACCAGCGATGCTGGAATTCGACGCTGTCGGCGGTGGAATCGCCGTCCAGAGCCTGGCGGACCAGTTCGTCAAGACCTTCCATGCGCACCCTTCCAACAGCGGCAGATTATTACGATGTTATTGGTATCGTCTGGGCGCCACGCTCCAGCATTATCGTCAAACAAGAATAGCCCGGCCGTCCGGCCGAGCCGATGGCTGCCGATGGAGGAAAGCGTAAGCTCTTCCGCGTAGGTCCGTTGGCGCACAGCAAACACGGCATCGCTCTCCCTTGCGCGCCTTTTCCAAACGTGGGGCGCGATCCGGAACCCGGGTGCAACCGGGCGCGGCCCGCTAACCTCTCGAGGCGCAGCCGGTAACCTATGCAACGACGCCGCCGGCGATCAACGGAAGACTGTCTGCCGAATCCGACAAGAATAGCCACAATCTGACATCGAACATGGGAACCGCGGGGTGTGATCAGCGCGGGCGCGAGCCCGAGCCGCGTTTCGACGTCCCGCGCGGCCACCTGTCGCTCCGTCGCCGCAAGAACGGACGCGTTCGGTGAGGGCCGCGGATCAGGCAGCGTGCGCGACGGCCTGCGGCTGATCGACCGATTTCCAGTTCCACGGGAGCAGTTCGTGGAGTCGGGTCTGCGGGATATCAGCGATGCGGGTGAGGACGTCTGCGAGCCATGCCTGGGGATCGATATCGTTGAGACGTGCGGTGGTGATAAGCGTGTACATGAAGGCGGCGCGCTGACCGCCGCGATCGGAGCCAGCAAAGAGCCACGCTTTTCTGCCCAGAGCGATACCACGCATGGCGCGCTCGGCGGCATTGTTGGTCAGGCAGATCCGGCCATCGGTGAGGAATCGGGCGAAGTCGTCCCACGCCTTGAGCATATAATCGATGGCGCCGGCGACGGGGTTGTGGCGGGCCATGGCGGCGCGCGCGTCGCGCAGCACTGCGACGAAGCCCAGATCCTCCTTAAATCACAACCTCAAATCTGTGCCATTGGTGCTGACGGCGGAGAGTTTTCTGCGATGAAAAGGACAATTTTTATCAATTGCGACGGACAAATATTTCCACAAAAGATAATATTTACATGATAAACTCGATCCACAATTTTGAAATCTATATTAATATGGCCCCATAGTTACGGGCACGTTACTAGTTGAGTAAAATAATATTATTAGATACATTATAATATATATAATATGTTTACCAAAATCATCCAATATATTCTGGAAACGATGATCATCGATCAGGTAGTATGTCCATTGTTAAGGGGATGATTTTGCCCAGAATCCGTTTTCGATGGCTATATGCGGGTTCGGTCCTGGCTGGCGCTACAATGGCGCAGCTGGCTCCTGCGCAGATGACGCCCAACAACGTTCTTGCAGGCGCGCGCGTGCTTTCCTTCCTGCAGCCCGCACTTTCGGGCTCCATTACCGCCGCCATCGTCTACCAACCCGGCGACGCGGGTTCGGAGGCCGAGGCGCGGGCCATCGAACACGCGCTGGGCGGCGGATTGGTCATAGGCTCGCTGACCCTCAGGCCCAAAAGAGTTTCAGCTGATGCCCTGGGTGCCTTTGCTGGAGCAAAGGTCGCTTTTTTAACGCGGGCCATCAATTCTCGGCTGGTCGCACCGGCGGCCGCGCAGCGCTCCATCGTCACGATCAGTTCTGATCCCGATTGCGCCCGCGCGGGGCTCTGCGTCGTTTCGATCAGCTCCGGTTCCAAAGTCCAGATCACAGTGAGCAAAGCCGCGTGTAATGCCGCGAAGGTCAAATTCGGCGCGGCCTTCCTCATGCTGGTGAAGGAAATCTGAGCCATGATGAACCTCCTTTCGTCCGCCGGTCCTGCGGTGGCCATGAGCCGCCTTCCGCGCGCAGGTTCCGCTAAGATCCGTGAAAGTCGGACCGCTGCCCGAAAGAAAGCTAAGGCATTCTCGCTTTCGCTAGGCTCGATTTTGGCGGTCAGCGCGACGCTCTTCGCTCAACCCGTGCGAGCCCAGTCGATGAATTACGGCGCACTGGAGAGTCTTTTCGGCGAGCCGGTCACGACGGCAGCGACGGGTACGCCTCAGCGCGCTTCCGAGGCGCCGGCAAACATGACGATCATCACCGCCGACGACATCCGGCGATCGGGCAGCCGCAACATTCCCGAGATTCTGTCGCGCGTTCCGGGTCTGGATGTCATGAGAAGCGGTCTTTCTGCTTATGACATCGGCGTCCGTGGTTATCAGCAAGCCACGCAGCCGCGTATGCTCGTATTGATAGATGGGCGACAGGTGTTCCTGGACGATTACTCGCGCACCGATTGGTCGAATCTTCCGGTCAATATCGACGACATTCGGCAGATCGAAGTTGTCAAAGGGGCCTCGTCCGCGCTGTTCGGTTCGAACGCGGCGAGCGGCGTCATCAATATCGTCACCTACAGCGCGGCCTATGATAATAATATCGTCGTCAACACGACGCTGGGCACGCAACATCAGCGCACCGCAGATGCCACCGTAATGCTGCGGGGTGCCTGGGGCGGCCTGAAGCTAAGTGCCGGTGGCCTAGATGCCCATGAGTTCGACACGCCACGGCCTCTCTTTGACGGCAACATCACTCCGGAAAATCCCGCCGGGACCGAGCCGCCCAAGCATCGCTATATTGCGGCCAGTTCGGACTTAGCCATCTCGGATACCCTGCGGGCAAGCGCCGAGCTAACCCATACACGCAGTGTCAGCAATTTTGCCGATAACACTGATTTCAATGTAATGGGCGTACAACATGACAAGTCCTATTCAGCGCGTGCCGGCTTGAATTGGGACGGTCCGCTTGGAGCGATCAGCGCCGGTGGCTACCTCAATCATACCTTCGTCACAATCCTGGAGACAGGAACGGGAGAAGTTGGCTTTGGCACCAAAATTAATTTGCTTGTAGGGCAGATTCAAGATCAATTTAAACTTGGCTCAAGCCATATAATTCGCCTCGGCATCGAGTATCGATACAGAGATTATAAGCAATATAACGATGAGACGATTATCCAGAACCCTCACCTCGTACAGAATTTTGTGTCCTTTAGCGGAACCTGGCTGTGGCAAGTTGGCGACAAGATTGCCCTGGCTAACGCCATCAGGTTTGATCATCAAACCATGAGACAGGCTGGCGATATCAATACCACCGGTGTTTTCGGTTATTCGGACTACAAAAACAAGAATGACGTCATCAGTGCTAACTCCGCCCTGGTCTACAACCCGACAAGCTTGGATCATTTTCGCCTGAGCTATGGTCGAGGTGTGATGCTGCCCAGTCTCATCCAGAACGGATATAGCCAGATCTCCAGTTTTATTGGAGGCTTCTTGATAGACGCCGAGGGCAATCCACGATTGAAGCCGACAATTGTCCAGGATTTGAGCGCGGACTATAATCGCCGGATCGATACTCTTTTCTCGACGGTGGGCACATCGCTGTTCTACGAGTGGAGCCGCAACATCACGGCGCCCTTCCTGAACGGACCGGACGTTATCATCGACGGGCTACCTGCCCTTTCGAACTATGCGCAGAATGTTGGCGGCAGCCATGGATGGGGCGGCGAAGTGCAGATCAAAGGTCAGCACCCATCGGGCCTCCGCTGGGATGCGAGCTACAGCTATGCGCGGGTCACCGACGGGAGCGACGTCAAGGCCTTCATCAACTATCAGAACTCAGCGCCCCGCCATCATCTGCGGCTTTTGCTCGGCTATTCGAAAGGTCCGTGGGAGTTCGATGGAGCCGTCCACTATGTCACGAGTACCGGCATGCTGCGGAACAGCTACTTCTCGATGATGCCGGTGCACACGCCCGGCTATGCGTCGCTGAGCGGCCGGGTTGGATACACATTCGCCGATCGATTTTCCGTTGCGCTGTCGGGAACCAATCTTTCCCAAAGGGTGACGCAGGTCAGCGCGTTTCCTGCCGTTGAGCGCCAAATCTCGATCAGTCTCACGGGTAAGTTCTAGTGGATAGCATGAGACAGGTAATCGGCGCGGAAAGGGGAGCGTTCTTGAAGCGCATCCGCCGATTTTCAGATTGGCCGCTGATCGTGAAGTTCAGCATCGCACCGGCACTTGCTCTCGGCCTGCTTCTCGTAATGGCCGTGATCGAGATATCGGCGCTGCACGCCGTTCGCGACGATACCCGACATATCGTGATGGTCGACATGCGGGATTCAGCTAAGCTGGCGGGTATCGCAGCAAGATTCGGACGGGCAGATGCCGACCTGTCGCGGCTGCTGAACAGGGTGGCCGCCAATCCCGGCACGGTGGACATCCCTGTCCAAACCCGCGTCATTAAAGTCACTCTAGCGGGCGTCAGTCGTGATCTCGGAACATTTCGGAATACCGAAGCGGGCCAAGCCAATCGAGCACGCATCGATGCGGTCCGGCGCGACGTAGACCAATATTCGCAAGCCGTGGACGTCGTGACCTCGATGCTCGCGATCGAATTCGCCAGCGCTGCATCGATGCTGGACTCCTTTCACGAATATTCCCAGCAGGTCACAGAAAATATCGGCCACATCGCTCGAAATGGTATCGGCGATTCCAATCGCCGCGCCGAGGCCGTCAGCGCCGATGTCGAGAAAACGACCGTAATATTTTCAACGCTCGCCCTGCTGGTCGTACCGGGTATCGCCATCGCGTCGCTCCTTGTCGGCCTTGCCACCGTACGATCGATCCGTGGTATCGCCGACGCCACCACCCGATTGGCAGCGGCGGACTATGATATCGACATCGGCAGCCTGCATCGCGGTGACGAACTCGGTGCCGTGGTAACGGCGCTTGATACTTTCCGCGGAAACGCGCTCGAAGCAGCCCGCCTGCAAGTGGAGCGTGAAGAGCAGCGCCGTGTGGCCGACGAGAGCGAACGCCGCCGGGCCGAAGACAAGAAGGCCGCGGAGACAGCGCAGCAACGGCGTGAAGAGAAAAACAGTAGACGCGCTTTGGAAGAAAAACGGGCGATGCTCGATACCCTTGCGCACGAGTTCGAAGGAAGCATATCGGCCGTGATCGAAGCGGTCAGCCATTCAACCGAGAGCCTGCTCGCAAATGCGGAACAGCTTACGCTAAGGGCCGAGCAAACCCGGCAGGAATCGACCGTACTCGACACGGAAAGCGGGCAGATGGCGCAATCGATGCAGGTCGCCGCGTCGGCAGCGGACGAACTCATGATGTCTTTCACCGAGATCGGTCGTCAGGTACGCTGCTCACATCAGGCTGCCTCGACCGCGCTCCTGGAAGCGGAAAAAGCGCGAGGAAGAGGCGCTGTCCTTGCTGAGGAGGCCGAAGCCATCGAGGCGGTTGTCGGCGCCATCAATCAGATTGCCTCGCAGACCAATTTGCTCGCGCTCAATGCGACAATCGAGGCCGCGCGCGCCGGCGAGGCGGGCCACGGTTTTGCAGTGGTTGCAAGCGAGGTCAAGAACCTTGCCGGGCAGACCGGCAAAGCCACCGATCAGATTCGCGGTCAAATCAGCAGCATTCAGACATCCGCCAACGAGGTGGTCGACGCCACCAGAACAATCAACACCATGCTCGAACAGTTGAACGAGATCGCCTCCGCGGTCGCGGGTTCGGTCGAGCAGCAAGTGCGGGCGGGGGCCGAGATCACGGGCACTGTCGTCTCCGCGCTCCACAAGACCGACCAGATGGTGGACGCCAGCGGGCATATTCGCTTGTCAGCCGATCAGAACAGCCGTGCCGCAAGCGATGTGCGTATGGCCGTCGGCGAATTGCAGACCCATTTCCAGCGCCTGCGGTCGGACGCCGAACAGTTCGTCCGCCATATCCGGGCCGCATAACTACTGATCGTGGAGTGAAGGCGACACGGGGGGTGCGGACGCTCACTATCTGCCGACGCAGGTCGGCTTCTCGCTTTTTCTGCTCGGAAGCGGATCGACAGCTAGAGCATTTCCCGAGCTGAGTGAATCGCGAGGGATTGAACGAACCCGCTGACGCGGGAGATTAGCGAGTATTGGCCGGAATGGGCTCCTGATGGGAAGGTTTGGTTGCTGAGACCAACCCCTGATCAGGAGACCATCCCATGGCTGCTGCCACGGCAGCGGTAAGCCCGCTGCGCCGTCGTATGATCGACGATATGAGGCTGCGCAATCTGTCACCGGCGACCCAACGTTCCTATCTGCACGCGGTAACGAAGTTCAGTCGCTATTTCGGCCGATCGCCGGACCGGCTGGGGCTGGAGGATGTCCGCGCATTCCAGGTGTATCTGGTTTCGCAGGGCATTTCCTGGCCAGCATTGAACCAGACGGTCTGCGCGCTGCGCTTCTTCTACGGCGTGACGCTGGATCGGGCGGAGATCCCGGAGCGGATTGTCTATGCTCGCACGCCGCGTAAGCTGCCGGCGATCCTGAGCGCCGACGAGGTTGTGCGTTTTCTGGAGGCGGTACCATCGCTGAAGGCGCGCACCGCGCTGACGACGGCCTATGCCGCTGGATTGCGTGCTTCGGAAGCTGTGAGCCTTAAGGTGGCGGATATCGACAGCGATCGGATGGTGATCCAGGTCCACCACGGCAAGGGGGCCAAGGACGGCTCGATCATGCTGTCGCCGCAACTGCTCGGGATATTGCGGACCTACTGGCGACTGGCGCGACCCGAAGAGTGGCTGTTTCCCGGACGAGGTGACAAGCCCATCGACGTGCAGGTCCTTCACGCGGTCTGCCGCTCCGCGACCAAGGCGGCCGGCTTGGTCAAGCGGGTGAGCGTGCATACGCTGCGGCACAGTTTTGCGACCCACCTGCTCGAGAGCGGAACGGATATCCGGATCATTCAGGTGCTACTGGGGCACAACAATCTCTCGACGACGGCGCGCTACACCCATGTGGCAACAAGCACGATCGCGAAGACGCAGAGTCCCTTCGACCGTCTGACGCTGGAGGTAGTACCACCGGCCTGAGCCGGAGCTGTGCGTTCCGATCTGGAGGTGGCGGATATCTTTCGCCGCCATGGTCATGCCTGGCGCCAAGCCCATGACGGTCATATCGGCCGCGTGGAACGCCGCGTCATGTCGGCGATCGAACTGTGCCGGACCGCAGCGCTCGGCGGCCATGTCGAGGCGTGCGATGCCTGTGCGCATAACCGGGTCGCCTACAACTCCTGCCGCAACCGGCATTGCCCCAAGCGTCAGGGACCGGCGCGCGAACGATGGCTCGCTGATCGTCAGGCCGCTTGCTTCTTCGCCTTACCGAATTTGCCGGTGACGACCTTCTGCCCGTCGCGAAGGAAATCGAGATGGTCGGACCAGCGCTGCATCATCCGCACCCGCTCATCCCAATATTCGCCCCGCGTGTAAGCACGGCGCACCGCGTTGTTGTCGCAATGGGCAAGCTGACGCTCGATCGCGTCGGGATGCCACAGCCCATCTCGTTGAGCAACGTCGCCGCCATCGCCCGGAAGCCATGGCCGGTCATCTCGTCCTGCGCGAAGCCCATACGCCGCAAGGCGGCGTTGATGGTGTTTTCCGACATGGGCCGTTCAACCGATCGGAGCGACGGGAACAGGTAGCGACTATAGTCGGTGTCGTGCTCGATCGTGGCGAGGATCGCCAGAGCTTGCCGGGAAAGGGGGATGGTATGCGCCCGCCGCATCTTGGTCTTATGCGGAGGGATCGTCCACAGTGCCTTGTCCAGATCGAAGTCGGCCCATTCGGCGTGGCGTAGCTCGCCGGGGCGGACGAACACGTGCGGGAGCAATTGCAGTGCCGCCTTGGTGTTGGCGAAGCCCTCGAACGCCTCGATCGCCCGCAGCAGTCCGCCTGCATTGTCGGCGCTGGTGATCGCAGCCCGGTGGACCGGCTGGGGCGCGATCAGTGCGCCGCGCAGGTCCGCCGCCACGTCGCGCTCCGCCCGCGCCGTGGCGATGGCATAGCGGAATATCTGGCTGCATGTGCTGCGCAGCCGCTTGGCCGCCTCGTACTTGCCTTTGCCCTCCATCTTGCGGAGCATCGTCAAGACTTCCTGCGCAGTGATGGCGGTGATCGGGCGCTTGCCGATCGATGCATTGATGAAGTCGAGCAGCCAGCGCAGCTTCGTCATCGTGACGGCGGAGCGGCCTTCGCGCTCGACCTTCACCAGCCATTCGTCGGCAACGGCCTTGAAGCTGTTGGCGGCGGCGACGGTCGCGGCCAACTTGTCCAGCTTGATCTTCTCTGCCGGTTCGTCGCCCTTCGCCAGCACCTTGCGGGCGGCGTCGCGCTGTTCGCGAGCGTCGGCAAGGCCAGTGTCGGGGTAGACGCCGAAGGCCAGCGTCTTCTGTTTGCCGAGGTGGCGGTGGTTCATCCGCCAGTAGCGCCCGCCGCTGGGCGTCACGTAAGGAACAAGCCATCGCTATCAGTGAGTTTGTAGGGCTTTGCCCGGCCCTTGGCGTTCTTGATGGCAGCAAAGGTAAGCGCCATGATGGTATCTCCGCTTAGAGGAGGGCCGCGCTACCATCGGATATACCATCAACGTGCTGGTATCCGGTGGTCCGAGACCACTCCGTATGGATACCTATACCACAAAAAACCGCAGAAATCAGCCAGTTATGGCACTTTCTGGAACCCTCTGGGAGAGGATTTTGGTGACCCCAACGGGACTCGAACCCGTGTTTTCGCCGTGAAAGGGCGACGTCCTAGACCGCTAGACGATGGGGCCAGTAATGGCTGAGGCGGGCGATTAGGGCAGAGGGGCGGACGGGTCAAGGCATCGAAGGCAATTTGTCGTCAATCGGTCCCCGGCTTGGCATCAATCAGCCCAGGCAGCATCCTCGATATGGATTTCGGCGGCCGGCCGATTGCCCCAGTCATCGATCTTGGGGCGGCCGGCGATCCACAGCGTTCTGCCTGGGCCAGCGCCCAGCAGGGCCTGCCCCAGCGGGCTGTCTGCCGCACGAAAGGCGATGCCCTTGATCGATTTGCCATCGCGCCCGGCGACGATCGCGCGGACATGCCCCTGCCCCACCACATCCGCCTTGATGATCCTGACCGCACCCGCTGCGATACGCGGCGCAGGCCAGCCGGCGCCGTAGGGCCCACCCTGCTCAAGCGCCTCGACCAGCGACGGCGTAACGCCGCCCGGCGCCACCACCGCATCGAGCAACAGCGCCCGATCGTCGCGCGCCACCGCAACATGGGCCGCCAGCCGCGCATCGAGGAACTCCGCCAGCGCATCGACCCCGCCGGGCGCGACCGTGATCCCCGCCGCCATCGCATGGCCGCCGCCCGCGATCAGCAGCCCCATATCCTTTGCCGCCAATATCGCCGCGCCCAGATCGACGCCCGAAATCGATCGCCCCGATCCCTTGCCCACGCCATCGGCGTCGAGCGCGATCACGATCGCCGGCTTACCGAGCTTCTCCTTCAGCCTCCCCGCGACGATACCGATGACGCCGGGGTGCCAGCCCCCGCCCGCCATGATCGCGACCGCGCGATTGCCCTGCGTCTGCGACGCGATCTCGGCCGCGTCCTGCACGTCGCGTTCGATCATCCGGCGCTGTTCGTTAAGCCGGTCGAGCTCCATAGCAATCTCGCGCGCCTCCTCGGGGTCTTCGGTAGTCAGCAGACGCACACCGAGGTCGGACTTGCCCACACGCCCGCCCGCATTGATCCGCGGCCCCAGCGCGAAACCCAGATCGGCACAGGTCGGCGCACGTTCGAGCCGCGAGGCCACGATCAGCGCCGCCAGACCGACATTGCGCCGCGCGGCCATCACCTTGATCCCCTGCGCGACAAAGGCCCGGTTGAGCCCGCGCAGCGACGCGACATCGGCAACCGTTCCGAGCGCCACGATATCGAGCAGGTTGATCAGATTGGGCTCGGCACGGCTCGCGAACCAGCCCCGCGCGCGCAGCACACGCAGCAAAGACGCCCCAAGCAGAAAGGCAACGCCGACCGCCGCGAGATGGCCATGCGCGGCGCCCTCGCCCTCATCGAGCCGGTTGGGGTTCACCACCGCGAAGGCGCGCGGCAGCTGGGCCGCGCATTTGTGGTGATCGACGACGATGACGTCGATCCCCGCATCCTGTGCCAGCGCCAGCGCGTCGAACGCCTGCGCCCCGCAATCGACCGTGACGATCAGCTTCGTCCCGCCCTCACCAATCCGCACCAGCGCTTCGCCCGACGGGCCATAGCCCTCCATCAGCCGATCGGGGATATAGACGCCTGGCGCCCCGCCCAGATCGCGCAGCAGCCGGATCAGCAGCGCCGCCGAGGTCGCACCATCGACATCATAATCGCCGAAGATCGTGACCGCCTCGTTCGTCATCACGGCATCGGCAAGCCGCTCGGCCGCTACATCCATGTCGCGGAACATCGAGGGGTCGGGCATGAAGCCGCGGATCGTTGGGCTGCGATGAATCTCGACCGCATCGCGCGGACAGCCGCGCGCGAGCAGGAGTTGAGTCACCAGATCGTCGGGCTCGAAACCATCGTCGCGGCCATCGACCGCCCCCCCCCGCCAATGCCAGGGCTGCCCCATTACCGAGCGGGTGATGTTCAGAACCGGTGATCGCATCCCGGGCAGATAGGCCCTGCGCCAATCCAAGGGAAGTCCTGCCCTGAGTGGCGAAGACAGCTATCGCGGTCGCTGACCGATGGCTCCCGGCGTGACGCCAGCACTATGATGCAGCATTGGACGAGAAGCCGTTGAGAAATAAATTACGGAATTACGGAGCGCCGCACCAATATCTTTGCTGGACACTTTGGTATGCGTTCGCACGGCCTCTTGTAAGTTAAGCACAGTTCGCTCTCTCCAAGATCAAACGGCGTGCCCGCTACGCAGGCTCGCGTCGGGCCCCGCTAAATGTACTGCCGGCCCTGTTCTACTGGCTTACCAGCCGCGATATGGAGCCCGAACTGCAACGGTTCATGGCCCTCAGGCCGGCCTGAGGGCCAAAGCCCTACGCCTTGTAATGCTCGCCCTTCACCCAGCGCACCGTCCCGCTCGACGCACGCATCACGACACTCTCGGTCGTCATGCACTGGCCCGCCCGGCGCTTCACGCCCTGTAGCAGCGAACCGTCGGTCACGCCGGTTGCGGCGAAGATGGTATCGCCCTTCACCAGATCGTCGAGGCTATAAATCCGGTCGAAATCGGTCACACCCCATTTGCGAGCGCGCGCCTTTTCATCGTCGTTGCGGAACAGCAGCCGGCCCTGAAACTGACCGCCGACGCATTTCAGCGCCGCTGCCGCCAGTACGCCTTCCGGCGCGCCGCCCGATCCCAGGTAGATATCGATCGCGGTGTCGGGGTTGGTCACCGCGATCACCCCGGCGACGTCTCCATCGGGGATCAGCATGATGCCGCAGCCGATCGCGCGTAGCTCCGCAATCAACTTTTCGTGACGCGGCCGATCGAGGACGCAGGCAATGATCTCGTCGGGCCGCACGCCCTTGGCAGCGGCCAGCGCATTTACATTCGCGGTGGGCGTCCGATCGAGGCCGACGAGGCCGGGTTCGTAACCGGGGCCGATCGCGAGCTTTTCCATATAGACGTCGGGCACATTGAGCAGCCCGCCCTCTGCGGAGATGGCAAGTACCGCCAGCGCGTTCGAGCCCGCCTTGGCGGTGATCGTCGTGCCCTCGAGCGGATCCAGCGCGATATCCACCCTCGGCCCGCCGCCGCCGGCGCAGCCGACCTTCTCGCCAATGTAGAGGAGGGGCGCTTCGCCGCGTTCGCCTTCGCCGATGACGACGGTGCCGTCGAACTCAAGCTCATCGAAGGCCGCACGCATCGCTGCGATCGCGGCATTGTCCGCCGCTTTCTCGTCGCCGCGACCGACCAGCCTCGACGCGGCAATCGCCGCAGCCTCGGTCACGCGCACCATTTCCAGCACCAGAACCCGATCGAGCGCGTTGCCTGCCTTCGCCATCCTCTATCCCTCATCCCCGCGCTGTGTCGCGCGCTTGTTCATTATCGAAACAACGAAGCTCAATCGTCGAGTATGTGCATCAGCATCGGCTTGCCCGCCAGGCTCTGCGATCCGTCGAGGCGATCGAGAGCATCGGCCACTGCGCGTTCCGGGCAGACATGCGTCACGATCGCGATCAGGACATTGCCGTCGCTCGCCACGCCGCGCTGGATCAGGCTCTCGATCGACACCCCGGCATCGCGCATCGCCGCAGTGATCTCGGCGAGCACACCGGGCCGGTCGGCCACCGTGAAGCGCAGATAGGATCGGCCTCGCCGCTCGCCCGCGGCCGCCGTCGCGGGCTTGGCGAGCGCGGACACGGGCATGGCGAATGCCGGCCCTGTTTCGCCGCGCGCGATATCGATCAGGTCGGCAACCACCGCCGATGCCGTCGGCCCCTCGCCTGCGCCACGGCCAGAGAAGAACAGCCGCCCGACGAAATTGCCGTGCGCAACGACGGCATTGAGCGATCCCGATACATGCGCGAGCGGATGGCTGAGCGGCACGAGGCAGGGATGCACGCGCTGAAACAGGCCACGGCTGTTCGCCTCGCCCTGCCCCACCAGACGCACGCGATAGCCAAGCGCCGCCGCCTCGGCGATGTCGGCGGCGATGACATGGCGGATGCCGGTGATCGCAACCGCGCCGAAATCGACGGCCGTCCCGAACGCAAGGCTCGCGAGGATCGACAGCTTGTGTGCCGCATCGATGCCATCGATGTCGAAACTCGGATCGGACTCGGCGTAACCGAGCCGCTGCGCTTCGGCGAGGACGTCGTCGAAGCCGCTGCCCTTCTCCTCCATTTCGGTGAGGATGTAGTTGCAGGTGCCGTTGAGGATGCCGAACACCTCGGCGATCTCATTCGCCGCTGCGCCCTCGCGCAGCCCCTTGATTACCGGAATGCCGCCCGCGACCGCCGCTTCATATTTTAGCGCGACGCTGCGCTGCTCGGCCAGCTCCGCCAGTTCGAGGCCGTGATGCGCGATCATCGCCTTGTTCGCGGTAACGAACGCCTTGCCCGCCTTCAGCGTATCGCGTGCGAGCGTCAGCGCGGGGCCGTCGGCGCCACCGACCAGCTCCACCACGACATCGACATTCTCGGCACCGGCGAGCTCGGTCGCATCGTCGACCCAGGCGAAGCGCGCGACATCGACACCGCGATCACGCGACCGATCACGCGCGGACACTGCGACGATCTCGATCGGTCGACCGGCCCTGCGCTCGATCAGCGCGCGATTGACGTCGAGAAGCTTGACGACACCCGCACCGACCGTACCCAAACCTGCCAGCGCGACCTTCAGCGGCTGCGACATTCGATCAATCTCCTGATTCCCGGCGCCGTCCTAGTGTGGACGACCGTCGAATGCCACCGCCAGCAGCCACCTTTTCATTGTTTGTAATTGGCGTTGCCCCGACACTGGAGCCGGACGGCGGCGAAGCAAAGAGGGGAAAGCCGGATGGCCCTTCATGGATCAGCGCGCCCACCGCGCGCATGTTGCCGGTGCCCTGCACCGCGATCACCCCGAATCTCGGCCTGATGCCCGCGCAGGCCGTTGAGCAATTGGGTGCGCCGGGCGATCAGCATCTCGCGCGCTTTATGTTGCATCAGGACGGCTTGCGAAATGCGTTTTCCGGTTGCTCAAAATGGCGTATAAAAAGCTACAGTTCAGCCGCGCACAAGCGGAAGGCATCTGCTGATCACGTTTATTGTTAAATATTTACAAGATATGTATATTTAACAATATCTTACATGCATATGTTTTGTATCAGAATTAAGAAAAATGCGGCAAAATCGGCAATTTTTCGGCTAAAACAGGCCGATTTTGCTTCCAGAATATCGCGAACCGAGGAGCCGCCCGCCAGCGGCGAGCGGCCCTGCCCGCCCTTATTGGAGCAGCTTGCGCTCCAACGTCACCTCCGCCTTGAGCAACTTCGAGACAGGGCACCCCGCCTTAGCGCCATCGGCGATCTTCGCGAACTCTTCTTCGCTGATCCCCGGCACCCTGGCTTCTAACGTTAGCGCAGATTTGGTGATCGTGAAGCCGTCACCATCCTTGTCGAGGCTTATCTTCGCGGTCGTGTTGAGTTCGCCATCGCTATAGCCCGCGCCCGCCAGCGCGAAGCTCAGCGCCATCGTGAAGCAGGATGCATGCGCCGCTGCGATCAGCTCCTCGGGGTTGGTGCCTTTGCCGTCTTCGAAGCGCGTGTTGAAACCATAAGGCTGGTTGTCGAGCACGCCCGACTGGGTCGAGACATGGCCTTTGCCATCCTTGCCCAGGCCTGAATATTGGGCCGATCCGTTGCGAACGATCATATATGCTCCTTGTTGTTGGGGGAAAGTGATCGAACGCATATCGCGCCGGATCGCTTCATTCTAAGCAATATCGTGAACATGGACGTGGATTGACGACCGGATGATGACGAAGTTCGCCCTTGCCGGGCTCGCGCTGCTTATCCTTTGCGGCCTCGCCGCCTTCTTCTTCGTGCCGCTGCGCGCCTTCGATCTTCTGGTCCCGCAGGATCCGACGAGCGTGAAGATCGCGGCGGACATCCCCTATGGCGAGGGGCCGCGCGGCAAGCTCGATATCTATGCGCCGCGAGACAGCGCGGGCGCGCCCAAGCCGGTCATCGTCTTCATCTATGGCGGCTCATGGGCGAACGGCACGCGCGAGGGCTATGGCTTTGCCGGGCGGGCGCTGGCGGCGGCGGGCTTCGTTACCTTCGTTCCCGATTACCGCCTCTTTCCCGAAGTCCGCTTCCCCGGTTTCCTGTACGATTGCGCCGCCGCCGTGAAATGGGTGCGCGCCAATGCGGTGCGTTACGGCGGCGATCCCGATCATATCGTCCTCGTCGGCCATTCGGCGGGCGCCTATAACGCGGCGATGCTGGCGGTCGATCCGAAATGGCTGGGCAAGGATCGCGCGGCGATCCGCGGCTTCGCCGGTCTGGCCGGGCCTTATGATTTCCTGCCGCTCGATGGCGCCATTGCGGCGCGGACGTTCGGGCAATGGCCACAGCTCGACGAGACGCAGCCGATTCATTTCGCCGATGCCAGCGCGCCGCCCATGCTCCTGCTCCACGGCGCGAAAGACGACACCGTCTGGCCGAAAAATTCGATCAACCTGAACCATAAACTGAAGCTGTTGGGCGCCGATATCGAACTCAAAATCTATCCGGAGCTTGGCCATGTCGGCATCGCTACCGCGCTGGCCCGCCCTTTCCGCTATCGCGCGCCTGTGCTCGAAGACGTCGTGCGCTTCGCCAAGAGGGTCAGCACGCCGGTGGCGCTGCGCAGGCGCGTGAACGGCTGATCCATCCGAATCTTTAGAGCCGGTAAACTGCAGCGCGACACTTCGTTAACCAGACTCGCCTATAGCTTGGCTGTCGGCAATGTCCGGCGGGCGAAGCTAGGGCAATCGTTGATCATATGACTCGTGCAAGTGCTGCTCTTTCGGGCGACGAAGTCGCCGCCTTGATGGACGAACTGAGCGATATCTCGCTCAGCGATGAGCCCGCTGCCTTTGCTCCGATCGATTCGGCGACGATCGACGTCACGCCGTTCGCGCTCGGCAGCCGCAAGGATCGCCCCACCGCCAATCTATCCTATCTCGAGCGGATGAACGACCGCATGGCACGCCGCCTTCGCGACGTGATCGAGCCGATGGCGCAGGCCAAGTCGAAGGTCGATACGGCGCCGCTCGAAACCCGCCGATTCGATGAATGGCAGCGCAACCAGCCCGATTATTTCAGCCTGACGCTGTTCCGCGCCCGGCCGATCAAGGGTAATATGATGATCGCCATCGATCCGGCGTTCATCACCAACATGGTCGATGCCTTTTACGGCGGCACCGGCAATGGCCTGTCGACCAAGACCAGCGAATTCACGCCCTCCGAGGAACGCCTGCTCAACCGTCTCGTCACATCGGTGGTCGAGGTACTGACCAAGACCTGGGGCGAGTTCCACCCGCTCGAATTCACGCGCATCTCGCACGAAACCAACCCGGCCTTCGCCAGCCTCGTTCGCGGTGACGAAGCGGTCGTGGTGCAGACCTTCACCATCAAGCCCGGCATGTCGCGCTCGACCCGAATCGAAATCCTCTATCCGCTCAGCCTGCTGCAGCCGATCGAGGATAGCATCGCGTCGCGCGTCTATTCGAGCAATGACGAAGACAACAGCGCCTGGACGAAGCGGCTCGGCTCCGCGCTGGAGAATGTTTCGCTGCCGGTGCGTAGCGTCCTCGCCCGCCCTGAAATGAGCGTCGCCGATCTGCTCGCGCTCAAGGTCGGCGACGTCATTCCGATCACACTTTCGCAGACCGTCCCGCTTCTCGTCGGCAATCGTCACTTCGGCGAAGGCACGATCGGCGAGCAGGAGGGGCGCGCTGCCCTGATGCTGGACACTATGAACAAGGGTTTCCTGAAATGAGCGATATGTCCGATGTTCCCTCGGTCGGCGGCGAGCTTTCGAGCCGCGCGAACTACCGGATGCTGGCAGATATCCCGCTGCGTCTCTCGGTCGAGGTCGGCAGCACGTCGATGCGGCTCGCGGATTTGATGGATCTCAACGCCGGCAGCGTGGTCGAGCTCGACCGCCAGGCCAATGAACTGCTCGACATCCTCGTCAACGGCACGCTCGTCGCCAAAGGAGAGGTAGTGACAGTCGGTGGAAAGTTCGGGATAAGGGTGGTCGATGTGGTCGCCACCGATGCGCGGCTGTCGGGGATAGAACGCCGCCAATGATGCTTGAATATCTGTTGAAGCTGCTCATCCTGGTCCCACTGGTCGGGGGATTGGCTTACGGATCGCTCTGGTTGCTGAGGAGATTTCAGCCCGGAATGGCGATCGGCAACAGGGAACGGGCGATCAAGGTCATCGACGCGATCCCGATGGGCGCGACAGGCCGCATCGCCGTCATCGAATTCGCCAACAAGCAGATCCTCGTCTCGGTATCGCGCGGCCGCATCGAAAAACTGGCCGAGGCGCCCGCCGACGGCGTTTTCATTCTACCGGACGAGTAAGCGCCTAAGCCAATCCCCCGGCGAACGTCGGAAGTCTCGGCAATATCGTCACCCGTCCGTTCGTCCCGAGCGAAGTCGAGGGACGTCGGCACGAGCGAACATGCCCCGACTTCGCTCGACACGAACGGCCTGGCTACGGGATTCGCGAGCGGCCGATACACTCGGCAAGCGGGTCACGCGCTCGCGCTAACCCCCGCGCTGTTCTTGTGGAGCGTTGCGAGCACCGTACCGACGATCGACTCGGCATCGAGTCCGGCATCGGCATATTGCTTCTCGGGCTTGTCATGCTCCTGGAACATGTCCGGCATGCGAAGGGTCCGCAGCTTCAGACCATTGTCGATCAGTCCCAGATCGGACGCGAGCGTCAGGACATGCGCGCCGAGCCCGCCGACCGCACCCTCCTCCACCGTCACCGCCACTTCATGGGTGGTCAGCAATTCGCGGATCAGCGCCTCGTCCAGCGGTTTGGCAAAGCGCAGATCGGCGACCGTCGTGGACAGACCGAGCGTCTCCAGCTGGTCAGCCGCGCGCAACGCTTCCTCGAGCCGCGTCCCGAGCGACAGGATGGCGACCTTCTTGCCCTCGCGAACTATCCGGCCCTTGCCGATCTCCAGCTTCCGGGGAACCGACGGAATCTCGATGCCGATACCGTTGCCGCGTGGATAGCGCAGCGCGATCGGCCCGCTGTCATACAGTGCCGCTGTATGGACCATATGCGTCAGTTCCGCCTCATCGGCCGCCGCCATCACCACCATGTTCGGTAGGGTCGCCAGAAAGGTGATGTCAAAGCTGCCGGCATGGGTCGATCCGTCGGCACCGACCAGCCCCGCGCGATCGATCGCGAACCGGACCGGCAGATTCTGGATCGCGACGTCGTGGACGACCTGATCATAAGCGCGCTGCAGGAACGTCGAATAGATTGCGCAGAACGGGCGATAGCCCTGCGCCGCGAGCCCGGCGGCGAAGGTTACCGCATGCTGCTCGGCGATGCCCACGTCGAAGGTGCGATCGGGGAACGCCGCCTGGAATTTGTCGAGACCGGTACCCGATGGCATCGCTGCGGTGATCGCGCAAATCTTCGAGTCCCGCTTCGCTTCGTTGAGGAGCGCGTTGGCGAAGACGCCGGTATAGCTCGGCGGTCCCGGTGGGGCCTTGGCCTGCTCTCCAGAGACGACATCGAACTTCTGGACGCCATGATATTTGTCGGCCGCCGCTTCGGCCGGGCCATAGCCCTTGCCCTTCTGCGTCACGACATGGACGAGGATCGGCCCATGATCGCTGTCGCGGACATTTTCGAGGATCGGCAGCAGATGATCGAGATTATGGCCGTCGACCGGGCCGACATAATAGAAGCCCAGTTCCTCGAACAAGGTGCCCCCGGTCGCCATCCCGCGCGCATATTCCTCGGCGCGCTTGGCAGCGTCGTGGACAGATTTCGGGAACTTGCGCGCCACGCGCCTGGCAAAGCCACGCATCGACAGGAACGGTCGCGACGACACGACCTTGGCGAGATAGGCGGAGAGCGCCCCCACCGGCGGCGCAATCGACATGTCGTTATCGTTGAGGATCACGATCAGACGATTGCCCGCCTGCTCGGCGTTGTTCATCGCCTCATAGGCCATGCCCGCGGACATCGCCCCGTCGCCGATCACCGCGATCGCCCGGCCCGGCTGGTCCGACAGCTTGTTGGCCACGGCGAAGCCTAGCGCCGCCGAAATCGACGTCGAGCTGTGTGCCGCGCCGAACGGATCATATTCGCTTTCACTGCGCTTGGTGAAGCCCGACAGCCCCTGCGGCTGCCGCAAGGTGCGGATGCGATCGCGGCGGCCAGTCAAGATCTTGTGGGGGTAGGCCTGATGCCCGACATCCCAGATCAGTACATCCTCGGGGGTGTTGAACACATAATGGAGCGCCACGGTAAGCTCCACGACGCCGAGCCCTGCCCCAAGATGGCCGCCGGTCACGGAAACCGCAGACACCATTTCGCTACGCAATTCATCCGACAACTGGCGAAGATCGCTCGCCTTCAGTCTGCGGAGGTCGACCGGCGTATTTACCTTGTCGAGAAGCGGGGTATCGGGACGGTCACTCATGACAACGCCTTAGCCCCATATGAACCAAGCGGCTAGCCTTTAGCCTCATGGTTCGCAATGCAGAGGTTTAGGCCGCGTCGCCTTCTGCGCAGGCCGCGCAGCACCCGCGAACCTCGATCACAGGACGGATGCGGGAAAAGCCCGCCTTTTCCGCAGATATCCGTACCGAGCCGGAAAGCCTGTCGTCATCGACATGACTGACGCGGCCACAGACATCGCAGATCAGGAAAATACAATCATGCTCGCACTCGGGGTGCGCGTTGACGATATAGGCGTTGGCACTTTCCACCCGCCGCGCCAGATTGGCGGCCACGAAAACGTCGAGAATACGATAAACGCTGTTGGCCGCGACCCTGCGTCCGGTCGTTTTCGATACCGCTTCGGCAAGATCATAGGCCGACGCCGGCTTTTCGGCAGCGCTCAGCGCCGCAAAAATCTCAGCCCGCATCGGGGTCCATTGCTCGCCGGCATGCTCGAACGCGCGCTGCGCCGCGTCCGCCAGCGACGAACCTTCGTGTAAAGTGTGATCATGCGCGGTGGCCATGCCTTGATTTAGGCGCGATGGCCCGCGCGATCAATAAGCGTGCGCGCGACGGTTGAGCATATGCGCGATTGCGACGCAGCCGACACCCAGCATCGTATAAGCAGCTTCGATCGGTCCATGCGGTACCGTCAGCGCTACGGCCATCAACACGATGCCAGTGCCGCCAAGCAGGATTGGCAGCGGCTTCCGATGCGCGAGAAAGCCCCGCCCAAGACCAACCCCCGCCAGAATGATCGCCAGGCCAAGGCCGATTTCGTGAATCGCGGGATGCAGCAACGCGCCACCCGCCGTCGCGAGAACCGCGACGAAGAACACGCTTGCCGCACAATGGACGAGACATAGCGCCGACAGGCCGATGGCCAGGCGGTCGAACAGGTCACGTGCGGGTTTAAAACGGCTCAACAGGGTCTTCCTTCGCGACGGCATATGCCATCGGCGCTTCGAAGATACAATATATCATTGCGAGGAAAATGCTTGTCTCAGAAAGAAAACGGCGCCGCGATCGGGGATCGCGACGCCGCTCTCGATACGATGGGTGCGTCTTTAGTGATTCATCGCCTTGACGATCTCTTCGACCATCTTCTTGGCATCGCCGAGCAGCATCATGGTGTTGTCCATGTAGAATACCGAGTTGTCGACGCCGGCATAGCCGACGCCGCCCATCGAGCGCTTCAGGAACAGCACGGTCTTCGCCTTCTCGACGTCGAGGATCGGCATGCCGTAGATCGGCGAGGTCTTGTCGGTCTTCGCCGCCGGGTTGGTGACGTCGTTGGCGCCGATCACAAAGGCCACGTCGGTCTGCGAGAACTCAGAATTGATATCCTCGAGCTCGAACACCTCGTCATAGGATACATTGGCCTCGGCGAGCAGCACGTTCATATGCCCGGGCATACGGCCTGCGACCGGGTGGATCGCATATTTCACGCGAACGCCCTCGGCCTTCAGCAGATCGCCCATTTCGCGAAGGACATGCTGTGCCTGGCTGACGGCCATGCCGTAACCGGGAACGATGATGACCTGTTCGGCCTGCCCCATCAGGAACGCTGCGTCTTCTGCCGAACCACGCTTCCAGGGTTTCTGCTCCTTGGCTTCACCACCCGTTACCGCGGCCTCAGCGCCGAAGCCGCCCGCGATGACGCTGATGAAGCTGCGGTTCATCGCCTTGCACATGATATAGCTGAGGATCGCGCCCGACGAGCCGACCAGCGCACCGGTGATGATCATCGCCGTATTGTGCAGGGTGAAGCCCATCGCCGCCGCTGCCCAGCCCGAATAGCTGTTGAGCATCGACACGACGACCGGCATGTCCGCGCCGCCGATCGGGATGATGAGCAAGAAGCCGATGACGAACGCCAGCACCGTGACGGTCCAGAACAGCCACGGCACCGTGCTTGGCGCGGGCAGGACATAGAACCAGGCAATCAGGCCCAAGATGGCGGCAAGCGTACCGAGATTGATGACATGGCGCCCCGGCAGCATGATCGGCGAACCCGACATATTGCCGTTGAGCTTGAGGAAGGCGATCACCGATCCCGAGAAGGTGATCGCGCCGATCGCGATACCCAGCCCCATTTCGATGCGGCTCACCTGCAGAATCTCGCGTGTCGAAAGATCGAGAATGCCGAACGCTTCGGGATTGAGATAGGCGGCGGCGGCAACGAGCACCGCAGCCATGCCGACCAGCGAGTGGAAGGCGGCGACGAGCTGCGGCATATCGGTCATCGCGATCTTGCGTGCCGTGATGAAACCGATCGCACCACCGATCGCAATGGCAATAGCGATCTCGGGCAGCGATGCGACCTGATGCGTGACCAGAGTGGTCGCGACGGCGATACCCATGCCGAGCATGCCGTAGCGATTGCCCTTGCGGGAGCTGGCCGGGCTCGACAGGCCACGGAGCGCGAGGATGAACAACACTCCCGAGATCAGATAAGCGAGACTGACCCAGGCGGGTATGGCGGCTACTTCATGCATCTGTTTTCCCCCAGCCCGCGCTTAGTTCTTGCGTTCTTTTTTCTTGTACATCGCGAGCATCCGCGCGGTGACGGCAAAGCCACCGAAGATGTTCACGCTCGCAAGAACGACCGCGGCCAGTCCAAGATATTTGGCGGTTGCGCTACCGGCGGCAGCGCTGGCGACGAGTGCGCCGACGATGATCACCGACGAGATCGCGTTGGTCACCGCCATCAGCGGCGTGTGCAGCGCCGGCGTGACCGACCAGACCACATAATAGCCCACGAAGCATGCCATCACGAAGATCGACAGGATCGAAATGAAATCCATCTGGTTTCCCCTATTCCCTGCGATCAGCCCAGAAGCCGCGCGTTGACGACCTTGCCGTCCTTGGTGAGACGAACCGCGTCGCCAATCTCTTCATCGAGCACCGGCTTGTTGCTTTCCTTGTCCCAGAAGGCACTGAGGAAGTTGAACAGGTTGCGCGAATAGAGCGCCGACGCGTCCGCAGCGAGCGTGCCCGCCATATTGCTGGCGCCGATGATCTTGACGCCATGCTTGACGACAGTCTGCCCGGAAACGGCGCCCTCGACATTGCCACCGCTTTCGGCGGCGAGATCGACGATCACCGAGCCGGGCCGCATCGTCGCGATCTGCGCATCGGAAATAAGGCGGGGCGCAGCGCGGCCCGGGATCAACGCCGTCGTGATCACTATGTCCTGCTTGGCGATGTGGCTGGAAACCAGTTCGGCCTGCGCCTTCTGATATTCCTCGGACATCTCGGTGGCATAGCCCCCGGAGCCTTCGCCCTCGATACCCTTGACGCTCTCGACGAAGATCGGCTTGGCGCCAAGCGACTGGATCTGCTCCTTGGTGGCCGAGCGAACGTCGGTCGCGGAAACCTGTGCGCCCATGCGGCGCGCGGTCGCGATCGCCTGCAGCCCGGCAACGCCGACGCCCATCACGAACGCCTTTGCGGCGGAAACGGTGCCTGCGGCGGTCATCATCATCGGGAAGGCGCGGCCATATTCGCCCGCTGCCAGCACGACCGACTTGTAGCCGGCGAGATTCGACTGCGATGAGAGGATGTCCATAGACTGCGCGCGCGTGATGCGCGGCATGAACTCCATCGCCAGCGCCTCATAGCCCTTAGCCGCATAGCCATCGACCCGCGCGCGATCTCCAAAAGGATTGAGCCCGGCCACGACCCAGGCATTCGGCTTGGCGCCGGTCAGAGCGTCCGGATCGGGCCCCTGAACCCCGAACACAATATCGGCGCCGGCAAGCGTCGCCGTGCGATCCGCCACCGTCGCGCCGGCGGCCTGATAATCGGCATCGGCGATCGACGCCCCGGCGCCCGCGCCCGCCTCGACAGCCATTTCCGCACCGAGCGCGATGAATTTCTTCACGGTTTCGGGGGTGGCGGACACACGGTTTTCACCGGCGGCCGCCTCTTTCAACACTGCGATCTTCAACGGATCAGCCCTTGGGCGCGATGAGGAAGATCACCAGAAGGCCAATCAGCGAGCTCGCGATCGTACCGACCTTGAGCAGCGTGATAACGCCAGCATAGGTTGCGTTATGGGCCTTATAGTCCATCGGCGCGCCATTATCATCGGACATGCTTTTCCCCGGTTCAGCTATTTTTTCCGGCGCCCTTCTAGCTACCCGGCGGTAAAGCCTCAAGGACAAAAGGCCGCCAAATAATATGCTCCGCGCGAAGCTTTTCTTTTAGTTAACTTAGCCGTGGTAGCTCCATTCCGGGACTGGAAGGAACGCTACATGCCGCGCGACTGCCCTCGGGGGCTCCTGCTGATCGATGACGAGCCTGCGCAAGCCGGCCTGATCGCCGCGCTTGCAGCTCGGGCGAGCTGGCGGGTCGTCCGCGCGCCGGACGTACAGGCCGCGATCGGCGTATTCCGATCGAGTGATGTCGCGTTCGACGCTGCCCTGATCGATCTATGGTCGCCCGACATCGATTCAACCGATGCGATTGCCACGCTACGGGCCCATTGCCCTTCATTGCCGATCGTCGTCGTCACCGCGCAGGATCTCACCGAGCTGGCAGTCCGCGCCATGCGCGCCGGCGCCTGCGATGTGGTGGTCAAGCCGATCGCCGGCGATCGCGTGCTCGCCGCGCTCGACAATGCCACCCTCGTCGTCCCCAGCCATGCCGGCGAGCTTCGCCCGATGGCGGAGAAGTGGGCGGAGGCGCTCGACTTCGCGGAAGTCGTTGGGACCGCTCCCGCCTTTCGCCGTGCCGTCGATAGCGCGCTGCGCGCCGCAGCCACCACTGCCTCGATCCTGATCGAAGGCGAAAGCGGCGTCGGCAAGGAAGTGCTCGCCCAGGCGATCCACCGCGCCTCCGGCCGCGCGAACAAGCCCCTCGTCACCGTCAATTGCGGCGCCATTCCCGCCAACCTTGTCGAATCCGAGCTATTCGGACACGAAAAGGGCGCCTTCACCGGCGCGTTCGAACGCCGCATCGGCCATTTCGCCGCAGCCGACGGAGGCACGATCTTTCTCGACGAAATCGGCGACCTTCCCGCCGAGGCACAGGTGAAGCTGCTCCGCGTCCTGCAATCGGGCGAGATCAGGCCGATCGGCGCACAATCCACCCGTCAGGTTTCGGTGCGTGTCATCGCCGCGACGAATCGGCGATTATCGGAAGATGTCGCCCGCGGTCGCTTTCGCGAGGATCTGTTCTACAGGCTCGCGGTCGTTCCCGTGTCACTGCCACCGCTGCGCGAACGCGGCGAAGATATCCCGGCGCTGGTTCATCATCTGCTCGATCGCATCGCGCCGAAGCTCGATCTTCCGAAGCTCCTTATCGAAGACCAGGCCATCGAATTGCTGCGCCAGTTCGCATGGCCGGGCAATGTGCGGCAGCTGCAGAACGTATTGTTTCGCGCCGCGATCTTCTGCGAGCGCGACAGACTCGGCGTTGCCGATTTCCCGCAGATCGCCAAGGCCATGCCGAACGCCGCCAATGATGCGATCACCATATCGGCAAAGTCGCCGATGGCCGTGGAACGCGCCCTGCCCTTGTTCGGCCCCGATGGCCATATCCGGCCGATGGAGGAAATCGAAGCGGACATGATCCGGCTGGCGATTGGCCATTATCGCGGCCGGATGACCGAAGTCGCGCGCCGGCTGCAGATCGGCCGCTCAACCCTTTACCGCAAGCTTGGCGAACTCGGGATCGACGCCAGCGCCGCCTAGAATATCGGCGTCAGCGCCTCATCGCGCAGGCCCCGCCAGACGCGGATCGCCTGCATCGTCTCGGCGACATCATGCACGCGCAGGAGCTGCGCGCCCATCTGCGCGCCATGCAGCGCCAGCGCGACAGAACCGCCTAGCCGCTGATCGACCGGCGCTTCGTTCGACAATGCGCCGATGATCCGCTTGCGGCTCGCGCCGAGCAAAAGCGGGCAGCCCAGGCCATGAAACAGCGCGAGACCATTCAACAACTGCAAATTGTGACGCAGCGTCTTGCCGAAGCCGATGCCCGGATCGAGGATGATTCGCGCGCGAGCGATGCCTGCCGCCGTAGCACTTTCGATACGCGCCTCCAGCCAGTCGTAGACATCCAGCAGAACGTCGTCGTAGCGCGGATCGGCCTGCATCGTCGCGGGATCGCCCTGATGGTGCATCAAGACGACCGGGCAGTCTCGGGCCGCCAGCACCTCAAGCGAGAGCGGGTCGTAGGTCAACGCCGAGACATCATTGACGATATGCGCACCCGCATCGAGCGCCGCCGCCATCACCGCCGCCTTGCGCGTATCCACTGAAACCAGCGCACCGCCCGCCGCCAGCCGCCGGACGATCGGCTCGATCCGCGCTATCTCATCGCCTTCCCAAACGGTGGCCGCGCCGGGTCGGGTCGATTCCCCGCCGACATCGATGATCGACGCGCCCGCCTTGCCCATCGCAAATGCCTGATCGAGCGCCGCATCGACATCGGCACTACGGCCGTCGCCCGAAAAACTGTCTGGGGTCATGTTAAGGATGCCCAGCAGCAATGGCTGATCCAAGCGCAAGGTGCGATCGCCGAGCGTCATCGGCGATCGCGGGGCGATTAGGCGAGACCAGATGCCGCGCGCCTGTGTGGCGAGCGTCTCAGGCAGGCGCCCGATAAAGGCGTCGAGCTCGACGACAGGGACGAGCACCGTCGAGGTGCGGGAAGCCCCCATACTGACTATCGCCTCGCAGGCGGAGAACCAGAGCGAGCCACCGGCAAGCCTGGCGACCTGCCGGTCATAGGCAAAGGGCGCATCGACGAAACCCGCCGGGCGAAGATAGATGCTCGCTGTTCTGCTCATCACGCGACCATCGCCGGGCACGTAGCAGGTTGCAATGCGGCAATCAGTCGGTCGCACCTCTGTCGTCGTCCGCCTTGCCGCTCAACAGCGCGTCGATCTTGGTGCGGTCTCCCTTGTCGATCAGTTCGATGAGCTTGAGCGCGCGATTGTCTGGCGCGGCGTGCGGGTCATATGCCAGCGGCACCAGCGCCTTACGCGCTTCCACCAACCTCCCGTCGGACAAATATTGCCCGGCGAGTGTGAAACGAACGCCATCGTCCTGCGGCACCAGCTGAAAGGCGCGCTCGAGCCCGGCCACGGCATTTGTGGTCGGTTTGATCGCCTGGCTGCGATAACTGATGTAGAACAGCCAGAGCGCTTCGGCCGCGTTGTTCTGCTGGCGATTGGCGCGGACGAACCAGCTGCGGACCTTCTTCCATGTCGCATCGTCGCGCGCATTGGCGGTCCACGCGCGGCGCATTTCGATCTGCCCCTTGTACAGCAGGGCGCCATAATCATCGGGCTTCTTGGCAAGCACCCGATCCGCTGCTGCCTCCGCGAGATCGAGATTGCCCGCGTCGAACTCTGCCTCGGTTAGCGCGAGTTGCGCTCCGGGATCGTCGGCAAAAGGTTGTGCCAGGCGCCGCGCCTCGAGCGCGACCGGCCCCGCCGTCGTTCCGTCAACGCCCCTGTCCGACTGGATACGAATGGGCATCATCGCACTTTCTCCCGAGGTGAGGCGCCTTATCTTGACCAAGCTGTCGGGCACCGTCGAAACGCTGACCATCACGTAGGACATCGATTTGCGGCGAACATAGGCGTCCATCTCCTTGTTCAGCTTCGCCAGATCGCCAAAGGCCGCGCGCGCCGCCTCCAGACTGGGCACCCCGCGGTTCATTGCCGCGATGTAGGCATCGAGTTGCCCAGACCGAGCCTTCTCGAAGGTGAGCATGTGGGTCAGTAACCAGCCCCGGCCATAAAGCGACTCGCGCTCTTCGCCTTTGAGGCTCGAAATGTTGCTGGCGAGCAGCTTTTCGATCGGCAGTTTCGAGCCCAGAAACAGGCCATATGCGCGATGCGTGGCGGGCAGCCCGATGCCCACCCCCTCGGGTTTATCGAGGCTCGCGGTCGAGTTAAACTCTGCGAATCCCTCGACATACCAGGCGGGATACACGCCGGCGTAGTTGGCGCTCATCATATGGTGGCTATATTCGTGCAGCAGCGTCGTCAGCGCCGACAAGTCGAACTTCCCGCCCCCGTTATTGTCGCGCGATGTAAAGGCCACCGATCCTTCGACATGTCCGGCATAGAAGCCCGCGATTTCGCGGCATCCCGCGCGTTCCTTCACCTGAGAAAAGGCTCCGCAATACAGACGGTGAATAGCGGCGCTGTCCGACAGGGCGAACACGATTAACGGATTGGCGCGATCCAACTCACTGTCGGGCAGCGCGTGGATCCTGCGCATGCCCTGATCGAAGCGTTCGAGCTTTGCGGCGTAAGACCGCACTGAAGCTTCGCTGCCTTCGGAATAGACGATGAAATGGTCGGTGCGGGCTTCCAGCCAGGCTGCGGACGATGGCGCAGCGGCTATCGCAAGCGCGATCGCGAGCCCGGCTTTGAATCTCATCATGCGAAACACCCCTCACGCCATTTGCGGGGATAAAGCGGCGTTGCGAGGAAGGAAACAGGCTTTGTGACGCAAGCCGTACCCCTTTATCAGTCGCCCATTTGCGTCAGATGGCGCTGCCGGACGGCGTCGATCGGCTCCAGCCCGCTTTCGATTTCGACATGCCAGAAGCTCCAGCCATTGCACGATGGCGCGTCCTGCAGCTTGGCGCCAAGACCGTGGATCGAGCCACTGGCACCGCATTCGCTGCCCAGCACGCCATCCGCCCGCACCCACGCGCGCCAGCGACGTTTCGCGTCGGTCAGCATTGTGCCGGGCGGGATCAGCCCGCTTTCGACAAGCAGGCCGAAGGCGACCCGCGGGACTGCCTTCTTCTCCGGGATCGAGAGCATCGCGCTTTCGTCGAGCGGCAAGGTCGCCTCGATCCGCTCGGACGCGACCTTGATATAGGCGTCCTCGCGTTCGATGCCGATCCAGCGACGGTGCAGGCGACGCGCCACGGCACCCGTCGTGCCGGTGCCGAAAAAGGGATCGAGCACGAGATCGCCGGGCTCGGTGCAGGCGAGCATCACGCGATACAGCAAGGATTCGGGCTTCTGGGTCGGATGCGCCTTGCGGCCATCATCGTCCTTCAGGCGCTCACCACCCGAACAAATTGGCAGCGACCAGTCCGATCGCATCTGAATATCGTCGTTGAGCGCCTTCATCGTGCGATAGTTGAAGGTGTATTTCGCCTTCTCGGCCTTCGAACACCAGATCATCGTCTCATGCGCATTGGTGAAGCGCGTGCCCTTGAAATTGGGCATCGGATTGGCCTTGCGCCAGATGATATCGTTGAGAATCCAGAAGCCCTGATCCTGCAGCGCCGTACCCACCCGGAAGATGTTGTGATAGCTGCCGATCACCCAGATCGTGCCGTCGTCCTTCAGGATACGGTGCGCTTCCTTGAGCCATGCGCGGGTGAAGCGATCATAGACCGCGAGCGAATCGAATTTGTCCCACTCGTCGTCGACCGCATCGACCTGGCTTCCGTCGGGCCGGTGAAGATCGCCACCGAGCTGCAGATTATAGGGCGGATCGGCGAAGATCATGTCGACGCACTTATCCGGCAGTGCCGCCATCACCGCGATGCAATCGCCCTTGATGATCTCGTTGAGCGGCAGGCGCGGTTCGGCCTGCTTGGCCCGTGATGCCGCCCGCGCGCTCGCGCCCTGAATCTTCTCCAGAACACCCATGAACATAATCCCCCTTCGGAATAGCCGAAAGGGTGAGTCATCGGGACTCTGCGGTCAAGCTCAATCACTTGAGGCGCTTTGCTGCGACAGGAGTCGAACGACGGGAACGAAAGGAGTCCGCTACTTCATATAGAGTCCCGCCCACTCGCCGGGGCTCAACAGCTTGTGGTGTGGCGTCGAAGACTCACTCTTTTCGAATTTCGTTCTGCGGCCCCGGAACGGGGTTTCGCATTATCCGTTATGCAGCGATCGGAACGTCGTGAAGGAGAGCTCGCATGTCTCGCAACCTCTCCTTTCGCCACCACCCGTTTTTGGCATGTGCCCTGATCGCCGTGGTGGGCGGGATGATGGGAGGCGCAACCACGGTCCATGGCTTGCAGCTGAATCGCTATGGCGATCCATCGACGCCCGCAATCAGGATCACGCCGACAGCCGAGACATCCGACATCGGATGCGTAGACTGCTCGGAGCGCGCACTCGGCTTTCGCTGGGCCGCTATTCGCGGGATAAGCTCATCGATCGATTGCCCCGATGAAAGCTGGGATTTCCGCCGGGGCTGCGCCGCTTATGCCAACGGCGACGGCGTCTGAACCGCGGCAAGCAGCGAATATTGCGCGATGGGCGCGAAACTCTTCCGGTGGAGCGACGTAGGCCCTAGCCGCGTCAGCGCGTCGAGGTGTGCAGGCGTGCCATAGCCCTTGTTTTGTGCCCAGCCATAGCCGGGGTGATGCGCGTCATAATCCGCCATCATCGCATCGCGCGCTTCCTTGGCGATGATAGATGCGGCCGCGATCGAGAGGCAAAGCGCATCGCCACCGATCACCGGTCGTGACCGCAAAGTCCAGCGCGGGCACCGATTGCCATCGACCAGGATCATAGCCGGCACTATCGACAGCGCCGCAACCGCGCGCTCCATCGCCAGCATCGATGCCCAGAGGATATTGATCTCGTCGATTTCCTCGACCGTGGCGATCCCCACCCCGACAATCGCACACGCCCGGATTTCCTGGCAAATGCGCGCGCGCACCGCCGCGTTCAGCTTTTTCGAATCGTTGATGCCGGCTGGCACGCAGCTGCGATCGAGGATGACCGCCGCCGCAACTACCGGCCCCGCCAGCGGCCCACGCCCCGCCTCATCGACGCCGGCCAGCGGCATCGGGTGGTCCAGTTCGAGATCGAAGGAAGGCCCCGCCATAGGCGCGCATCTAGCGCAGAGGCACCGGACTTGGCTAGCTCAGCCCACCGCAAGCAGATGGACGCTGAACAGGTTTCTCGCATCGGTCCAGACCTCGAGTGGCCGGAAACCAGCGCCACGCGCCAGCGCCTGAAAATCACCGATCGAATATTTCCAGCTATCCTCGACATGGAGCGCCTCGCCTGCGGCGAAAGAGAATATCTGTCGATCGAGGCGCACCTCCTGCATGCACAGACTTACCAGATCTATCCTCACCCTGCCGCGATCGGCGTCATAAACGGCGCGATGCTCGAACTGGCGAAGGTCGAAATTCATTCCGAGTTCGCGGTTGGCACGTGCGAGAAGATTGAGGCTGAACTGCGCCGTCACGCCCTGCGCATCGTCATAGGCTGCCTCGAGGATCAGCTTGCTCTTGCGAAGGTCGACCCCGACGATCATCAGCGATCCCGTGCGCAGCCGCTCGGTCCACATCGACAAAAAGCGCAGGGCGTCCTCCGGCGGCAAATTGCCGATCGTCGAACCAGGGTAGAAGGCCACACGCTTCCCCCCACCGGCGTTTGGCGGGAGATCGAACTGCATCGCATAATCGGCGCAGACCGCCTCGACCCACAGCCGCGGATATCGCGCCTGCACGCGGCGGGCGCCGGCCAGCAGATGATCGTGCGAAATGTCGATCGGCGCATAACCCCACGGGTTTTCGAGCGCATCGATCAGCAGGCCGACCTTGTCGCACGATCCGCTGCCCAGTTCGATGAGCTGCGCGTCGGGCCCGATGGCGGCAGCGATCTCAGCGGCGTGGTCGCGTAATATCCCCATTTCCGTGCGCGTCGGATAATATTCGGGGAGCTCGCAAATGCGGTCGAACAGCGCCGATCCGCGGTCATCGTACAAAAAACGGCAGGGTATCGCCTTGGCGGACCGACTAAGGCCGTCGATCACCGCAGCGTGGAAGTCGGCCGGCGGTGGCTCATGATCGTGAAAGGCCGCGATATCGCCGGGCGCACGCGCTTCAAAATCTGCACAATCAAGCATCACACGCCAACCTCATGCCACTAAAAGCCCAACGCGCTGCGGGGGGAAAGAAATTCCGGTATGTGGATCGCCCATGGCCCGGTGGGGTAATACAAGCTCCACCGCGCAGGACCATCTGCCCCGACATGAACTTTCCGTTATATTCGCCCACGGCGCCAACCGCCGGGCGGAAGCCCGGATAGCCAACATAGGAACTTGCGGTCCATTGCCAAGCGGCGCCGAACAGTTGCTCGATTTCGTCCGTTCCGCGCGCAGCGGCGGGATGAAAATCGATGGCGGTCCGATCGTCACCGTAAACCACGGCCGCAATTTCCCATTCGGTTTCGGTGGGGAGCCGCTTGCCGGCCCAGCGGGCGAAAGCATCGGCCTCATAATAGCTGATATGAACGACCGGCTCCGACGACACGACTGCGCGATTTCCGTGCAGTGTGAAGGTCGTCCAGCGGCCTTCTTCATATTCCCAATAGAGCGGCGCCAGCCAGCCCTCGCGCTGCACCGCTGCCCAGCCGTCGGAAAGCCACAGGCCCGCCGTACGATATCCGCCGTCCTCGATGAACTCGATCCATTCCCCGGCCGAGACGAGCCGGTTCGCTATCGAAAATGGTTCGATCCATACTTTGTGTCGCGGGCCCTCATTATCGAAGGCGAAGCCTTCACCGTCATGGCCGATCTCGACCAGTCCGCCATCGAACCGCGACCATGAGAGCGCGATGTCCGGGGCTACGGCGCTGGTCGGCGACGGGGAAAAGGCGGGTCGCAACATGTTGAGCGAGAATGCGTGCTTGATGTCCATCAGCATCAGTTCCTGATGCTGCTGCTCGTGCTGAAGGCCAAGCTCCAGGATGTCGAGCGCAGCCACGCGGCCCTCGCGCAGACGGCGAATGAGCGTGTCGTCCACATGCGATCTATAGTTTCGCACCTCGACCGCCGATGGCCGGCTCAGCATCCCGCGTTGCGGCCGTGGATGTCGATCTCCAACCGTGTCGTAATAGCTGTTGAACAAATAGGTGAAGGCCGGGTCGAACGGCTGATAATCGGGATCGGCGGCGAGGATGAAAGTCTCGAAGAACCAGCTGCCATGCGCCAGATGCCATTTCACCGGGCTGGCGTCGGGCATCGACTGGAGCAACTGATCCTCGTCCGAAAGGTGACGGGCCAGCGCTTCGCTGTCGCCCCTGACGCGCCGGAACTGATCGAGAAAAGCCGGATCGCCCATGCCATGCCCCTCTGCCCCGGAGGCTAGCCGATCTTCCATCCACATGGAAATCCAATACCGGAGCGCGTCGAAAGTTCCAGCCGCACGGCAAGATGCTGGTGGGCCCGGCAGGACTTGAACCCGCAACCTAACCGTTATGAGCGGTCAGCTCTAACCAATTGAGCTACAGGCCCCAACCAGCGGGCGCCGCGATAGCGGACGCAGCACGCGGCTGGCAAGCAGGATTACGGCCGATCGATGCCCGACCAGCTACCCTGTCCAACCGATGGCGCAGCGGCGATCAGTGGCAGGTTCAGATAGAATTGCGTCGGATCGATCTCCAGCATCCCGCCGCTGGCGACGGCAAGATTGCGCACCAGCCTGAGCGCGAACCCCAGGCCGAGTACCGGCGCGTCGGGCCAATGCCCGTCCGGGTTATAGCCCGGATCTAGGAGCATCTTCTCGTCGCGGCCCAGCAGTGCGTTCGGCCGTGCGATCGTCAGCAGCAGCCGCGCCGGCCGCCGGGGATCGCGCTGGAGATCGACGTTGATGCGCTCGCCTTCGCTCGTCATGGCGATGGTCGCCGCCAGCAACCGTGACAGGATTCGCTCCGCCGTCGCTTCGTCGACAGCGACCGGCGGCAGGCTGGGATCGATGCGAAATACAATGGCGCTGGCGCGTTCTTTTGCGACGAGCTCGAAATCGGCGTGGAGACGGGTCAGGATCGCGCCGGCATCGACGCCTTCGGTAAAGCCGTCGAGCGCGTTGCTGCGGGCGGTGGCGACCAGATCGAGATCCTCTACGGCACTCAGCAACTTCCTGCTCTGTTCCAGGATATCCTTTGCGCGCGCACGGTAGCTTGCCGCGGCCGGCCCGCGCATCTGCCCGTCGATCATTTCCGAAAAGCCGATGATCGCGTTCAGCGGCGTTCGCAGCTCATGGGCCAGATGGCGGAGCGAATCGTTCCTGATCGTCGTCGGCTCCGGGCGCGGCGCCTCGGGCGTAAGCATTTTTGCAGTCTCATCCGCCCGCGGTCGCCGCGCCGTGCCGCGATACCCGCTGAAGCGTCCATCCTTCTGATCGAAAAACGGGACGGCCGAGATCCGCCATTCGCCAGATGCCGGGCCCTGCCCCGCAATCGTAAGACGGGCATCGCGAAATGGAGTACGGCTACGATAGGCGCCGGCGGCATGACCATCGACGCCATGATCGGTCTGATGCGCGGCAACCGCGATCGTTTCGCCGATCAGCGGCCCTCGCGGCACGCCTTGCACCCAGCAGATGATGCCGTCGACGCCCGTTTCGAAGCGAAAGTCGGTCACACGGTCCGTCGGCTCGACATCGGCAACAGGATCGGGCGGCGGCGAATCCGCCGCCGGCATTTCCTCCGTCTGACGGCTGCGAAAACTCTCTATGCGCGACAGCAGCTCTCGAATTTGCGCCTCGCCGATGCTGTCAGCCACAAGCGGAGGGAATTCATGCGTCTCTGGCTCGATGGCAACTTCGTTGGCGATCGCCGCAATCGCGGATATCTCCGAAGCCGGAGAAATCAACGGAGAGAATTGCGGCTCGGGCCCGCTGATCAACAGGTCGCTGCTGCCATATTCGGCGAGAGCCTCTACTATCTCCGGGCTCAGATCACGGCGGTTGCGCAGAATGTTGCGTGCCGTTGGGGTAAGACGCGGCAACAGAGCCAGCCACTGCGCGGTCCCGAGGATGACATGGCCCAGCATCGGCGCAGCGATGTGCGGCATATCTTCCGCGAACAACAAAACGAGATCGGGGGGCACGCGCCGGCCGGCCAGCCCGCGTCCCGCCGCGAGGCGCATATCGAGAGGGATTTCGGGCCGGACCGATCGCAGAAAATTATAGGCATCCATCGCGCGGGGCGCATCGACCAGCGGATCATCGATGCGATGCCCGCGGCCTTGCGCCAGCACATCGACGACTTGCCGCCACAGCAAAGCGCGAGCCCCGGCGGTGGGCGCCGGTTGTGCGAGCAATGTGGCCAGCATGTCGTCGAAACGCAAAACGCGATACTCCCCTCGGGCGGTTCCGCGCCTTCCCCGATACGGCCCCGCCAGCCGATACTAGTTCGCATCGCCCGATGCGCAAAGAGCCATTAACGATTTCGGCCGACCGCTGCCACGCGCCGGGCTTTACTGCGGCAGGAATCCACCGTTCGCCGATCAGTACAGCACTGCCGGACTCGCTTTTTATTGCACAGTCGCGAAATTTTATTCTATGTTCGGCAACTCTCATGAAAGGTTCGACCATGGCACACGCGCCCTTGGATCACATCGATCGCGTGATCCTTCACGAACTGCAGGACGATGGTCGCATGACCAATGTCGATCTCGCGAAGAAAGCGGGCCTCACCGCGCCGCCATGCCTACGGCGGGTGCGGGCGCTGGAAGAAGCCGGCGTTATCGAAAGCTATCACGCCAAGCTCAACTCGACGGCGCTCGGATACGGGATCACGGTGTTTGCGCTGGTGTCGCTCCGCAGTCAGGCCGAGGACGATCTCAAGCTGTTCGAATCCCATGTCGCCGATCTGCCCGAGATACGCGAATGCCATATGCTCAACGGCGAGATCGACTTCATCCTGAAGATCGTTGCGCATGATCTGCAGGCATTTCAGCAATTTCTGACATCAAAGCTGACGACTGCGCCGAACGTCGCCAGCGTCAAGACCTCGCTGACGATCCGGACGTCGAAGGACATACCCGGTATCCCGGTCGACGGCCTTTAAAATCGGCCTGACATATAAGCTTCGGGATGCCGGCCTTCATCATGAAGGCCGGCCCCGGATCGTCAGCCGGCGGCTGGATGGTCGAGATACGCCTTCCAATAGCCCGCGAGCACCGCATATGGCCCGGTCGTAACCGCATTGAACGCCGCGCGCGCGCCCTCCTTGTCGCCAGACTGCGCCAGCGCGGCGCCGAGGCGGACATTGCCCATGGCAAGGTCAGCGCCCGGCTTGGTCAGCGCGAGCTTGTACATCTCGGCCGCCTTGGCGAAGTCCGCATAGCCGTAAAACACGTCGCCCGTGCTCTCGACCGATTTGAACGTAGCCTTCGCGCCATTGGCTGCCGTCACCGATGCCGGAAGCGACGCCTTGTCCGCGGGCAATTTAGGTTCTGAAAGCGCAAGGATTTCGGCCGTGTTCTTGCTGGTCGCCTTGCTGAGCTTGCCAGCCTTGATGCCTTCGTTGAGCACCGCGACGGCCTCGGCCGGATATTTGAGATAAACGGCAAGCGCATAATCGATATAGGTCGCCTGTCCTGCCAGCGGCAAAGCGCCGACGGCACGGCTCAGGCGCATCAGATCAAGGTCGACATCGCCCTGCAAATTGCCGAGCTGGCGATAGATGAACAGCGAGTCATGCCAGTTTTGCGCGGTCGGATATGCCGCAAGCCACTGCGTCGTGATAGCCACGAATTGCGGCGTCAACTTGCCGCGCGAGGCAATGTCCGCACCCCGTGCGTACCACTCCGTCGGCACAGCGGTGCCCGCTTTCGTCATCTGTCCGATCGCTGTCTGCAGCGTAGCGAGAGCATCGGCGGGCTTGCCGTTGCGGGATTGCGTATCGGCCAGGCGGGCCATTACGTCCTGATCGGTGCTTCCGGCTGCGACAGCCGCAAGATAGGCCTGCTCGGCTTTAGGCAAATTTTTCGCTTCATAGGCACAATGGCCAGCAGCGCCGAGGAATTTGGGCTGCTCGGCAGGGTTGATCTTACCCGTTGCGACCATATCATCGATGGCGTTGCACTTCTTCGCTTCATCCTTGGTCAGGATACCGAGATTGAGCGTCAGCGTGGCGACCATGTATTTTTCGTCGGGCGTTGTCGCGATCGCCTTGGCCGCATCGAGCTTGGCCTGCGCGGTAGCGAAGTCATTCTTGCCGAGGGCCTCCTGCGCCGGAAGCAGTTCCTTGCGCACGGCATCGCTGAGTTTGATCGGCGGTGCGGCCGGCTTCTCGTCCTTTTTCTTTGCGGCGTAAGCGGGCGCGGCAACGCCCGTCATCGCAACGCTGAAACCAAGCGCCGCTGCCAGCGCGAAACGAGACGTGAACTTCATGCCTAAAGCCTCCTCAGGGCGACCGGCGTGCGGTCGATCATTCATATAACCCGCCGGAGGGGTAATCGCTCCCCGCGCACCGCACAAGCGGCGGCGAAACGATCCGGCTTAACTCGTCGCGGCCTAGCCACGCTTCGCTGAATGATGATTGAACCGGGACAGCGATTGAACCACCGATACGCCTTTGACCATCCGCAGCGCCTTGTTTAGGCGTTGGCCATGATTGCCCTGCTCTCTCCCGCCAAATCGCTGGACTATCAAAGTCCGCTACCCGCTTATACACCCACCGTTCCGCGCTTTGCCGACGAAGCTTTATCAACGGCGGAGGCTGCCGCCAAACTCAGCGCCAAAAAATTGCAGAAGCTGATGGGGATTTCGGACAAGCTGGCGAAGCTGAATGTCGATCGCTATGCCGGATTCGCCGATCAACCCGAGCGCCCGGCCCTCTACGCCTTTGCCGGCGACGTCTATATCGGCTTCGAAGCGAAAACACTGGATGAGCCGGCGATCCGCTTCGCCCAGGATCATGTTCGCATCCTGTCGGGGCTATACGGCCTGCTGCGTCCGCTCGATCTGATCCGCCCCTATCGGCTCGAAATGGGCACCCGCTGGGCGCCCGGCCGCACGAAGACATTGTACAGGATGTGGGGAAACAAGGTTTCGGATGCTCTGGCGGCGGACCTCCTTGCCGACGGATCGAACACCATCATCAATCTCGCCAGCAAGGAATATTGGCACGTCGTCGAACAGGCCCCGCCCAAGGGCGTACGCATCCTGTCGATCGATTTCCGCGAGGATGGTCCCAATGGCCTGCGCTTCAACAGCTTCGGCGCCAAACGCGCGCGCGGGATGATGGCGCGGTGGATGAGCGAACATCATTTTACGGAACCGGAAAGCCTCAAAGCCTTCGACAGTGACGGCTATCGATTCACCGCCGATGGCTCCGACGACGCGACTTGGCGGTTCGTGCGCACCCTGTAACCGGAACAATCCGTTGTCGCGGCCCGTTAGTGCCATGTCATTCGAGGGAGTTTCGCCATGAGCCAGGCCCATCCAACCGACCAGGACAAAGGCAACGGCGTCCATTTGACGACCGAGGAAGCACGCGGCGGGGCCACCCCGCATATGACGCGCTATATTCTCGGCTGGGGCCTGGGCCTCGTCATTATCGCCTTCATCATCGTGCTTGCCTACTTTAACTTCGGTTAAGTTCGGCTCGATCCGCATATGCGCGCGGGTGGCTTCGCGCGCATAGCGACCATAACCCTAGCCTTGCCTGCTGTCCTCCGTTAGGAGCTTGTCGATCCCCCGGCCGGGGGTATGAAAAAGCTTCAACGATACGGACGACCGAACTTTGGCAACCACACCGCCGCCCATCGAAAATAGCGATATTTCTCCGATCTCGATCGTCGACGAGATGAAGTCGAGCTACCTCGACTACGCCATGTCGGTGATTGTCGCGCGCGCGCTTCCAGACGTCCGCGATGGGCTCAAGCCTGTCCACCGCCGTATCCTTTTCGCTTGTCAGGAAGGCGGCTTCGTGCCGGGCCGACCTTACCGCAAATGCGCCAAGATCGTCGGCGACGTGATGGGTAATTACCATCCGCACGGCGACAGCTCGATCTATATGGCACTTGCGCGCATGGCCCAGGATTGGGCGATGCGGGTCATGCTGATCGATGGTCAGGGAAATTTCGGATCGATGGATCCCGATCTGCCCGCATCGATGCGGTACACCGAAGCTCGCCTCAGCAAGCCCGCAATGGCGCTGCTCGCGGATATCGACAAGGACACCGTCGATTTCGGCCCGAATTATGATGGCTCGCTGAAGGAGCCGCTGGTTCTCCCGGCGCGCTTTCCCAACCTGCTCGTCAACGGCGCGGGCGGCATCGCGGTCGGCATGGCGACCAACATCCCGCCGCATAATCTCGGTGAGGTCATTGCTGCCTGCAAAGCCTATATCCTCAACGGCGCGATCAGTATCGACGAGTTGCACGAAATCGTCCCCGGCCCCGATTTCCCGACCGGCGCGCTGATCCTGGGCAAGAGCGGCGCCCGCAGCGCCTATCATACGGGCAAAGGCTCGATCATCATGCGCTCGCGCCATGTGGTCGAGGAAGGGCGCAACGATCGCCGGTCGATCGTCCTCACCGAAATCCCCTATCAGGTCGGCAAGTCCGGGCTGGTCGAAGGCATTGCCGAAGCCGCCAAGGACAAGCGGATCGAAGGCATCAGCGACATCCGTGACGAATCGAGCCGCCTCGGCGTGCGCATCGTCATCGAGCTGAAGCGCGATGCCACGCCCGAGGTCGTGCTTAACCAGCTCTGGCGCCATACGCAGGCCCAGACGAGCTTCCCGGCCAACATGCTCGCCATTCGCGGCGGACGGCCCGAGGTGCTGACCCTGCGCGACATCATCGAAGCCTTCGTAAAGTTCCGCGAAGAGGTCATCACCCGGCGCTCGAAATTCGAGCTCGCCAAGGCCCGCGACCGCGCGCACATTTTGCTCGGCCTCGTGATCGCGGTGACCAACCTCGACGAGGTCGTAAAGATCATCCGCGGATCGGCGAGCCCGGTCGAAGCACGTGGCAAGCTCATGGCGCGCGAGTGGCCGCGCGGTGAGATCGAACCCTATATCAAGCTGGTCGAGGCCGTGGAATCGGTTGGCGATTCGCCGACCTATCAGCTCACCGAGATCCAGGTCCGCGCGATCCTCGATCTGCGTCTGCATCGCCTGACGGCGCTCGGCCGCGATGAAATCGGCGAGGAGCTGGCCAAGCTCGCTTCTTCGATCGCCGAGCTGCTACACATCCTCGGCAATCGCGCGCGCCTCTACGAAGTCATGGTCGAGGAATTCGACGCGATTCTCGTTGAATTCGCGACCCCGCGAAAGAGCGAGATCGCCCCCGCCGGCGACAGCATCGACGACGAGGACCTGATCGAGCGTGAGGACATGGTCGTAGCGGTAACGCTCGGCGGCTATATCAAGCGCACCCCGCTCGAGGCGTTCCGCGCGCAACGGCGCGGCGGCAAGGGCCGTTCGGGCATGTCGACCAAGGACGAGGATGCTGTCACCGAATTGTTCGTGACGTCCACCCACACGCCCGTCCTGTTCTTCTCGAACCACGGCAAAGTCTACCGCAAGAAGGTCTGGCGCCTGCCCGAAGGCGCGCCGCAGGCGCGTGGCCGGCCGATGGTAAACCTGCTCCCGCTCGCCGAGGGCGAGAAGATCACGACCGTATTGCCGCTGCCGGAAGATGAGCTGAGCTGGAGCGCGCTCCATGTGGTCTTCGTCACGGCGCACGGCAATATCCGCCGCAACTCGATGGACGCCTTCGCCAATGTGCCGACCAACGGCAAATTCGCGATGCGCTTCGAAGAGGATGCAACCGATCGCCTGATCGGTGTCGCGCTCCTGACCGAAACAGATGACGTGCTGCTCGCCACGCGCGGCGGCAAGGCGATCCGTTTCTCGGCGACCGACGTGCGCGAATTCCAGAGCCGGACCTCGACCGGCGTTCGCGGCATCACGCTCAAGGGCGACGACGAGGTCATCTCGCTGTCGATCCTCAAGGGCTTCGACGCCACAACCGAGGAGCGCGACGCCTATCTGCGCGCCGCGCCTTGGAAGGAAAACGAAAGCGAATCGACGCTGAGCGCCGAGCGTATGGCCGAATTCCAGGCGGCGGAAGAATTCATCCTCACCGTCTGCGCCAATGGTTACGGCAAGCGCTCATCCGCGTTCGAATATCGCCGGACCGGCCGAGGCGGTCAGGGCATCGGCAATATCGACAATCTCGCGCGCAACGGCCCCGTCGTCGCCAGCTTCCCGGCCCATAATGGCGAGCAACTGATTCTCGTCACCGATCAGGCGAAACTCATCCGCATGACCGTCGGCGACACGCGCGTGATCGGCCGCAACTCGGCCGGCGTCCGCCTCTTCCATGTCGCCGACAACGAACATGTCGTCAGCGCGGCGCGGATCGAAGAAAGCGACGACGAAGCCGAGGTCGATCTGGGTGACGGCGTCGGCGATGTGGCCGCACCGGACGATGGCACGATCGGCGATGATCTGGCTGACGGCGGTGAAAGCGAGGCCTGAGGGAACGGCTTCGCTAATATCGCGGCCGTCCCGCTCTCCTTCGTGGCGACGGTATCGCCAGCTTACTGCCCCGCGGTGCTCTTTCCCTCGACCTTCGGCACAACGGTAGCGGCCTGCGCCGCGATCACCGCAGGCGGCGGGCCCTTGGCGATAGCGGCGGCGAGCTGCACCGCCGGCGCGCACTCGGCTTTGCACAGCGCCTTGACGCGCGCGAGGTTGGCCCGGGCGCGTTCGACGGCGCCCTTCTGAACCATCGCTTCGCCCTGCGCCGACAAGGCATTCACATCATTGGGCTCGAGCGAGAGTGCCTCGAAATACATGCGGATCGCCTTACCCGGCAGTTGCTGCGCCTGCGCTACCCGGCCCAGCGCGACAAAGGCCGCACGGTTGCGCGGATCGATCGCCAGCGCGGTCTCGAGCGTGTCATTCGCCTTTTCCAGATCGCCCGCGCGCAACGCCGCCTGGCCTTCGGCCAGCAATGCGACGGACCTGGGGTTGATCTGATCGTCGGCCTTCTGACCGATCACGCCGCTGGAAACTGTCAACAGGGTCAGCGACAGAGCGACCGCAACAGGCGAAAAACGCATCAACATCTCCCAAGTGAGGCAGAATCGTCTTCTATCACGCAGCATTGAGCCTTGCGACGAAAAAGCCATCGGTCCCATCAGCCATAGGGCTGAGGAGTTTGCCCGGCCCACGATAGCGCCCCGCCGTGAACAAATCCTTCTCCGGCTTGAACTTCGGATTGCGCGCGAGGAATTCCGTCACCTGCCCTGCCCCCTCATCGTCGAGGATCGAACACACCGCATAGACCAGCGCCCCGCCCGGCTTCACCAGCGACGCTGCGATATCCAGCAAGCGCGACTGCAGTCCGGTCAGCCGGTTGAGCCGCTCTTTCGATAGCCGCCAGCGCGCCTCGGGATTGCGCCGCCAGGTCCCCGTTCCCGAGCATGGCGCGTCGATCAGGACGATGTCGCACAGCCCCTTGAGATCATCGAGCGTCCGCATCTCCTTTTCAGGATCGAGCAACCGCGTTTCGATCGATTCGATCCCGGCGCGCGCGGCGCGCGGCGCCAACCTCGACAGCCGCCCACGATCGGTATCGGTCGCGATCAGCTGCCCGCTGCCGTCCATCTCATCGGCGAGCGCGAGCGTCTTGCCCCCGGCACCGGCGCACAGATCGACTATGATCATACCCGGCCGGTGCCGGGGGCAAGGGACGATCAGCTGGCTGCCCTCATCCTGAATTTCGATCAGCCCCTGCGTAAAGGCCTCGGTTGCCTCGATGGCAGTGCCTTCGGGCAGGCGCAGGCCGTTCGGCGCGTGCCGAGTCGGCACCGCGTCCGGCAACAGCGCGGCCACGCTATCCCGATCGCTCTTGCGCTTGTTTACGCGCACGTCGAGCGGCGCGCGTCCGAGCAGCGCCGCCTGTTCCGACACGTCGAGGCTCTCGGTGATCTTCGCCAGCAGCCAGCCCGGCAGGACACTTGCGGACGCCGCCTTTTCGCCATTCTGGATCGGCGCCGGCGCATGCGGCGAGCCATCGAACAGCGCGGCGACATCGGCATCGTCGCGCGCAACCCCGATCAGCGCGGCGCGGCCGTGCTTGGGCCGGTCACCCGATCGGCGAATGGCGCGGTAGACCAGCTCGCGCACCGCGCGCCGGTCTTTCGACCCGGCGTAGCGTCGCGCCTTGAAATAGCGGGCGATCAACGTGTCGGCGGCGGCTCCGCCATCGCGCGCCGCGACGATGATCTCGTCGAGCAGCTCGATCGCCGCCTGCGCGCGTGCGCCCGGCGTCATGGGCGTGCCTTGGAGCTGGGGGCCTTACCGCGTTGGGTAATTCGGCGCTTCTCGAGTGATCGAAACATCATGGACATGGCTTTCCTGCAGACCCGCGTTGGTGATGCGGATGAACTGCGCCCGCTTCTGTAAATCTTCGATCGTGCGCGAACCCGTATAGCCCATCGCAGCCTTCACGCCGCCGACGAGCTGATGGATCACGTCGCGTGCCGCGCCCTTGTAAGGCACCTGACCCTCAATGCCTTCCGGCACGAGCTTCATCTGATCCTTGATATCGCCCTGGAAATAGCGATCCGCCGAGCCGCGCCCCATCGCGCCGACCGATCCCATCCCCCGATAGCTTTTGTACGAGCGGCCCTGATAGAGGAACGTCTCGCCCGGCGCTTCCTCGGTTCCGGCGAGCAGCGATCCGACCATCACCGATCCCGCGCCGGCCGCCAGCGCCTTGGCAATATCGCCCGACGTGCGCAGGCCGCCATCGGCGATCACCGGAATGCCCGACTTGGCCGCAGCCTCTGCCGATTCCATCACGGCGGTCAGCTGCGGCACACCAACGCCGGCGACAACCCGCGTGGTGCAGATCGAGCCCGGCCCGATGCCGACCTTAACGCCATCCGCCCCCGCGCCGATCAGCGCGCGGGTCGCCTCGCCGGTCGCGACATTGCCGGCGATCACCTGCACCTTGTTCGACAGGCGCTTCACCCGCTCGACCGCGCGTGAGACTTCGAGGTTATGGCCGTGCGCCGTATCGATCACGATCAGATCGCACTCGGCATCGATAAGCGCCTCGGTCCGCTCGAAACCCCTGTCGCCGATCGTCGTCGCCGCGGCTACGCGCAGGCGACCGGTCTCGTCCTTGGTTGCCGACGGATAATTGACCGCCTTTTCGATATCCTTGACCGTGATCAGGCCGACGCAGCGATAGGCCTCGTCGACCACCAGCAGCTTTTCGATCCGCCGCTGATGCAGGGTACGACGCGCCTCTTCCTGGCTGACGCCCGCGCTGACGACCGCGAGGTTCTGGCTTGTCATCAACTCCGACACCGGCTGACGCGGGTTTTCCGCAAAGCGGACGTCGCGGTTGGTGATGATTCCGACCAGCTTTCCACCGGCTTCGACGACGGGAATGCCGGAAATCCGGTTGATCGCCATCAGGCTCAGCGCATCAGCGAGCGTCTGTGCGGGCCGGATCGTGATCGGATTGACCACCATGCCCGACTCGAAGCGCTTGACCGCGCGGACGGCAGCGGCCTGTTCGTCGACGGTGAGATTGCGATGCAGCACGCCTATCCCGCCGAGCTGCGCCATCACGATCGCCATGTCGGCTTCGGTCACGGTATCCATCGCCGACGACAAAACCGGGATATTGAGCCGGATCGCCTTGGTCACCTGCGTCGCGGTATCCGTCTGACTCGGCAGGACATCCGACTCGGCGGGCTTGAGAAGCACGTCGTCGAAAGTAAGACCGAGGCTGATATCCATGGAGCGCGAATCCCGGCGAAGAGGTGGAGGATTCGAGGCCGTATATGGTGCTCGAAGCCGAACCGCCAGCCCGGAGTTGATTCTCCTGAGCCTCTGCGGACGAGGAGGGCTAGATCCTCAATCTTCGCCGTGGATGACCACCCGATTTCGTCCGCCATTCTTGGCCGCGTAGAGCGCTTCGTCGGCCCGGCGAAGAACGTCGCCCGCATCTTCGCCGGAGGCGAGCTGCGCAACACCTGCTGAGAAGGTCACCCTCCCCATCGCCTCGCCGGTCGTCTTGGATACGAAATGACGCCCCGAAAGCTCCTCGCGGATCTCATCGACCCGCATTGCGGCACGGCGCGCCATGATACCGTCGAACAGGATCAGAAATTCCTCTCCACCGAACCGGCCGACAAAGGTATCGTCGCCCGCCCCCTCGCTCAGGGCATCCGCGATGGTTTTGAGGATGCGATCGCCGGTATCGTGGCCGAAGCCGTCATTGATTTTCTTGAAATGATCGATGTCGCAGAACGCGAGGGTCAGCGGATAATCGCCCGCTGCCGCATCCTGCATCGCCTTGTCCAGCCGCGCCTGGAACGCCCGGCGATTAGCAAGTCCGGTCAGTGGATCGCTTTCGGCGGTCGCCTGCGCTTCGGCGAGGTCGCATTGGAGGTTCGACATCTGCTCGCCCATCTGGACAAGTTTGAGCTCGGCTTCTTGCGCCTTGCTGATCATCGTCCGGGTGAGATCTACCATGAGCTCAAGCGCGCGCGCCGCCGGCTCTGGGCCGGCATCGAGTGCGGCGGCGCCCTTTTCCAATGCGCTGCCATAAGCTTTGACATCGCTGCGCGACTGACCGACGAGGTTCGTCGCCAGGGTCATGCTCTGGTGCGCCTGATCGATCAGCTTCTCGACCAGTTCCGAAGACACCTGATTCGTGGTCGATGCCGCGATCTCCTCGGCGATCTCGGCCCGCAATATGCCATCCTGCGCGATCGCCGTCTCGACCGCCGCGCTCAGTGCAGGATCGAGCCCGCCAAGAAAGCGATATGCGACGTCATAGTTGACCGGCGTCGGATCGAGCCGATTGATCCGCAGAAACCCGCCGATGCGAGCGAAGAAATCGGACGATTCGGCCTCACCCGCAAAAGCCGCCGATACGGCAGTTCCTGCCACCGGCGCGGGCGCGCCATCCGCTTCCCCACGGCCAAACAGATTATCGAGGCCCCAACTGCGGCGTCCAGACGGTGGTTTCGCTTCGTACATCGCACCCGCTCACTTTGATTTGAGCGTCCGGCTTAAGACCATCGGTTTAATTTTCGGTGCACATGTTACGGCAGCGGTGCGATATCGGGCGCTATGAAATGGCGGCGCGCGACGACCGAGAACAGCCGGTCGCGCGTGAAGAAGCGGAGCGGCCAGTCACGCTGACCCTCGGGCGCACCGAGCAAGCCGTTGACCCGTTCGGTCAGCGATCCTTGGGGCGCTCGCAACAGCCAGTTCCGCACCCCCGCGATGAAACAGGCGGTGATCGTGTCATGATAACCGCCATGGTCGTCGTTCACCCCGCCGACCGCCGCATTATAGCTGCTGATGATCGCGCGCATATCGCGGTCGGGATCGATTTCGGGCCGCTCGGCCACGATCCACAGGCAGGCCGCCAGATGCGCCTCATGCGTCCAGCATTCCTTAGGCAGGCTGTGTTCGAGCAGCCCCCGTCCCATCTCGCGTATCTCTTCCTCGCTCCCGAACAGGCGCGGTGCTTCACTCATTGCATTCTCCCCAAAGAGAGAGGGCGCCCCGGCCGAAGCCGGGACGCCCTCTCGATAGTCCATAAGGACCGATGAAAGTGCGATCAGGCCGCCTTTGGCGCCGCCTGACGGACGCCTTCGTCGACATGCTCTTCGAATTGCGCGAAGTTTTCGATGAACTGACCGACAAGCGTCTGCGCCGTCTTGTCATATTCGGCCGGATCGACCCAGGCGCCGCGCGGATCGAGCAGCTTGCTGTCGACACCCGCCACCGCGATCGGGACTTCGAAGCCGAAGTTCGGATCCTTGGCGAACTCGGCATCCTTCAGGCTGCCGTCGAGCGCCGCGTTGAGCAGGGCGCGGGTTGCCTTGATCGGCATCCGCTTGATGCCGGGCATCGTCGCCTTGCCGCCCGACCAGCCGGTGTTGACCAGCCAGCAATCGACCCCGCCCTTGGCGATCCGCTCCTTGAGCAGGTTGCCGTAGATCGATGGGTGGCGCGGCATGAACGGCGCGCCGAAGCAGGTCGAGAAGGTTGCCGAAGGTTCGGTCACGCCGATTTCCGTACCGGCGACGCGTGCGGTGTAGCCCGAAAGAAAGTGGTACATAGCCTGATCGGGGGTCAGCTTCGCGATCGGAGGCAGCACGCCATAAGCATCGGCGGTCAGGAAGATGATGTTCTTCGGAACCGGCCCCAGATTTTCCTTAGACGCATTCGGGATGAAGTCGATCGGATAGGAACCGCGGCTATTCTCGGCGAGGCTGTCGTCGTCGAGGTCGATCTCGCGCGTATCGGGATCGATCACGACATTTTCGAGCACCGTGCCGAAACGCTTCGTGGTTGCGAAAATCTCCGGCTCGGCTTCGGCGGAGAGGCGAATCATCTTGGCGTAGCAGCCGCCTTCGAAGTTGAAGACAGCTTCGTCGGACCAGCCATGCTCGTCATCGCCGATCAGCGTGCGCGAAGCATCTGCCGACAAGGTCGTCTTGCCGGTGCCGGACAGACCGAAGAACACCGCAGTATCGCCCTTGGGGCCGATATTGGCCGAGCAATGCATCGGCATCACGCCGTTAACCGGCAGTTTGTAGTTGAGGATGCCAAACACCGACTTCTTCATCTCGCCGGCATATTTGGTGCCGCCGATCAGGATCAGCTTCTCGGTGAAGTTGACAGCGATCACCGTCTCGCTGCGGCTGCCATGGCGCGCGGGATCGGCGCGGAAGCTCGGCAGATCGATGATCGTGAATTCGGGAACGAAATCCGCAAGTGCGGCCGCTTCCGGGCGCACCAGCAAGGTACGGATGAACAGGCTGTGCCAGGCGAATTCGGTGACGACGCGCACATTGACGCGATGATCTGGCTGCGATCCGCCGTACAGGTCCTGAACGAACAGCGTATCCTTGGTGCCAAGATGCGCGAGGAAGTCAGCCTTCAGAGCAGCAAAATGCGCAGGCGTCATACCCTTGTTGGTCTTGCCCCACCACACCGTATCTTCGGTCTCGGCATCGCGCACGATGAACTTGTCGTTCGCCGACCGTCCGGTATGCGCGCCGGTCTTGACGACGAACGGGCCGTCCTTCGACAAGATGCCTTCTTCCCGCAACACGGCCTGCTCGATCAGTGGCGCGGTGCCGAGATTCCAGAAGAACTTGGCGTCGACCGAGATGCCCTGTTTGTCGAGGCCGTAGGCGGGGATAAGCTGGGACACTAGATTCTCCTGTCGATGAGGGTACCTGCTGATGGCGGCACTCCTAATGATGCGGCTTCCGATCGCAGGGGAAGAATCCTCCGTCGGTCACTTATTTACCCACGGGCATAGTTCCTAACTTGCTCATCGGCAAGAGATCGGCGAGGTTGAACGCCGAAATGCGCTGCGCTACGCAGGAGATCGTAATTCGGCCCACAGCGTTCAGGCCAGCTATTTTTGCGGAGGCCACCCGGTCCCATGTCGGCAACGATCGCGCTCGTCGATGACGATCGCAACATCCTGACTTCGGTCTCCATCGCGCTGCAATCCGAAGGGTTCATGGTGCGCATCTATTCCGATGGGGAAACGGCGCTCAAATCGCTGCTGGAAAGCCCGCCCGATCTGGCCGTGCTCGACATCAAGATGCCGCGTATGGACGGCATGGAATTGCTCCGCCGCCTGCGCGAGAAGAGCAGCATTCCCACGATCTTCCTGACGTCGAAGGACGATGAGCTCGATGAGGCGCTGGGGCTCGCCATGGGGGCCGACGACTATATCACCAAGCCGTTCTCACAACGGCTCCTGATCGCCCGCATCCGCGCGATCCTGCGGCGGACGGAAGCGCGCGCGAAGCCCGACAACGAGGCGGATACGCCGGTCGCCGAACGCATCGTGCGCGGCCGTCTGCAAATGGATCCCGCACGGCATCGCGTCGAATGGGACGGCAAGGACGTCACGCTGACGGTCACCGAATTCCTGATTCTCGAAGCGCTGGCGCAGCGGCCCGGCTTCGTTAAGTCACGCGATCAGCTGATGGATACGGCCTATCAGGACGACGTCTATGTCGACGACCGCACGATCGACAGCCATGTGAAACGTCTTCGCCGTAAATTCCGGCAGGTCGACGGAGAGTTCAAGGCGATCGAAACGCTCTACGGCGTGGGATACCGTTTTGCCGAAGAATAGTGATCTGCTGCGGGATCCGGACGGTCTGCGGCGGACGTCGCTCACGACCCGGATACTCGCGGTAAACATCTTCGCCCTGGCGATGCTCGCGGGCGGATTTTTCTATCTCGACAGCTATCGGTCGCAACTGATCGACGCGCGACTTGAAGAAACATCCACCCAGGTCCGCCTGATCGCGGAGGCCTTTGCGGTGACGCCCAGCGCCGGCCGGCCGGCGCTGCTGGGCAAGCTTGGCATGCTCACCGATACGCGGCTGCGCGTTTACACGCTTTCGTCCCGCTCCGTCGGGCAGGGTTCACCACCATTTGACAGCTGGAGCGTGTCCGGTCCGACATATCAGTTGCGCGATCCGGCGCAGGAAGAGTGGCAGAAACGCATCGCCAGATTTCTCGATCGCGCAATCGACGTCGTCGTCGGCGCCGACAAGCCCGAACATTATGAAGAGCCCAAACGCGATCTCGCGGCCAACTGGCCCGAAATCCAGCAGGCCATTGCCACGCGCGATATCACGACCAGCGTCAAGCGCGCGCCCGACCGCACCCCGATGATCACTGCCGCCACCGTCGTTCCCGCCACGCCCTCGATGCCCCGGCAAATCCTGCTATCGACCGAGAACCAGCGCGACATCACCCGCATCGTTCGTGCCGAACGGCTGCGTCTGGGCGTCGTGCTGCTGATCGTCGTGCTTATTTCGGTCAGCCTGTCGCTGTTCCTCGCCCGAACGATCGTCCGCCCGCTACGCCGCCTCGCACTGGCGGCACACCGGGTGCGGCTGGGCCGCGCACGCGAGGTTCAGGTGCCCCGCCTGCCCGCGCGCCGCGACGAGATCGGAACGCTCGCCCGCGCGCTGTCCGATATGAGCATGGCGATCCGCCAGCGCATCGACGCGACCGAAGCCTTTGCTGCCGACGTGACGCACGAGCTGAAGAACCCCCTCGCTTCGCTGCGCGGCGCGGTCGACAGCCTTACGATGGTGCAGGATCCGGGGCTCCAGCAGCAGCTTATCGATGTCATTCGCGACGATGTCGGGCGGCTCGATCGGTTGATCACCGACATCGCCGAAGCCTCGCGCGTCGATGCCGAACTGGCGCGTGCGCGTTTCGAAACGATCGATCTCGGCACCATGATCGAGGGATTGCTGGCATCGCGCGAAAGCCGCGGACGAAATGGTGAAGTGCGGGTCGCGTTCGCCCGCCCCCACAAGGGAACGGCGGTCGTGTTCGGCGACGGTTCCCGGCTGACCCGTGTCATCGAAAATCTGGTCGAAAACGCCGTGTCCTTTTCGCCGGCCAAAGGCCTGGTCCAGGTCGCCGCCACCCGCGACGGCGAGGATGTCGTGATCTGGGTCGAGGACGAAGGTCCTGGCGTTCCGTCGGAGGCGCGCGAAGCGATCTTCAATCGTTTCCACAGCGATCGGCCCGATGGCGAAACCTTCGGACGCCATAGTGGACTCGGCCTCGCCATCGCGAAGGCTATCGTCGAGGGGCATAATGGCAGCATCGCCGCGATGGACCGCGACAATGCGCCGCATGGCGCCAAATTCGTGATCCGTCTTCCCGCGGCAAGCCGATGAACGAACCCGTCCTGATCCACGCCACCAGCGTCGTCATCGACGGCCGCGCGCTGCTGCTCACCGGTGCGTCAGGCAGCGGAAAATCCGATCTTGCGTTACGCCTGATCGATCGCGGAGCGCTGCTGCTCTCGGACGACTATACTGCGCTCGAATTACAGGACGGCATTGTCCATGCCCGCGCGGCAGTGAATATCGCCGGCCGGATCGAAGTTCGCGGGGTCGGCATCATCGACATGGCGTTTGCCGATGACGCGCCGGTTGCGCTGGTTCTGGCGCTCGACGAAGTGCCCAACCGCATGCCGCCGGAGACGATCGCTATCGACGATCTCCTCGGCCGCGCGATCCCGCGGCTCGGCTTCGCTCCGTTCGATATATCGGCCGCGATCAAGGCCGAGCATGCGCTGCGGACCTTTGGCCTGAAGGCAAGCGTTCCATGAACCGCCCAACCGATCCGCGCCGTATCCTGTTCATCACCGGCATGTCCGGCGCCGGCAAGAAAACCGCGCTCAAGACATTTGAAGATATGGGCTGGGAGACGGTGGACAACCTGCCGCTGTCGCTGCTCGATCGCCTGCTCGCCTCATCGCCGCCCGAAGGCAGCATCGACGGCGACCGCCCGCTCGCCATCGGCATGGACAGCCGAACGCGAGCGGGCGGT
>Ga0207658_10000215_pt1 | contig 60617 bp, 45 predicted proteins | sample KBSS33metaG_FD_184322 | JGI IMG/M metagenome (GOLD analysis project Ga0207658, IMG submission 184322) | Switchgrass rhizosphere microbial communities from Kellogg Biological Station, Michigan, USA - KBS S3-3 metaG (SPAdes) (version 2) | ecosystem: Host-associated > Plants > Roots > Rhizosphere...
CCCGGTAGCTCGTCAGGCTCATAACCTGAAGGTCGTAGGTTCAAATCCTACTCCCGCAACCAACACTCAAAACAAGCCCCCCAACGGGGGCTTTTTTGTTATATAAGCCAGATCAATGACCACGCTCTAGATCCCCTAGAGACTCGATTTACACGCCCCCATGGCCGCGCGCGTGCGGCATTCCCATGCTACCCCGAATATAGCGGGTTCCCGCACTTTCGGCATCATGCAGCATACTTTAGTCGAAGTGGGAGGCAACGCCCGCCACTTCGGAGAATTTTGTTAACCTACCACGCGCTTTGTGTCCGCATATTCAAACGGAGCATTCGCGTAATGACCTCGACGAAGACACTGACTGGCCGCTCGACCGTAAGCGCCCGTATCATTGCCCTGGCGACAGCCGGCGCCATGCTTCTGACGCATGGCGTCGCCATGGCGGCCACGCAGGGCACGCTCGGCGCCACATCGACCGGCAGCATCACGATCACGGCATCCGTGCCCAATCGCACCCAGATCACCGGCCTGACGGATATCAACTTCACCAATGCTGATCCCAGCACGGCGGCCACCAGTTCGCAGAACGACTGCGTATGGAGCAACACCGCCACCAAGGGTTACAGCATCAAGGCGACGGGCAGCGGCACATCCGGGGCGTTCACCCTGGCCAGCGGCGCGCTGACGCCGGTGCCCTACAGCGTCCAGTGGAGCCAGAGCAGCGGGCAGACGTCGGGCACCAGCCTGACGGCAGGTACGGCCCTGGCCGGCCAGGTTTCGACGGCTACCACGCCGACCTGCAGCTCGGGGCCCTCGACGACGTCGAGCCTGGTCGTGTCCATCGGATCGACCGACCTCCAGAATATGGTGGCGGCGACCAGCTATACGGGCACGCTGACCCTCCTCGTAACGCCGCAATAAGCCCGAAGGGCCGGATTGCTTCGCCATGTCCGCTTGGGCTTCAGACGATTGCGTCGGGCGCCAGGCGCGGGGGAAGGCGATAGCAGCGCAGCGCTTGTTCGCAGCGTTGAGGCTTCTCGGATTGTCGGCGGCCGCCTGTCTTGCACTGTCCCCCGTTGCGTCCCAGGCGCAGGCGGTGCAGATCAGCCAACTGACGGATGTGGGCTTCGGCGCGCTTACGAATCTGAGCGCCGATATTACCCAGAGCCAGACGGTTTGCGCCTATAGCGGAGCGCTCTCGGGGCGTTACAGCGTCACCGCCAGCGGGTCCGGCGCCGGCGGCGCCTTCACCCTGTCCAATGGCGCGCAGACGCTCGCCTATGAGGTGCAGTGGAATGCATCGGCCAACCAGACGTCGGGCACAAATCTGACCGCGGGCTCCGCGCTTGCCGGTCAGCCATCTTCCGCGGTTCTCCCAACCTGCACGCTTGGCCTGACGCCCAGCGGCAGCCTGACGATCATCCTGCGCGCGGCGGCGCTGTCCAGCTCCTATGCGGGCAACTTTACGGGCACGCTGTCGCTTCTGCTCAGCCCGAACTGACGCCCGCCATGGCCCCGGCACAGCCAGTCGAGCGGCGACCCAAAGCTCCGGCTTGGAAACGCATGATATGGCCGCTCTTAGCGGCCATCGGCCTGTCTACAGCGCCGGCACAGGCCGCCGAGGCGTCGCCCAAGGAAGTGGCCATCCTGAATGTCGGCATGCCGGAGGGGTTTGGCGATCTGGCGCGGTCGCAGCAGTCCGTCGTCGATATCCTGTTCGGCGGACGCCGCGTGGGGCAGGCGGAAGTCTCCTATGAGCCGGGGCAGGTCAATTTCGTCAATGTGGACAGCGTCGTTGCGATGCTGCCCGATCTCCTCGATCCCGTCGCCGTGCGCAATGCGCTGGCCTCGGGACCGCTGGACGCGCATGCCAGCATGATCTGCACTGACGGGGCCGACAAGAAAGTCTGCGGCCGTTTGGACCCGGCGGTGGCCGAAGTCATATTCGACCAGGATCATTTCCGCCTGGAAATCTTCGTGAATGCGCGGCTCCTGAAGGTCCGCGCCGTGACGGATCAGGCCTATCTGCCGCGCCCGGATGCGCCCTTGTCGCTGGTGGATTCCATTGCCGGGACCATTGCCGGCGGAAGCGGCGGCGATACGATATTCGCCATTCAGAACCGCGCGGTTCTCGGCGATCGGGATGCGCGGCTTATCAGCACGACCTCCTATGCATCAGGTAATGGCCTGATTGCGGATGTCCTGGCCGCTCAGGTCGATAAGCCGGGCATGCGCTATACCGCCGGCATGTTCTGGTCCCCCGGCATCGATCTTGTTGGCAGGCGCAAGGTGATCGGCGCGGGCGTGGAAACGCAGTTCGACACGCGTTTCGACAAGGATCTAATCAATGGCCGTCCGCTGATCGTCTCCCTGTCACAGCGTTCGCGCGTGGACCTGTTGGTCGACGGGCGTCTTGTGGGGTCGCGTACTTATGAAGCGGGAAACCAGAGCATAGACACATCGGGCCTGTCCGATGGCGCTTATGAAGTTGTTCTGCATATCCAGGAGATTGGCGGCGCTAATCGCGACGAGCGGCGGTTCTTCACCAAAAATCCGCGTATCGCACCACTTGGAAAACCAATATGGTTCTTTCATGCCGGCGTCTTGGCCGATGAGCAGAGCGGGGCTTTCATATCCCCCACCCGTCAGGCCTATGTGGCAGGCGGCATGGCGCGGCGGCTGTCGCCGCACTTCGCCGTGGACGGAACCGTCGTTGCGACGGACGGGAAAGGCATTGCCGAGATCGGCGGCTACCTGATCCTGCCGGCCGCGCAATTCCGCCTTAGCGTGCTGGGATCAACCAAGTCGGATATGGGTGTGCTGTTTCAGATGAACTCATCTGGTACTTCGGCATTGAACTATAATGTCGATGTGCGGCGGATTTATAGTCATGACGATACGCCACTTATCCCTGTTGGTGATATGGACAAACGCACGGTCGCCAGCATCTCGGGAGGATTTCAGGGCGCGCAGCTTGCCGCTGGCACGTTTACGCAGGCCATCGCGGACATCAGCTATCGCCTGCCAAGGGCGCAGATCGGCCTGTCCGCCTTCTACAGGAAGGACAAGCTGCAAAAGACCAATTACGCGATCGGCCCCACGGCGCGCTGGTCAGTGTACCAGAAACATGGGCTGGATATAACGGTAGAGGCTAACATGTCGAAGTCTAGCAATGGGCATTCGGCATTTGTCGGCGTCCGCCTGCAGCTACTGCGTCCGCGCAGTTCTTTCAGCGCGACTTCGGGCGCGCAGACGATCAGCACTCCGGGAGAGGGCAAACGCTCGAGCATCGTCGGCGGCGTGCAGGGCGCGTGGCAGAATGACGATGTGCTGGGCGGCAGCCTGATCGTTGCCGGCAATCTCGATCATACGCCCGACAGCGACCTGGCGCATGCGCGCGCCGACATGCGCGGTCCGCTGGGCGTTGTCGCGGCGGATGTGCTGCAGCAGCTGAGCGGTCAGGGCGGCACGCAATATAGCCTAGGGATCCAGACGTCGGCGATCGTGAACAGGAATATGCTGTCCATCGGCGGGCGTGAGCAGAGCGACAGCATGATTGCCGTGCGGGTGAAGGATGCGCCAGCGGACTCCCGGTTCGAGGTGCTGGTGGATGAAACGCCGCGCGGCATCGTACGCGCCGGAGAGACATTGCCGGTCGCCGTCACACCCTATCGCCAATATGGCGTGCGCATCCGGCCCGTCAGTGGCGATATCGTGCATTTCGACAATGCGAGCCGGCGGGTTAGTGTCTATCCCGGCAACGTCGCCGGCCTCGCCTGGAACGTGAAGAAGGTGGTGGCGATGTTCGGGCGGGCGGTCTGGCCCGACGGTTCCCCGATTATCGATGCTGACATTGTCGCAGAAGATGCGATTGGTCACACCGATCAACAGGGCTATTTCCAGATCGAGACAAGCCCGGATGCGACCCTGACGGTGCGCGCGCCGAACGGTAAATCTTGCCATTTGCTGTTAACCGGCTTTGAAAAGGTCAACGGCTATGCTGCGCTTGGCACGGTGGGATGCCGGGAGGCGAAGCTTTTCGGACAACCGCAAAGGATCGCCGCCAATTAGGAGGTTGAGATGGCATCGATGAAAAAGCTGCTCGCGCGGATCGCGATCTGTGCGCTGGCCTCGGCGCTCGCCGGTCAGGCGCAGGCCAATCTGGTTCTCAGCCAGGTCATCCTCGACCTCAAGCCCGGCGAGCCACCGGCGCAGGATATAGAAGTCTGGAACAATGGGTCCGATCGCAGCTATGTCGTGGCCGAACCGGCGGAGGTTGTCTCGCCGGGAATGCCGGACGAGCATCGTGTGACGAACCCCGATCCTGCGGTGTCCGGCGTTCTTGTTACGCCCCAGCGTATGATCCTGGAGCCGGGGCAGCGGCGACTGATCCGGATTGCCGCAGTGCTGCCGCGCAAGGCAACCGACCGTATCTACCGCGTCGCCATCAAGCCCGTGGCCGGGGAAATCGCGGCGAACGCCACCGCGTTGAAGGTCATGGTCGGCTATGATGTGCTGGTGATCTACCGTCCGGACAAGATCGTGAGCGAGGTGACGGGTGACAGGGCGGGATCGTCCATCACATTCACCAATACGGGCAATACCAATGTGGAAATGTTCGAAGGTCGCCAGTGCGACGCGTCAAATGCCAATTGCAAGGACCTGCCTGCGACACGCCTTTATCCCGGCGCGAAATGGCAGGTCCCGATCGACGCCGGTGCGCCGGTCCAATATCGTATTGCCACGGGCGGCCAGTCGGTCGTCAAAAGTTTCTGACCGCATTTGGCGGTTACGCTTAGGCTCGTCATGCTGATGAAAATCAGCATCCATTCAGCGTTTCCTCTCGACCGTAGCTCCGAATGGATCCTGACTGTCGTCAGGATGACGAGAGGATAGCGAGAGATCCGCCAGTCGCGTAGTCCCGCCGTTGACACCGCTCTTGGCTGTGGTGCAGCATCCCGTCTTGCCACCCCAATAACGGAATGCTCAACGCCATGCTCCCTGCGCTTCGTCGCCTGCTCCTTCCGGTCCTTGGGCTTTCCCTAGTCAGCCCGGCCGCCGCTGGTCCCGCCGAGCCGGGGGCTGCGCGTATCGACGCCTGGTGGTCGCATGTCGCGGCAATCTCCGGCGATGACATGGAAGGCCGGCTGACCGGATCGCCCGGTTATGACAAGGCGGCCGCCTATGTCGTCGCGCAGTTCGAGGCGATGGGGTTGAAACCAGCAGGCGTGAACGGCTTCTACCAGCCGCTAGACCTTGTGGAACAACGGTTCGATCTCGACGCCAGCAGCGCGATGCTGCGCAGCGTGAGCGGGGACGTTCCGTTGAGCGTGCCCGGCGACATCTATTTTCGCGGCGGTTACCCCATGCCCGCCACGGTCGATGCGCCGATGGTATTCGCGGGTTATGGCCTGTCGATCCCCGAAGCAGGTCATGACGACTTCAAGGGGTTGGACGTCAGGGGCAAGGTGGTCGTGGTGCTGTCGGGAGGGCCGTCGACCATTTCCGGCGCCCTGAAATCCGACGCAAGGGCGGATCGCGCCGGCATGCTGGCGCGGATGGGCTCCATCGGCGTCATTGCGCTGAGCACACCCAAGCAAGTGGAGATACGGTGGGACAGGCAGGTCGGCATTGCGCGCGGCTCCTCCATGTATCTAGCGGACGATGGTCTGCGAGATGTGGCGACGCCTTTCATGGCCGCGACCTTCGACCCAGCAAAGGCGGAGGTCCTGTTTGCCGGGTCCGGGCATAGTTTCGCAGAGCTCTCAGCCCTGTCGGACGCGGCGCAGCCGCTACCCACATTCGCGCTACCGGCGCGATTTGCTGCAAAAATTGTTGCAGCATCGAAGCCGGTGAAAAGCGCAAACATCATCGCCCGGCTTCCTGGAAGCGATGCGAAACTTGCTGCGGAAAATGTGGTCCTGTCCGCGCATCTTGACGGGCTTGGCGTCGGAGAGCCGATCAAGGGCGACCGCATCTATAATGGTACGTTCGACAATGCGATCGGCGTTGCCAGCGTGATCGAGGCCGCCCGGACCCTGACCAAGAAGGGCGGGAAACGCCCAAAGCGATCCATCCTGTTCACGATCGTCACGGCGGAGGAGAAGGGGTTGCTCGGCTCCCGCTATTTCGCGCAGCGCCCGACCGTCCCCGCCGCGTCGCTTGTCGCCGACATCAATTTCGATATGCCGCTGCCCATCTTTGCCTTCACCAGCGTCACGCCGCTTGGCTATGACCAGAGCAGCCTTGGTGACGACGCGCGCGCGGTTGCGAAGGCGATGGGACTGGGCATCGCGCCGGACCCTCTGCCGGACCGCAATGCTTTCATCCGGTCCGACCAATATAGCTTCATCCGGCAGGGCATCCCCTCACTGTTCCTGAAATATGGCTTCAAGGTTGGAACGCAGGAGGCCGAAACGGAAAAGGCGTGGCGCGCCAATATCTATCATTCGCCGCAGGACGATTTGAACCAACCGGTCCTTAAGGCGGAGGGGGTGAAGATGACGGACTATTTCACGGCGCTCGCCCTGCGTATTGCCAACGCTTCCTCGCGTCCCAAATGGAACGACGACAGCTATTTCCGCCGATTTGCCGAGCAATAGGAATTTCTAGCGCGCGAGATCATCGCGGGTCCGTGCGGAGGAAATAGGCGGATTGTTCTCGTAGAAATGGTTCGTAAGCTGGCGAGTCTGCCCGAGATTTTGGGATTCTGTGACGTAAATTATCATAATTGATCACGCGGATGGCGTGTAAATGCGGATTTTATTTCCGACTTATGTTGACATGGTGAAATGCGAAGCGGAATATTATTCCAACTTAATTTGAGAGCTTGTCTTTTTAAGCGATTTTTGACTGAAGCTTCGCTTAAATGACGCCAAAATGAAATGATGAATACTATTTATGTTACAGTCAGTGTAACATTACAGACTTCCTTCTCTTGTAGCCGCCCCTTCGAAGCAAAGAATCACATGCCAAAAGGGGCAACGACAATGCGACATATCCCAACTCTCCGCGCGCGCCTGCTGCTGGGCAGCGCTCTTCTGGCGGGGCTGGCTTCGCCGGCCTTCGCGCAGGACCAGGCAACTGCGGCACCGCAGGCCGCGACTGCCGCCGAAGACGCGGCCGCCGCAGAGGGCGCTGGTCTCGACACCATCGTCGTCACCGCGACGAAGCGTGAGACCAATCTGCAAAAGACGCCGATTGCCATGAGCGTGATGAACACGGAGGCGCTGAAGGAGCGCCATGTTCAGAGCCTGTATGATCTGGCCGATGGTGGCGTCCCCTCGCTGCGCGTCGCCACGTTCGAAGCGCGCCAGAGCGCGCTTACCGTCGGTATTCGCGGCATCGTTCCCCTCGACGCCAACCAGCCCGCGCGTGAACAGGGCGTCGGCATCTATGTGGACGGCATTTATTTGGGCCGTCAGCATGGTTTGAACGCCGCGCTGTTCGATGTCGAGCGCATCGAAGTGCTGAAAGGTCCGCAGGGCACGCTGTTCGGTCGCAACACCGAAGGCGGGGCGCTCAGCATCGTCACCAAAGCGCCGAGCGGCGAATTCGGCGGCCGGGTCACCGGCGGCATCGGCAATTATGGATCGTACAATAGCGAGATCCACCTCGACCTGCCGGAATTCCACAGCTTCAGCGTGAAGCTGGACGGCGTGATCCAGCATCAGGACGCAACCACGAAGGACCCGCTCGCGGGATCGACCGGCTTCAACTATTATGACCGCCATGGCTTCCGCGCTGCGGTTCGCTGGAAGCCCACGTCCGATATCACCAACGATTTCTCGTACGACAATGGCTATGACGAGAACACGCCATTCTACAGCCAGCTGCTGAACTACAATCCGAACGGTTGCGCCGCCGGCACACAGGCCTCGCATGCCGCATGCGCCCTGCCCGGCACGTCCTACACGAACCTGACCGGCACTGTTAAGCCGCTGCTGCCGGGCGTTGTCGTCAATGGCGACAGCCGCATGAAGGTCGCTGACATCGGCGTTCCGCAGCAGCCCAGCGTCGACAAGACCCATGGCTTCACCAATAACCTCAAATGGTCGATATCGCCGGAAATCGAGCTGCGCTCGCTCACCGCATGGCGTGGCGTGGACGTGACCCAGTGGGACAATAGTGGCGGCGCGCATCGCGTTCCCGTCGTTGCTCCGGGCTGCACGGGTTCGGCCTGTAACTTCAGCCGCTATAGCCTTGCCGACCTGCGCCAGCGCCAGTTCAGCCAGGAATTCCAGGCGGTCGGTTCGGTCTCCTCGTTCGACTATGTCGCCGGTCTGTTCTACTTCAACGAGCATGTCAGCGACGACGCCGCGACGCCGAATTCGAACGCCATCACCGGCTACACGACGGCCGGGCAGACGACGGGCTATTCCTACATCGTCCTCGATCCGTGCACCGGTTCGGCGGGCTTCGGCTCGGCGGTGAACTGCCGCTCGATCGACCGCGCATCGGAAGTCTGGTCGAAGAGCTATGCCGCTTATGGCCAGGTCACCTGGAATGCGACGGACGCCATCCACCTGACGGTCGGCGGACGTTATACCAAGGACAAGAAGCGCGGCGTTCTGCACTATTCGCGCAACATAAATTATGACACCAACACGGCGGTGGCGACCACCAACGGCTATCAGCCGCTTGACCAGACATGGAACCGTTTCAACCCGATGGCGACGCTGGCCTTCGACGCCACCGACGATCTCCACTTCTACGCCAAATATGCGACCGGTTACCGCGCAGGCGGCGCCAGCTCGCGTACCTCCAACTATCAGGCGTTCGATCCCGAAGACATCAAGTCCTACGAAGTCGGCCTGAAGTCGGACTTCTTCGACCATCATGCCCGGTTTAACCTGGCCGGCTACATCATGGACCGCAAGGATAGCCAGGTCGACATCAGCTCGATCCAGACCACGGCGACCGGCAGCTTCAACAATCTGGTGACGATCAATGCGCCTGGCACGACCAAGATCCGCGGGATCGAGGCCGACCTGACGGTGAAGCCGATCGAAGGGCTGACGCTGAACGCATCCTACGCCTACACTTACACCAACATCCCACTTGTGCCGATCACCTACAGCGCAACCGCGGCTGGCGTGACGACAAGCACCACCGTGATGCAGCGTTTCTACGTTGTGTTCACGCCGCGTAACGCAGCCAGCGGCTCGATCGACTATGATCTGCCGGTCGGCGGTGGCGACACGCATCTGCGCTTCCACCTTGATGGCAACTATTCGCAGGCCACCCAGGCCTTCGACCAGTTCGCGACCAAGAATGACGCATCCTTCATCGTCAACGGTCGCATCTCGCTCGCCGACATCTCGATGGGCAATGGCGGTCAGAAGCTTTCGGTCAGCGTGTGGGGCCGCAACCTGTTCGACAAGGAATATGTCTATCGCCGCGATCCGTCGAACAGCCTTCCCGGCGCGCCGACGACCAGCGTGACGACGGGTAGCGTCAACAATATCCTTGGCGACTATGGCAACTTCAACGCGCCGCGCACCTTCGGTGTCGAAGGCACGGTAAACTTCTAAGCCGATCGGTGATTGAAAAAGGAGAGGCTGGCGGACGCAGGTTCGCCAGCCTCTCCTTTTTTACGTTCAGTCCAACGGCAATCGAACCACGACACGCAGTCCGGGTTCGGCGTCTTCCAGAGCAATATCGCCGCGATGCAGCCTGACGATGGCGTGGACCAGCGGCAGTCCCAGGCCATGGCCGTCCTGCTCACGTCCCGGGTCCAGCCGATGGAAACGGGCGAGGGCCTTTTTCCTGTCCCGCGCATCGATGCCCGGGCCATTGTCCGTCACCTGTAGGATCGCCTCGCCCCCCTCCCTATGGAGCGCCACGTCGATGTATGATCCGTGGGGCGTATGGCGCAGGCTGTTTTCGATCAGGTTGATCATCATCTGGCTCAGCAATTGCCGGTCGCCTGGCATGACGATGTCCTCCTCGGCGCGGACGCGCAGGCGGTGGCCGCTTTCGGCAGCGACCGCATCCAGCATCGTTACGATCCCGGCACATAGCGCGCTCAGGTCCACCGCCGCAAACCCTGCGCGGCGCGCGCCGCCTTCCACCTCTGCAATGCGCAACATCGCGGTGAACATGCCAAGCAGGTGGTTGGCGTCATTGAGCGCTTCGTTCAGTTCCGCGCGCAGCGGCCCCGCCTGGGCGTGGCTCGCGAGCAGCCCGAGGCGCTGGTGAAAGCGCGAGAGCGGCGTGCGCATTTCATGGGCGATGTCGTTGGTCACATTGGCAATCTGGTCCATCAGCGCGCCAATGCGGTCGAGCATGCGGTTGAAGGTCGCCGCCTGCCTGTCGAAAGTGCTACCCGATCCGTCGACCGGCACCCGGCTGCGCAGGTCGCCGTCGATGATCGCTTCGGCCGTCGCGCGCATGTCAACTATCCGACGCCGAATCGACCGTGTGAACAACAGCGTGGAGCCGACCACCACGAGGATGATCGATCCGAAGCCGGCAAGGTAGATGCGCACCCGCGCCGCATCATAATGGTCCACAGGTTCGGTTTCCGCAGCGACCGTCAGGCGTAGACCACCACCAATGTCGCGCACCAGCGCCCGACCGTGCGTCAGCCCCTCGATCCGGTCATGCTGGCCAAGATCGGAATATCCCAGAGGCAGGGGCCTGCCGATCTGGACGTTGCCGGCGACCTGTCTTCCACGCGGATCGGTCAGGACAATGCCCAGATCGCCCGTATTGCGGTCGCGCGTCAGCAGGTCGATCCTGGCGATCAGCTCTGCGCGATCCAGCTTCGACTGCTGTGGCGCCAGAATATCGCTCTCCGCTGTAATCCGCTGGTCGACAAGCTGCGCGATCGTAGAGTGGGTCACCGCCAGCAGGCCAAGGACCGTCGCTATCGTCGTCGCTAGAAACACCAGCAGGAAGACCAGTGTCAGGGCGCGCAGCGATCTCAGGCCCACAGGATGCGGCCTAGTCGCGCAGCATGTAGCCGACGCCGCGCATCGTCACGATCGGGTCTTGCCCGCCATGTTCCGTGAGCTTCAGCCGGAGCCGCCGGATATGCGCCTCGACAATATTGGTCGCGGGTTCGAAATCATACTGCCAGACGCGCTCCAGCAGCATGGGGCGCGTCAGCATCGTGCCAGGGTTGCGCACGAATTCGGTCAGCAGCTTGAACTCGATATTGGGCAGGTCCAATGCCTTCCCCGCCCGCCAGGCGCGGAACTTGGTCGGGCTGAGCACGATGTCGCCCGCGCTCAGCGTATCGCCGTCATCCTTCTTCCAGCGCCGCGCGCGGTGCAGCGCATGCAGACGCGCGTTGAGCTCATTGGCATCCACAGGCTTTACCAGATAGTCGTCGGCGCCCGCATTCAGCCCCTCGACCTTGTTCACCGACTGGCCGAGCGCCGTGAGCATCAAGATGGGAACGCCTATGCCTGCTGCCCTAAGCCTTTCCAGAAGCGATATGCCGTCGATTCCCGGCAGGATACGGTCCAGAATGATGATGTCGAACGCCCGGTTCACGACATCGTCGAGCGCCTTGCGTCCGTCTGCAGCAATGACGGTCTGGTGGCCGAAGGCGGCCAACTGCTTTGACAGCAATGTCGCGATGGTCTCGTCATCTTCCACCAGCAGCAACTGGAAGCTGGCGGGTGACGCAGGGTCAACCGATGCCGTACCCTGCGTCATCTGGATTTCACTGGCATTCACCGTTCACGACTCCTGGACCGGAAGGAAGGAGTCTGCTCCTTCCCCGTCGCGGTCCATTTAGCCTGTGTCGCCTGTTTAGTCCTGCAAAGAATCGTGCGGCGGAGACCTTCGGTTTTCGTCGCTTTTGCTCAGCCTCTAGCGATATAGGCGCGCCATCCGCCCAGGTGCGTGATGTCCTCTGCGCCGGTCAGGGCGCGGGGTTCAGAAACGAAGCCCTTTACGCTGGTTCCGTCCGCCAATGTCACCGTGCCGATGGCGAGCGGTGCAGGCACCTCCACGACGAAGCTGCCAAAGGCGGCGACATCAAGCTCATAAACCTCCACCTTGATCGGCGCGCCGTCCTGGCTGTGGACCAGGGCTGGCTTGGGAGGAACGCTGTCTGCCATGGCATAGAGCCGATAGGTCGGCGCAGTTTCGAACGCGCCCACGAAGGTCGCTCCCCTGGAGGTCAGTTGCCAGTGGAGCGGCATGTCCTTCAGGTGTGCGCCCACTACCGCGAGTTTCACAGTCTGCATTTTTCCCTCCATGTCGAGTGATGGCGGGCCGGGCAGATTGGCCGCCGTGAGATAGGTGTCAGCGGTCGCAAGCAGGCCGTGGTCGCTGTCCGCCGGGCCGATCAGCGTGATCCCAAAGCCCGTTCCGTTGGCGCGTGCGCCCGCAGGAATGGCCAGCGCGGCCATGTCGAGCAGATTCACGAAATTGGTGTAGCGGCCGAGATTGCTGTTCAACGCGATTGGCGCGGCCAGCAACTCCCTGACGCGAAAGGTCGTGCCCGTGGTCGGAAAAGCGAGGAGGTCGATGTCGTCCCACATTTCGTCGGCATGGCGTTTCAGTGCGGCGAGGCGATAGATGCCGTTGAACAGGTCCACCGCGCTCATGGTCGCGCCCGGCTCCACGACTTCGCGGACGGTCCCGTATATGGCGTCGCGGTTTGTGGCCAGCAGGCCGGCCATGGCGGCGGTCCGCTCCGCGACCCACGGGCCTTCGTACAGGAGGCGCGCCGCGTCCAGCAGCGGCTCGATGTCGATCTCGACGATCTCCGCCGTCGCGCCGAGTGTTTCGATCGCGCGATCGTAAAGATATTCGGACTCGCTATCGCCGAACCAGATACGCTGGTCGAAACGCGGTACGCCGATGCGCCTGGGCAGGATCGGGCGATCGGCCAGCGGTTTGGAATAGGGATCGGCCGGATCGAAGCCCGCAACGACATTGTCCACAAGCCGCGCATCCGACAGCGTGTCCGTGAACACGGTGATGCAATCCAGCGTGCGGCATGCGGGGACGAGACCGCTTGTGCTCCAGCGGCCCTTGGTCGGCTTCAGTCCGACAATATGATTGAAGGCGGCGGGTACGCGGCCCGAACCGGCCGTGTCCGTACCCAGCGCGAATCCGACCAGGCCAGCCGCCACGGCAACGGCGGAACCGGAACTGGAGCCGCCGCTTACATAGCCGAGATTATAGGCGTTGCGGGGGATGCCATAGGGGCTGCGCGTTCCGACAAGGCCGGTCGCGAACTGGTCGAGATTGGTCTTGCCGACACAGAGTGCGCCAGCGGCGGTCAGACGCTCAACGACGTCGGCAGACGCATCAGGCCGATAGGCAAAGGCCGGGCAGGCGGCGGTCGTGTCGAACCCGATGACGTCGATATTGTCCTTTACCGCAAAGGGCACGCCAGCGAGCGGCAACTGTTCCCCCGCGGCGATACGCGCATCGATCGCGCGCGCGGCGGCAAGCAGGTCGTCGGGTTCGATGCGGCTGATCCAGATTTGCGGCTGGATGGTGTCATAGACGGCGATCCGGGCCAACGTCTCTTCCGCCACGGCAAGCGCGCTGGATGTCCCGCCGGTTACGGCGGCGGCGATCGCAGCCACGCCGCGCCGGTCGAGCGCCGTCATGGATGCGGCCTGAGCGCCAGCATGGGCGATCCGGGCTGGAGCGATTGCTTTTCTTGCATATAGAGCGCCGCGATCGTGCCGCTGCCGGGGCTTTCCAATGGGCATTCCATCTTCATCGCCTCGATGACCGCGATGATATCGCCTGTCTCCACCGTATCTCCGGGCGCGACGAGCAGTTTCCAGACGCTGCCGCCGAACGGCGCTTCGATCAGGTCCGCGCCTTCCGGCACCTCTATCGCGCTTGAAGCCGCAGCGCCCGCTTCGCCGCCGTCCGCCAGATCGGTGACGCGGTCGAATTCGCCGGACCGCTGCCATTCGGCGCGCTCCTCATCGAAGGCGGTCTGGCGTTGCGCCTCGAATGTCTCAATGGACTCGGCGTTCTCTGCCAGGAAGGCGCGGTAATCGGCCAGGCGGAATTCGGACTCCTCGACCTGGATGAACCGGCGGCCGGTGGGGAAATCCCTCCTCCAATCGGCCAGTTCGTCTGCGCTGACCTTGAAGAAGCGGATCTGATCGAAGAAGCGTAGCAGCCAAGGCTTGCCCTCGATGAACGCATCGGTCTGGCGATGCGTATTCCACACCTGGATGGTGCGGCCGAACAGCTGGTATCCGCCCGGTCCCTCCATGCCGTAGATGCACATATAGGCGCCGCCGATGCCCACGACATTGGGCGGCGTCCATGTCCGGGCCGGATTATATTTGGTGGTAACCAGCCGGTGTCGGGGGTCGACCGGCGTCGCCACCGGCGCGCCGAGATAGACATCGCCTAGCCCCAGGACGAGATAGCTGGCGTCGAAAATCAGATTCTCAACCGCATCGGCATCGGACATGCCGTTGATGCGCCGGATGAACTCGATATTGTCCGGGCACCATGGCGCGTCGTCACGGACGGCTCCCATATATTTCTCGATCGTCTCGATCGTGGCCGGATCGCGCCAGCTGAGCGGAAGATGGACGATGCGTGAAGGGACGGTGAAATCCTCAAGATCGCCCAGCCGTTCCTCGGCGGCGATCAGGGCGGCCAGCGCGCGGCGCTGATCCAGCACCGCGCCATCGAAATGGAGCTGGAGCGAGCGGATGCCGGGCACGATGTCGATGACGCCCGGCAGGGCCTGCTCCACCAACTCCGCCATCAGCGCATGGACGCGGATGCGCAGTTCGATGTCCAGCACGATCGGCCCATATTCGACCAGGATATTGCGGTCGCCCTGCTGCCGGTAGACGGTGCGCGGCCGGCCGCCCTGTGCGGGAATGTCGGCAAGGATGGGGGAGAGGGTGGCGATGTCCGGCGACTGCTCCGGCGTGGGCGCCATGCTCGCCGCGTCGAACGCCAGCGGCGCGCGGTCAGCGGCGGCTGCGTCCTCCAGCGTCACCGGCACGAAGCGGAGCCGGTCGCCGGGGGCGAGTTGGCCGACCTTCCAGCGATCGGCGGCGATCACCACGAACGGGCACACGAACCCGCCCAGCGAAGGTCCATCGGGGCCCAGGATGATCGGCATGTCGCCCGTGAAATCGACAGCGCCGATCGCATAGGGATTGTCGTGAATGTTGGAAGGGTGCAGCCCCGCCTCTCCGCCATCGGTCCGCGCCCATTGCGGTTTCGGCCCGACGAGGCGGACACCGGTGCGGTTGCTATTATAATGCACCTGCCAGTCGGCCGAGATGATCGTGGCGATATCGTCGTCGGTAAAGAAATCCGGCGCGCCGTGCGGCCCGTATAGCACGCGCACCGTCCAGGCCCCGGAAAAGTCGGGCATCGGGAGAGGGGGCAGGGGTGTGGACTGTTCAGCAGTCCCCAGATGCAGCGTATCGCCCGCGAGCAGTCGCCGCGCCGCATGTCCGCCAAACTGGCCAAGCTCGAACGTGCTGCGGCTATCGAGATAGGGCGCAATGTCTAGTCCACCCTCGAATAGGATATAGCCCCGGAACCCGCCGCCGGCCACGCGGCCCAAGGCAAGCGTCTGGCCCGCCTTCACGTCGATGACGGCGCCGCGCTCGACGGGAACGCCGTCCAGCTTGGCCCCGAAATCCGCGCCTGTGATGCACAGGCGTATCGGCGCATTGAAAAAGAGGGTCGGTCCGCTGACGGCGATCTCGAGGCCCGCCGTCCCCTCGGCATTGCCGAGCAGCAGGTTGCCGACGCGGAAGGACCTGTCGTCCATCGGCCCGGAAGGGGGTACGCCAATGGCCCACAGGCCCTGCCGGCCAGGCCAATCCTGCACGGTCGTCGCCGTGCCGCCATTCACCACGCGGATGCTGCGCGGAGTATAGGCGATCGTGTCGAGCAGGCGGGTGGAAACCTCGCCGTCACAGAAGGCCCCGGTGCGGACGACGTCGCGCAGCCAGCGTAGATTGGTTTCGATGCCGTCGACCCGGCTTTCGTCTAGCGCCGCCTGCATGGCCGATATTGCCTCTGCGCGCGTCGGCGCATGGACGATCAGCTTGGCGAGCATCGGGTCGTACCAGGCGCTGACGCTGCTGCCCGCCATGACCCAGGTCTCCGCGCGGATATCCTGCGGGAAGTTGACGGCGGTCAGCGTGCCGGACGTAGGACGATAGTCGAGGGCGGGGTCCTCGGCGTAGAGGCGCACCTGCACCGCATGGCCGCGCGGCGTCGGCGGCGCGGCGTCGAGAAAGGCGAAGTCGCCCGCCCCGCCACGGATCATCCATTCGACAAGGTCGATTCCCATCACCTCTTCGGTGACGCCATGCTCGACTTGCAGCCGGGTGTTCATCTCCAGGAAGAAGAATTCCTGCCGCTCGGCATCGAACAGGAATTCGACCGTGCCGGCGGAGCGATAGTTCGCCGCCTCGCCAAGGCGCACAGCGGCGGCGATCAGTTCAGCGCGTTTCTCAGCGGACAGGAGTGGGGCGGGGGCTTCCTCGACCACCTTCTGGTTCCGGCGCTGCAGCGAGCAGTCGCGCTCGCCAAGCGGCATGATGCGCCCGTTGCCGTCACCGAATATCTGCACCTCGATATGCCGGGCGCGGCCGACATAGCGTTCCAGGAACACGCCGGCATCGCCGAAATTGCCTTCGCCCAGGCGCGCCACGCCCGCAAAGCTCTGCCGCACGGATGCCTCATCCTCGCAGATGCGCATGCCGATGCCGCCGCCGCCTGCCGTGGCCTTCAATATGACCGGGAAGCCGATCTCCCGCGCCGCGCTCGCCGCTTCCTCCTCGTCGGTCAGAAGTCCGGTGCCGGGCGCAAGCGGCACGCCATGCGCAGCCGCCAGCGCGCGGGCGCTGTGCTTCAGGCCGAACGTGCGGATATTCTCCGGCGTGGGGCCGATGAAGACGATCCCGGCGGCGGCGCACGCCTCCGCGAAATCGGCATTCTCGGCCAGGAAGCCATAGCCCGGATGGATCGCGCCTGCGCCTGTTTCCCGCGCGGCCTTCAGGATCGCGGCGGTGTCGAGATAGCTCTCTGCGGCAGGGGCGGCACCGATGCAAACTGCCACATCCGCCTGGGACACATGCAGCGAACCGACATCCGCTTCCGAATAGACGGCGACGGACCGCAGGCCCATCTTACGCAGCGTGCGGATGATCCGGGTGGCGATTGCCCCCCGGTTCGCGACCAGGACTGTATCGAAGCTCATGCGGTGACGATCATCCGGACGGGCGTGGGGTTGAAGGCGTTGCAGGGGTTGTTGATCTGCGGGCAGTTGGACACGACGACGATGATGTCCATTTCCGCGCGCAGATCGACTGTCAGGCCCGGCGCGGAAATTCCGTCGACGATGCCCAGCGCCCCGTCAGCCTCGACCGGCACGTTCATGAAGAAATTGATGTTGGAAACGATATCGCGCTTTCCCCGGCCGTCGGTCAGATTGGCCTCAAGGAAATTCTCGACACAGGCATGCTGCGATTTGGTGTGGTGGCCATAGCGCAGCGTGTTGGACTCGCACGAGCAAGCCCCGCCGATCGTGTCATGATATTCAACAGACGTGCCGACGATGGTCATCATCGGATTGCCCTCGTTCGAGCGCAGGACGGAGCCGGCGCGCAGGAACAGATTTTGCTGCGCCGACACCGTGTCCTGCGCGCTGTAGCGCTCGGCGTCATCGGCCGCTGAATACAGCAGGAAGTCGACGGCCTGATTGCCCTCAAGATCGACGATGCGCAGCGTCTGGCCGGCGGCGATATGGTGCAGCCACGGCGCCCGGGCGGGCACAACCTCGTCATGGACTATCGGACCGGACAGCCCAGAGATATGTGGGTCGCCCAAAACAGCTGATGGGGTCATATCGGCCTCATTCTTCCTAGCGACGGAAATAATCTTCGACATTCAGGAAGGCGCGCAATCCCTCCGGCGTCTCATTGCGGATCGGGTCGTCTGCGGGCGTGATCGCCCCGCGCCAAGCCGAAACGCGCAGCGGGGTCACTGTCCATTCCTCGCGGGGGTCAAGCACATGCGGGCAATTGGCGAGGACCACGATCAGGTCCATTTCCGCGCGCAGGATCATGGTCCGACCGGCGTCATAGGGGCCGATCTGCGGCGTGATCGCCCCATCCGCCTCGATCCGCACGCCCTTGAATAGATTGACGCAGGGGTGGACGTCGCGGCGCTGCAGCCCATGCTTGGCCGCGCCGAGCAGCAGACGATCACGCCCGTTTGGATAGGCGCCGCTGTTGCGGCCCTCTCCATATTTCGCCTGATTGGTCGCGGCGTTCGATGTGCCACAGAATGCGTCGTGGGTCCCCGCGTCGTCCTCCAGGATGCTCGCCAGCACGCGGCCCATGTCGGACAGCAGCAGCTTGCCGGTGCCCAGATAGGCATTCCACTGGATCTTCACCGTATCCGCGACATTCAGCCGCTCGGTCGGCATTTCCGCGTTGAAGATCAGCATGGATGCGCAGGCGTCTCCCTGCAGGTCGATGAGGCGAAGGCGGGAACCGCGCGGCAGCCTGCGGGTCGCATAGCCGCCCGCTGCGATCGTTTCCTCCCACAGCAAATCCTCGGTGGAAACGCAGGCGCGCAGGTCGTCGGCGACCGGCGGCAGCAACGGCATGGCTTCCACCACCGTTCCCGCCATGGCGCGGGCATGGTCGCGGGCGGCTAAAGGATCGGCGAGCGCTGTCGTCACGCTGCGACATCCTTGCCTGCGGGGCTGGCGCTACTCTTCTCCAGCCCATCCTGTTCGTACAGCGGCGGGAGCAGCGCGGTGGTGGTGACCAGTTGCAGCTGCTGGACGCCGCGAATGCCGCGCAGGGAATCGCACAATTCCTTCAGCCGCATGGCCGGTCCCTGCACCAGCAGCACTTCGAGAGACTGATCGTCCTCGAGGAAGACGTGCTGCGAGGAAATGACTTCCTTCAGATAGTCCGTCTGGGTCTGAGCAAGTTGCTGCCGGACCCGGCCCCGGTCACCCCGGTAGACGAGCGTAACCGTGCCGGCGAGCATGTTTTCAGGACGGGTCAGCGCCTCATGTTCGGCCAGCGCGTGGCGAATCAGTTCCGCTATCAATTGCGAGCGGGAGGGAAGGCCGCGTTCCTCGACCATCACGTCCAACTGGCGGAACAGGTCGGCAGGAAGGCTCATGCTGAGGCGGGCGAGGCTGGTAGGTTCGGTGCTCATGCAGAAGCCTTCTCAATTATTACTAATAGCGTCAAGTTTAATACTCTCATCGATGGGCGCTGTGGCTTGAGCCTTTTTTGTGAGGGGCAAATCATAGACCGCCGTCGCGCCGTAGCGGTGCGGCGCGTGTGGATCGCGTCGGCGTTTGTCCAGCGTCAGCACCCGCGTGCCGAGCGAGAAGGCCTCGCGGATATCATGCGTGACCATGATGATCGTCAGGGCATATTCGCGCCACAGCCGAGTGGTCAGGACGTGCATGTCCGCACGAATACCGGGGTCGAGCGCGCCGAAGGGTTCGTCGAGCAGCAGGATGCGTGGCCGCTTGATTAGCGCCTGCGCAATGGCGAGCCGCTGCTGCATGCCGCCGGACATCTGGGCAGGGTAAAGGTGCATGCTGTCGCCAAGACCGACGGCGTCCAGCATCTCCTCGGCTTCCGCGATCGCCGCGCGGCGGCGCGATCCGAAAAGGCGGGCGGTGAACGGGGCCTGCGCGCATTCCAGTCCAAAAACCGTATTCCGAAGAACCGACAGATGCGGGAATACGGAATAGCGCTGGAACACGACGCCGCGATCCGGGCCGCATTCTGGCGTCAGCGGGGTGCCGTCGAGCAGGATAGAACCGCGCGTCGCGGCTTCCTGGCCGAGTATGACGCGCAACAGGCTGCTTTTGCCCGCGCCTGACGGTCCAATGATCGACACGAAGGAGCCAGCCTCGATGTCGAGATTGACGCGCTCCAATACGACCTTCTCGCCATATTCGACCCAGATGTTGCGGAGGCTCAGCAGCGCGCTCAATGGCCTGCTCCATGTGCCCAGGGGAAGAGCCGGCGGCTGGACCATGTCAGGAGCATGTCCATCAGGATGGCGAGCAGCGCGATCCAGGCGACGTAGGGCAGGATGATATCCATCGAGAGATAGCGGCGGACGAGGAAGATGCGATAGCCAAGGCCGATGTCTGACGCGATTGCTTCGGCGGAGATCAGGAAAACCCATGCCGGGCCGAGGGAGAGGCGCACCGCCTGGATCAGGCGCGGCATGGCCTGCGGCAGCGCCACGCGCAGCATCAACTGCCAACTGCTCGCGCCAAGGGTCTGCGCCTTAATCATCTGCTCCCGCGGTAGCGCGGTGATATGCGCGGCGACGTCCCGGATCATGAAGGGCGCTATGCCGATGAAGATCAGCGCGACTTTCGATGTTTCCCCAAGGCCGAAGGCGATGAACAATATCGGCAGCAGGGCGATCGGCGGTATGACGGCGATACCTGTCACCAAGGGACCGAATGTCGCCCTGACCGGCGGCAGCACGCCGAGCAGCAATCCCACCAGCAGCGCGGAAAGGGTGGAAAGGCCAAGGCCGATGCACAGGCGCTGCAGGCTGGCGAGCGTATCGGCCCAGAAAATCAGCTGGCCGGTAAGCTGATCCGGTTGGAACAGCAGCGCCGACATCGCCTCGGCCATGCCGCTCGGCAAGGGGAGGATTTTGTCATTGGGGTTGTCGGCATGGCGGCTGGCCGCGAGGACGAGGTACAGCAGGACCAGCAGCAGGATCGGGATCGCGCCCAGAAGGACGCTGTTGCCCCGGCTGATGCGGCGGTTCACCCAGCGCATAATATCTGATCCTTGCTACGCTTCGGCCGCTTACAGCTTACCATCAGCGGCCATCTGCATATAACTTGCGTCGAAGCGCAGCGTCACATGGTTGGCGTCGCCCAGCGTCTTGTTGCCCGGGAACGCCATGCCGACGGCGTCCGCCGATTTCGCGCCCTGTCCGAACAGGCCCTTGGAATAGCTGAAGTCCCGCACGCGCGTCATGGTGGTGATCAGCGAGGGAGACGATGTAGCCGCCACTGCCGCCTTGGGGTCGGCATAGAGGTAGGTAGTGGAAAGCTGGCTGTCGAACATCTCCGGCTTAGACCCCGCCAGCTTCGCCATCGCCGCGCGCGCCGCCTTGCCTTGCGCATCCTGCCTCTGCATCAGCGCGGTCGTTTCGTACCAAATGCCGGTCAGCGCCTTGCCCAGGTTAGGGTTGGCTTTCAGCGTCGCCGTATCGACGACAAGCAGATCGAGTATCTCGCCTGGAATGTCGGCGGAGCTGAAGACTTCCTTCGCGCCCGGCGTGCCCTTCATAACGGAAAGCTGCGGGTTCCAGGCGACCGCTGCGGTAACGTCCGGGGTTGCGAAGGCGCCCACGATGTCGGCGTCGGCCGTGTTCACCGTCTTGACGTCGGTCATGATCATGCCCACCGATCCAAGGCCGCGTGCGAGCAGATAGTGGGAAACGGACAACTCGACGAGATAGACCTGACGACCCTTAATGCTTTTCAGGGTGTCAGCGCCTTTCAGCATGATCCCGTCATTGCCATTTGAATAGTCGCCGACGATGATCGCGCTCGTATCCTTGCCGCCTGCGGCCGGAATGGTCAGCGCATCCATATTCGCAACGGTCACGCCATCCAGCTTGCCGGCCGTATATTGGTTCACAGACTCAACATAGTCGTTCACCTGGACGATATTGATCTTCAGGCCATATTTGTCGGCCCATTTTTTGACGATTCCCGCCTGCTGAGCATAGGGCCACGGCATCCAGCCCGCATAGATCGACCAGCCGATGCTGAACTCCTTGCGCGGCTCGGACGCCTTGTTAGAGGATGGCGAGCAGGAAGCCGCCAACAGCGCGCACGCCATGAGTGCAATTCGTCCTGCGCTGCGAATCCCGGTGAGCATGATTCGTCCCCTTTCGCATTGCAGCATTGCCGCAAATTGTGACCTTGTCCATGTCTCATTATTACTATTGCGACAATTGGTAATATCAATACTATGACCGCAGCGCAGGCGGAATCAGATCGATCGGCAAGGCGTATAATCCGGGAGGGCGTGCATCAAAGGTAAGGCGGCGCAAACCGCTCACCGACCCGTTTGGGAGATTTTGATGGCGCAAAGCTCGACTTACAATCCGGCATTATCGGGCAACCCGCAATCGGCGACGGGGCGCGCCTATCCCAATGGCAATCCCGACCTTGGCTATAATCCGGTCGGCGTGCGCAACACCGACAGTGCGATTCCGCTGCGCCGCAAAAGCGCCGTCGTCCATGATTATGCCTGCGACGGCCCCGCGCCCGGCAACCTCGCTTTCCGCTGGACCTACGGGTCCAATGTCGCCGCCAAGAACCGCGATCCGCGCGTTCAGGTGGTGCAGTATAATGAGGACAGCTTCGTCCTGCGTCAGAATGTCTGCGTGCATTGGGAGGCGCCGTTCACCTATCTGCTGTTCGGCAACAAGGGGGCATTGCTGATCGACAGCGGCGCAACCGCCGACGCGCAGCACTATCCCCTGCGCGAGACGGTGGATGCAATCATCACCCGCTGGGCGCAGGCGCGTGGACGCAGCAAGGTTCCGCTGACGATCGCCCTGACATCGGGTGAGGACATCGCACAGAATCAGGGCCTGGTGCAGTTCGCCGGACGGCCCGACACGACTATCGTCCCCAAGCCGATCGAGGTGATGAAGCGCTTCTATGGCCTAGGCAAAAGCTGGCCCGCCGGAACCGGCAAGATCGACCTTGGCGATCGCGTGATTGAAGTGATCCCGACGCCTGGCACCCACAAGGACGGCGTCAGCTTCTACGATCCCTATTGCGATTTCCTGTTCACAGGCGACCTGCTGTTCCCCGGCAAGATCAACATCGGCAATGACGGCGACTTCATCGCGTCGCTGGAACGACTGAAGGCCTTCGCCGCCAGCCGTCCGGTAAAATGGATCCTGGGCGGCCATGTCGAGATGATGTTCGTGCCCGGCAAATATTACCCCCGCTTCGCGACCTTCAAGCCCTATGAGCGTGTGCTGGAAATGACGCCCGCCCTGATCGACGAGGCGATCCGCTACGCGCGTGAGGTGCAGGGCAAGGACATGATGCTCATCCGCCCCGATTTCGCGCTCTTCAATGGCGTCAGCCCCGATCAGCGAACGCAGGTCTGGCCCGATGGCGTACCCAATATCAACCCGCCGCGTCCCTTCTGACGACGATAAGGAGAGCTTCCATGGATCGTCGCACCTTCCTGACCTACAATGCCGCGGCCGCCGCCATTCCCCTGTCCAACATGGCGCTGTCCGGCCTGGCCAACGCGGCCACAGCCGCAGCCCGTCCCACGCCGATCGACTTCAAGAGCAATCTGCCCGCCATCGGCAGCTTTCCGGACAAGTGGATCTGCGGGTCGTCCTCCTGCATGGACAACATAGACCCACCGGTGCAGGTCCACTGGTACAATACGCACACCGCGATCCTGCGCCAGAACAAGGCCTATAGCTATGAGGCCCCGTTCGCCCCGCTCTATTTCGGCAACGACCGCGTGCTTCTGCTCGACGAAGGGTTCGTGCAACTGCGCAACGACTGGGACCTGCGCGGCGTCGTGGACCAGTGCATCAACGAGTGGTGCGCGCGCAACGGCCGCGATCCCGCCAGCCTGGAATTGCTGGTCGCGTTCAGCCATCTGCACGCCGACCATTATGCCGCGACCAACCAGTTCGCCGACCGCCCCAACACCCGCTACATGGGCCTGACGCATGAGGAGATGGTCGGCTTCTGGGGCATGACCAATTTCCCGGAGGAGCGGGTCACCCTGGACCTTGGGGGCCGCGACATCCTGATCTGGGGATCGCCGGGCCATGTCGTGTCCGAATTCGCCTATTATGACAGCTATACCCAGATCCTCTACACCGGCGACATGTTCTATCGCGGCCGCTGCTACATCAGCTTCTGGCAACCCTGGTTCGACAGCATGAAGCGGCTGATCGACTTTTGCGACACGCACCCGGTTACCCATGTCATGGGCTGCCATGTCGAAATCAGCCGGAAGGATGAGGATTATGCCTATGGCATGACCTGGCAGCCTGACGAAGCGCCGGTGGAAATGACCGTGCAGCAGTTGCGCGAAGCCTACGCCCATGCGCAGAAGATCACAGAGCCCGGCATCTACTTTACCGGCACGGTTTTCCTCTGCAACCAGACGCGGGGCACGACGACGATCGACAAGAATCCGTACCGGTACAGTTGACCATCATTATGGCGGAGTGGAGTGCGCGCATGAAGAAGCCCATCGGTTTGACGCTGTCCTTGATCACGCTCTGTGCGGCGGCCCCGCCCGACCCCAAGGCGCTGACCGAGCAGTCGCTCAGCGTGCCCGGCTTTGCGGATTTCCTGGCGGTTGATGGCGACACGGTGTGGGCGACGAATGCCGGGCGGGTCGAGCAATGGTCCGTCAAGGGCAAGCAGGCGTCAGTCGACATGCCCAAGCCCTGCGGCGCGATGGCGATGGCGTTCGGTTCGCTCTGGGTCGCCAATTGCAACGGTGGCGAAGTGTACCGGATCGATCCGGAGACAGCGCGCATTCTCGCGAAAATCCCGGCGGGCCTTGGCCCTAGCGGAGAGTTAAATGTCGTCGCGGGCGCCGGTTCGATCTGGGCGCCCAACGAAACGGCCGGAAAGATCGTCCGCATAGACCCAGCGACCGACAAGGTGGCCGCGTCGATCGACGTCGCGCCGGGCACATCCTATCTCACCTTCGGCTTCGACGCCTTATGGGCCGTCAGCGGCAAGGGGCAAACGCTCCAGCGGATCGATCCCAAGACCGATGCCGTGACCCACACGGTCAAGCTGGGTCAGCAACCCGGCTTCCTTGCTGCGGGCGAGGGCGCGGTCTGGGTTCAGGAGCAAGGTGATGGCACGGTCGCGCGGATCGATCCGCAAACTGCGGACGTAACCGGGCGGGTCAAGGTCGGAAAGACGTTGATCTATGGCGATATCGACGTCGGCGGCGGCGTGGTGTGGCTTCGCACGACCGAGGATCAGACCTTCGCGGCAATCGATCCCAAGTCGCTGGAAATATTGGCTCGGGGCGGCAAGGCGTCGGGAAGCGGGGCGCTGCGCTACACGCCAAACGGTATCTGGACGACCGCGCATGACCTGCACACCTTGTCATGGTGGAGCGCCACGCCGGACCCCAAAAACTAGGGGAGCGATCGGTTTTCGCCAGGCATGGGCCGAATCGGCTTGCGGTCGGAATGACGGAAGGGGAGCTTACCACGCGTTTATGACAAATGCGTATGAGCGCGGGACTGACGAACTCGGAGAAAATGCCGGTTTTGCGTCGGTTTTATGGTTGGCGCACCGGCGCGGAGCGACCTATAATTAATACTCTTGACGCAATTGGTAATATCAATACCGTGTGTCCTATCGCCGCAGAGAGCGATGTTGCCAAAGGGAGAGGATCGAAACGTCGGACCGGTCGCCGGTTTGATTGGGGAGATCTGTATGGATCATAATCCGACCTTCAATGCTGCTCCCCCGGGCGATACGCACTCCGCCGCCGATGTCGGCTATGACACGCCGCGCCAGAGCGCGATCAAGACGACCCTCATCAACCTCATTCCGCCGGCGATGATCGTGGTGGTCGTATCCTTCTGGATGTTCGGCCCGCAATCCTGGATCAAGAATGACTGGTCGATCGTCGTAACCGGCGTCCTGACGACGGCTTTCGTCCTTGCGCTTGAATGGGTGCTGGAACGGCACGCCAGTTGGCGGCTGAACTGGCAGGAATTTTTCACCGACGCCTTCTATGTGATCCTAGGCTATACGGCGATTGCCTGGGTTTCCAATCTCCTGGCCGAGGAGCCCTTGCGGGCGGTCAAGGCATCGCTTGGCCTCAGCACCCAATGGGTGGCGGACATGCCCTTTCTGCTGCAGGTCGCGCTCATCATCTTCCTCATCGAATTCGGCCAATATTGGATGCACAGGCTGATGCATAACTGGCATCCGTTCTGGCTGACCCATGCGCCGCATCATCACATCACGCAGCTCAACGCGATGAAGGGCTATGTGGGCAATCCCGTCGAACTGTTCCTGATCAGCCTCAGCGTGGTCGCGCTGTTTGATTTCCAGCTGTCGGCTCTGTTCTGCGCATTCAACGTGCTGGGTGTGGTGTCGACCTTCGCCCATGCCAATGTGCGATCCGATCCGCCCTTATTCTATTCCTTCTTCTTCACGACGATCCGCAATCACAGCCTCCATCATTCGGTCGGCTATGAGGAAACCCGCTGTAATTATGCCAACTCATTGATCCTGATCGACCGGGTGCTGGGCACCTATCGCGAGGGCGAGGGCGTCATTGTCGGGCAGGACGAACGCAAGAGGCTTTCGATCTGGGAGCAGTTCATGTTCCCATGGTTGTCCTGGATCGAGAAGATCAAGGCAAAGCGTAACAACTCGACCGTCGTGGCGCGCTGATGCGGGTTCCGGATGGCCGGTTGATGCAGGATGTAACAGCTCGACACGGTGTAAAAGTCGAGCAGCACACCGTCAGCGCATAACCCGAAAGCGGGGGCTGACGCATTAAAAAGGGGTCCCAATCAAAGGACCACTCACGTTCTGACAGGGAGGTGTCAGGCGCGGGGAACATGTATTCAAAAAAAGGGGCAAACATATGTCGTATCGCGCAAAACTGAAGCTCGGGCTGTTGTCCGCAACCATATTCACCAGCACCGCGCTTTCTCTGCCGGCGCTGGCGCAGGAGCCGCAGGCGGCCGCCGCGGAACAGGACGCCGATACCATCATCGTGACCGGCACCCGTCGCAGCACGACGATCATGAACACGCCGATCAACATCTCGGCGGTCGGTTCAGAAGAACTCGCGCGCCAGCGGATTCAGGACGTACGCGATCTCGCGGACTTCACGCCCGGCCTCACGATCTCCGACACTGGGCCCGGCACCACCGGTTCGATCGTGTTGCGCGGCCTCAGCGCATCCGACGTGGACGCCGGCGGCGCAAATTATGACGATGCCCTCGGCGTCTATCTCGGCGAAGTCCCGCTCTATTACGACTTCAAGCTGCTCGATATCGATCGCGTTGAAACGCTGCTCGGGCCGCAGGGCACGCTCTACGGTCTTGGCACCTTGGCAGGCGCGATCCGCTATATTCCCAATCGGCCGGATCCCAGCAACTTCGGCGGCGAAGTCCATGGCAGCTTCTATGGCAAGAGCCATGGCAGCAAGCCCGGATATCAGGGTGACGCAGTCCTCAACATCCCGATCGTCAAGGACTTCATCGCCTTCCGCTCGGTCACCGGCTATTATTATGACCCCGGCTTCATCGACTATCCGCTGCTGCTGCAGTCGCCGGGCACGTCGCTCCCACAGCCCGATGGTTCAGGCCCCATTACCGATGCTTTCTATGCAGCGAACCTGACGGGCAAAAAGGATCTGAACTTCGAAAAGACTTTCACGACCCGCAACCAACTGCTGTTTTACATCAACGAGGATTTCTCGGCCAACATCACTTACGCCTTCCAGCGGACGAAGACGGACGGCGCCCAGTCCAACGGCGTCGGCGTTCTGGGTACGGGCAAATATGAAAATGCCAGCCGCTATATTGAGCCGGTAAACCGCCGGGCGCATTTGCTCAGCCTGGAACTCAACGCGAATGTCTTCGACATCGCCGACCTCGTGGCGACGACGGCGTATACCGACGTCAAGTCCGATTCACAGGGTGACAATACCGACCTGCTGCTCGATCTCGATTATGACTATGAGCTGTTCCCGGCCTTCTCCAGCTGGAATGAATCGCACACCCGCCGCAAGCAGTATAACCAGGAAGTCCGCCTCGTCTCACGGCATGGCGGGCCTTTCAGCTGGGTACTCGGCGGTTTCTACAATGAAAATCAATATGCCAGCGATTATGCCGAGCATATCCCGAACCATCCCTGGGCCGATCCCACCACCAATCCCGACTATCTTGAATATGTGAGCTACACCCGGTCGAAGGTGACGGAGCAGGCCGCGTTCGGTGAAGGATCGTTCAAGATCACGCCGGCCTGGCAGGTCACGGCTGGTGCGCGCTATTTCAAATATGCGTCCACCATTTCTGGCGCGCAGACGCTGCCAATTCTCGGCGATCCGCTCGACCCGCGCGATCTGCCGGCGCGTGGCGGCGAGGCCGGCAAGAGCGGATGGGTGTGGAAGTTCAACAGCTCCTACAAGTTCGGCGAAGCGCTGATGGCCTATGCGACATACAGCAAGGGCTATCGTATCGGTGGCCCCAACAGCGTCGCGCCTTGCCCCACCCCGTTGCCGAACGATCCGGACGGCGACGGCAAGAACAACACCCAAATCATCTGCGCCTTGCCGAACGAAATCCAATATGGGCCGGACAGCACGAAGAATATCGAAATCGGCATCCGTTCGCAGCTGTTCGATCGCAAACTGTCGTTCAACTTCAACGTCTTCAAGATCAAATGGCAGGGCCTTCAGGTCGACTCTGCTACGCTGAACGGCATTGCGGGCATCACCGTCAATGGCGGCGGGGCCGAGTCGAAGGGCTTTGAAACCTCGTTCCAGGTGAAGCCGCTTCCGGGCCTGTCGATCCAGGGCACCTATTCCTACACGGATGCCAAGCTGACCGAGGATGTGCCGGGCATTATCCCGATCAACGATCCGGCCGGCACCTATCCCAGCGACGCCATCACCATTCCGGCGCTGTCGGGTGATCGCTTGCCTGGTTCGGCCAAGAACAGCGGCAGCCTGGGAGCTACCTACACGCTGCCGGTGATGGATGGCAGCCTGATCGCCAACTGGACCGCGACTTACCGTGGAAACGTGGTCACGCGGCTCGGCTGGGATCGCGCCTATGGCGACAAGCTCCCTGGCTATGTGATGCACCGGGCTTCACTGACCTACGAGCGGGACAAGTATAGCGTCAGCCTGTTCGCGACCAACATCTTCGATAAGTTCGCGGTTGTGTCGGTCTCCAACGACCGGTCGCGCGTTGGGCTCAATGACGGCGTTGCTCTGCGCTATTACCAGCATGCGATCGCAAACCCGCGCACCTTCGGTATCGAAGCGCGCGTGAAATACTGATCTTCATTGAATGAACGGGCGAGGCGCTCTCCGGCAACGGAGGGTGCCTCGTTCTATTTGGTGGCGATGCCCTGATCTTCCAGCCATGCCCTTACCGGTTCCAGCGCCACTTCGTGGGATCGCCACTTGCCGACGGCATCGGCGTTGATCGGTCGTCGGACCTGCGCAGCGCTGGGCGTCGCAACTGCCGCGCTGTTGGTGTGGAATGACAGGCAGGCATCGTCCCACGTAAGGCCGCAATGCTCCAAAAGTCGTCGGGTTTGGCCCTCTTGATCGGCAACTAGCGCCTCATAGGATAGCTGCAGCACGCGCCCGGGCCACAATGTCTCCCACATGGCCATTAACTGGTCGAATCGCGCATAGTATCTTGCCGCGTCCATCAGGTCATATGAATAGGCGTAGTAGGCCGATTGGCTGGCAAACAAGTTCTTGTAATTGCTCCAGATAGTGTCCATCGGCTGCCGCCGCAGGCACACGATCCGCGCGTTTGGCAGCGCCCGCGCAATATGCCCGACATACATGAAGTTCGCCGGCAACTTGTCGATGAACCGCGCGCTGTCTTTGGGACGATGATGCCGCGCCCGCTCCAGATATGCGTCACCAATCGCCGTCGGATCGACGCCTCCACTCGCAGCAACCGTGGCCGGGTCTATGACCACCCGGGATGACGTCCCCGCCAGCTTCTTGACCGCCAGTGGCATCGCCTGAAGCTCTCCCGCCGATCCCACATCTGGATGCGAGGAAAGGATTCGGTCGACTAACGTCGTGCCCGTGCGAGGCATGCCGACCACGAATATGGGTGCGGGATCGGCATTGCCTTTGCCCACGGCAAGGCGATCTGCGCCATCTTCGAACAGCGCCTCGATCGCATCGAAAATCGCCGCGTCCTGACTGAAGTCATAACGGATGTTCCGCTTGTGCGCGGCATTTGCTGCGGAGAGGTGGCGGAACGCATCGGCTGGCCTCCCGATATCTTCCAGTTCCTTTGCCAAGGCATAGCGAATGCGCAGGATGTCCTCGGGCCGTGGCGCCTCCGCCAGCGCCGCTTCCATTCTCGGAACATGGTTCGCCTGCGCCGTCTGTCGCGACAGGATTGCGAGGGCGTAATGCACGCGCGCATTGCCGCGATCCTGAGCCAGGATCATTTCATAATGCGTCCTCGCTTCATCGACTTTTCCGGTGAAGCCACTGGCCGCCGCCAGATTGTATCGATACTCCAGATTATCCGGCTCGATCGCCACGGCTGCGGTAAAAGGCGCCAAAGATGCCTGATGGTCTCCCAGCCGTGCAAGCACGCATCCTATGGTATCGAACGTCAAGGCATCGTCAGGCTGCGAAGCCATCGCCCGGTGAGCGGCATCTGTCGCTTCGCCATCGCGGCGCAACAGGATAAGGAACTTGGCAAGCTGAGCCAGATATTCAGCCATCGCCCTCCGTTCTATGGCAGCTTCGATCAGCGGCACAGCTTCGGCAGTCCGGCCAGCCTCTGCGGCCACCATACCCAGTAAAAAGAAACCGCCTGGTTCCTGCGGATTAGCGCGTATGAATGACTTGGCTGCTGCCGTCGCCGCCGGCAGATCACCGCGCTTGAGCGCGGCTCTCGCCGCTGTTTCCTGTGTCATAGGAAATTCCGGGTGAAGCGTATCATGCGCCCCGCGACCCACAGCCTGTCCGGCCTCGTGCGCCAAAATCCTTTGTGAATATAGTCTTCTGAACTGGCATTTAGCGCTCCAATGACGCCGCTGGCGTGGGAAAATGATAGTAGTTGGGCAAGTCGACCCTGACAATCGCAGGCGAAGGCTGGTGGATATATTGTAGCCGCCGGAAAGGAATTTTGCTGAGCCGCGAAGGCAGCAATCTTGCTTTGCTTTCCAAAGAGGATAACGCATACTCCGATTCGTCAGTATGATGAAACGGCGCAAGGTCCTCATGACCTGTCCGCATGGCTGGCGCTGGGTTTGAGCTCGAAAAGGGCCGCCCACGAACGGGAGAGGTTGATCGTGAAACGCGCATCGGTGAATCATGCAAATATTAGTTCTCGTCGGCACAGGCTGGCGATAATTTTGGCCAGCGTAGCGGCATTCTCCGGTCTTGCCCTGTTCTCCGCTGCAAGCGTCCCGGCCGCCCAAGAACAAAGCACGGCCAAAGATCCCGGATATTGGGTGGAACAGGTGGTCGAGGGGCTTGATCATCCCTGGGCGATGACTTGGCTGCCCAACGGGGATATGCTGATTACGGAGCGTCCCGGCCGCCTGCGCCTCGTCCGGAACGGCGTGCTTCAATCAAAGCCGATTGCGGGGGTTCCCGATGTCCTGAACACCAGCATCTTCGACGGCCTACTTGATGTGAAACCAGATCCTGACTTCGCGGCCAATCAGATACTCTATCTCACTTTCGTCACCGGTACGGATAGCGCCCGGACTGGATCGATCATGAAGGCGCGCCTTGATGGCGACCATCTCGCCGATCAGAAGGTCATCTTCAGCACATCTACGCCCGCGCCGCCGGGTGGCCCGAATATCATGCGCATCGTTTTCCTGCCGGACAAGACGATGCTGGTCGGCGTGGGGTCGGGCGGCCAGGGAAGTCGTGGCATGGTTCAACGACTGGACAACCAGTCCGGTAAAATCATCCATCTGAACCGGGATGGCAGCGCCGTTGCGGACGGCCCGTTTAGCAAGGTCGCTGGCGCCCGGCCAGAGTTGTGGGCCGTTGGATTCCGTAACACTCCAGGCATTGCCCGCGCCGCGGACGGCGGCATCTGGGCCATCGATATCGGCCCGAAAGGTGGCGATGAACTCAATCTCGTCAAGCCGGGCGGCAATTATGGCTGGCCTCTGGTGAGTTGGGGCTTTGATTATTCCGGTCGCGCAATGTCCGATCGCCAGGATGGCCCTGAATTTGTCGATCCCGTCGCCGTGTGGTCGCCTTCTCGCGCGCCCGGCGATCTAATGCAATATATGGGGGATCGCTTCCCGCAGTGGAAAGGCGACTTTTTTGCGAGCGAACTGATGGGTCAAGTGGTCCGCCGGTTGCGTATCGAGCATGGCAAGGTAGTTCTGGAAGAGGCGCTGCTCTCCGATCTTCGGGAACGCATCCGATCGGTAGGGGCGGGGCCGGACGGCTATCTTTACGTCGTGACCGATACAGCGAAAGGCCGATTGCTCCGCCTGCGCCCCGGCAAACCCACCAAGGCGGAAAGCAGCCGGGTAGCCAAGCCCTATGATCTGCCCAGCGGCGGCAATATGGTCGAGGATTTCTCGCGGCGCGGTGTTTATCAGGAGCGTTACACGCAGATATTGTTCAACTTCAAATATGATGAGACGCGGGCAAAGGTGCTCTTCAGTCAGAACTGTTCTGGTTGCCATAATGCAGGCAGCTTCACGACCGGCGAGATTGGCCCCGATCTGAACGGTGTCGCCCAGCGCAAATCTGGTCAGTTGCCCGGCTATGCCTATTCAGCGGCACTGCGCGATCCGAAGAATGCGATACAATGGGATCATGACAGTCTAGTCGCGTTCATATCGAACCCGCAATCCTATTATCCCGGAACGAAAATGACGACTGCCCCCATCGACGACTTGGAGACGGTTCTTCAGATTGAGGCATTCCTCGAAAGCACCTCGTCAGCGAAAACGAAGCATTGACGCTCCGATCATGTGCGACGCCATGCGCCCTTACGAAGTAAGATCCTTATAGCGACGTGCAGCGGTCTCTCCACCTTTTTGCAGGAGAGGGCCTAAAAGCCGGTACTGATCAAGATGTCCGTCCTCATTTGGACGGTCCCAGCCATGGTCGTGGCGAATACGGCCCAGATGGCCGGACGCGCGGATCGTTTCCGGATCGATAATGCCCGCCCTGTCCTGCTCTGGCGCAACATAAATGGCGTCCGAAGCGCAGTATAATTCACACATATAGCAGGTCTGGCACTGGTCCAGACGGGCGATGACCGGCGCGCCGTTGCTGATATCCAGGACATGGGTGGGGCAGGTGACGACGCAACTGTTGCAGCCATCACACAGATCTTCGAAGATATGGGCAATCATTTCGCAGCCTCGGCATATTGGTGGATTTCCGGCCTTGTCCACACCCGATCAAGTCCGCCGCACAGAAGCCGGACAGCGCCATCCGCCTCTAATCCAGGCGCGTCGACGCGGACGTGAATACCCCTGCTTTCGTCGCGGGCGAGCGCCGCCGCCGTGCACCATCGCGCCGTGGCCGTCATTGCCGCCGTCTCGCGCAGGCCGACCAGAGCCAAGCCTTCCGCTTGGCCATGAGCGCTCAGATTGCGCCAATGGTCGTCAAGCGAGGCAAGCGTGTCGTTCAACTGGCCCTTGCTGCGCCATAATGACCGCTGGTAGCCGTTCATATGATAGTCGACGTCGGCCTCGATCGTTTTTTGATCGATGGGCCGATCTTCTGAAGAAGGTTGAATGCCGACAACGCCGGTCGTCCGAACCCTACCCGCAGTGCGTGTACGGCTGGCAAGCGCGCGCCGTGCCGCCGCAGCACCGGAAATCTGGCCGGACGTAAGCGCCCAAGCGCTGTTCACTGCGCCTCCTCCGCTGATCGCGCCGGTGGCCAGTTCGCGCGTTGTGGCATCACCTGCGGCATAAAGACCTGGAACCGTGGTGCCGCAATCTTCATCGATGATGCGTAGACCGCCATTCCCCCTGATGGTCCCTTCACCAAAGAGCTTGATTGGCCAGCGTTCGCGGAAAAGATCTATGCCCTTGCGTACAAAAGGCGGTGGAGTGAAGGGCTGAATGTCTTTCAGGATAGGCGGCAGTTCAGCGGGGGCATCGATCAGGTCGGCATAGACCGGCCCTTTCAGCAGAGCTGCGCCCAAGGCCTGATAATGAGCGTGTCCACGGGGCGGCTGGATAATCTCCATGCCGTCCTCGTCATAATAACGCGCGGCGCCATAGGGCAGCGTGCGGGTCGAAGCCCAGGCTGGCGACACTGTATACTGGATGGAAAATTCCATGCCGGATAGTTCCGCCCCGGCTTCCGCAGCCAGCAGATATCCGTCGCCGGTGTTGCCATAACTGCCGATCAGTCCGGATCGAAAGGCACAGCCGCCGGTGGCCATGATAACCGCGCCGGCGCGGATTTCCCAATCTTCGCCGCGCAACCGGGCATGCCCGCTCGCCCCGGCGACCGCGCCTTCTTCATCCACCAGAAGCTGCGTCGCCGGATGATGATCGAGGATGCGCACGCCTGCGGCAGTCGCGTATGCGCGCAGCGCACGCATATATTCCGACCCCCGCACGCCGCTATAATATTTGCCGCCCTTGCCGTCCGAACCGAACGGATAATAGGGTGCCAGATCGGGGAGGGTGCGCCAGGTCGTGTCGATGACCCGCTCCATCCATGCTGGGTCGCCCAATCCGAAGCTCGCTGCATGTTTGTTTTCGACCGCCTCGCGACGTAGCGCTGGGTCAGGCGGCACCCACCAGTGATTGGGGCCGCCGGTGGCCGTCACCCCGCTTGTTCCCACAAAGCCCTTGTCCACCAGCACTGTCGCAGCCCCGGCCTTAGCAGCCGCAATGGCGGCCCAGGCCGCAGCCATGCCTCCGCCGATTATTAGAACATCGGCGTGAAGAACTGGTCCGTCGGTCATTCAGCGGCGATGGCGATCGGCGCAGCGGCATGGCGATTCTCCGGCACCGACAGGCCAAGGTGGCCGCGCAACGTGTCATGGGCATATTCGGTGCGGAACAGGCCGCGCTTCTGGAGGATAGGGATGACCCTCTCGCGAAACAGGGCGAAGCTGTCCGGTGTCCCGACGTTCAAATTGAAGCCGTCCGACGCGCGGCCGATAAACCAGCGCTCGATTTCATCCGCGATAGTTTCCGGCGACCCTATAAAGCCCTTGCTGTCCTGATTACGATAGGCAGCCTGACGCAATGTCAGCTTTTCCTCACGCGCCAAACGGATCAACCGTTCGGCCCCGCCCTTGTAGCTGTTGAGTGTGACGCCAGTCAGGTCAGGAAAAGGCGCGTCGAGGGGATACTGTCGGAAATCATGATAGTTGAACAGCCGACCAAGCTGAACGAGCAGCTTGTCAATATCCACTTCTTCCGCGCGCTCATTGGCTATGCGATGTGCCTCCTCGTCGGTGTCGGCGAGGATCGGGAAAAGTCCGGGCAGGACTTTGATTGTATCGGGATCACGACCTAAAGCAGCGGCGCGGGATTTAAGGTCGGAATAATATTGCTGACCGGAAGCAAAATCGGGTGACGCGGCAAAGGTCCCCTCAGCGATATGCGCGCCAAGATTGCGGCCTTCGCTGCTTTCTCCCGCCTGGAAGATGACCGGCTGACCCTGACGGGACCGGGAAAGCGCAAGCGGACCTGCGACAGAGAAATGCTTTCCTTTATGATTAAGGGGGTGCTGCTTGTCCTTGTGAAGGAACAGCCCGCTCTGCTTGTCCACCGGAAAGGCATCATCCTCATAACTATCCCACAAGCCTTGGACGACCTGCACAAACTCCAGCGCGCGCTCATAGCGTACGGCGTGGTCGAAATGTTCTTCCCGTCCGTAATTTCGCGCAGCGCCTTCAAGGCCGGTCGTGACGACATTCCAGCCCGCACGCCCTCCGCTGATCTGGTCAAGCGAACCGAACTGGCGGGCGACATTATAGGGTTCCCAATAGCTGGTTGTGAGCGTGCCGACGAGGCCGATATGCGATGTGTGGCTCGCCACCGCAGACAACAGCGTCAAAGGCTCCAGCCGATTTAGGAAATGCGGCGAGGTGTCGGGCGTGATGAACGGAGAGTCGACGATGAAGATGAGATCGAACTTTGCCGCTTCGGCCAGCTTGGCCTGCTCGATATACCAGTTGATATCGATGCTGGCATTACCGGGAACATCCGGGTGCCGCCAATTATACTGGTCGTTGCCGACCCCGGTAAGGATCGCACCAAGGTGAAGCTGCCGCTCGCTCATCATATCATCCCACATGCCAAATATGGTGGGATGGATAGGCGAGTGGAACAGGGGTGAATAACGAGGCATTCTGATAGAGGTATTTGATCTGCTGAAGTAGCGGACCCCGAATTCGGACTGTTATGTGCGGGAGAGATGGATAGTCGGGACCCCTATGAAGGTGTCCGATCCTTCGAGGTTCATCGTCCAACAGCGTTTTCGCGATCGATGGATGGGCCTTCAAGCGCCACCTGCGCCAGGGCAAATTAGACAACGCAACTGCAGCAATTTGTGCTACAAGCGCATATCGCATCGTTCATTTGACCAGGATGTGACAGAGAGCGTCGAGGCTCCCGGTTGATCTGGGAGAAATTGCATCCACAGTTCCAGATACGCAAAATGGCTTGGACCCACATTGCCCAGGCGCTTCTGCACCTTTGCGTCTGATACATCCGATAGCCTGAACTGTACGTTCGCCGGGCGTCCCTCTTTCAAGAAAGCATCTGCATGTTGATCCGCGCTGGCTACGACATTGCCTTCCAGACTGATCGCGCCACGCCGATGCTGGCATCGCTGAGCATTCATCCGTCACGAAACAAGGATCTGCGGACGGCTCAGCGCATCATGACGACGCCAGATATCCCCATCTATGATTATGTCGACAGCTTCGGAAATATCTGCACGCGCCTGATCCTGCCGCCCGGCGAAACCACGATTTCGACCGGATTCCTGATCGAAGACCCTTTCCAACCGGACATTGTCGTGCCCGACGCGCCGCAGGTTCCGATCCATCAGTTGCCGGATGATGTGATGCTGTATTTGCTCGGCAGCCGCTATTGCGAGACGGATCGGCTATCCGATTCTGCGTGGGCACTGTTCGGTAATCTTGCGGGCCATGGGTGGGCATTGGTGCAGGAGATTGTGGCGTTCACGCACAACCGGATCACGTTCGATTATCAGTCAGCGCGTCCAACGAAAACGGCGTGGGATGCGTTTGAAGAGCGGATCGGCGTATGTCGCGACTATGCGCATCTGGCGATCGCGCTATGTCGATGCATGAATGTACCGGCGCGTTATTGCACCGGTTATATGGGTGACATGGATTTGCCGGAGCTTGTGGGCGACATGGATTTTTCGGCTTGGTTCGAAGCATATCTGGACGGCAATTGGTATGTTTTCGATGCCCGCCACAATCGGCCGCGCAAGGGACGCATTTTGATGGCGCGCGGACGTGATGCGACGGACGCGGCGCTTACAACGGCGTTCGGTTCGGCGATACTTACCCGGTTCCAGGTTTACACCGATGAAAACAGGCTACCCTATGCGCCCATGGAAGGGGCCGTGATTTAGCTTGCTGTCACTTTTGTAATATGCGCTAGGTCATATTTCCTATGAGAGATCGCGCCAATACAGGCCGGGATCGCAGCAAATCCCAGGATGTAAATGGTTCGGCCCCACATTTTACCCGAGCGCCATTCAGGCGCTCCCACCGAATATGGTGAGGACACGGCAGCGGATCTTCTGGAGCCGAAAGCGGAAATTATTGACGTCGCCAACATCCCTGGCGGCGGGCAACTGCATTTACTCAGAAGTGGCAGCCATCATTATATAGACTTCCGCGGCGATGAGTTGATGGGGAGTCGCGATCACCTGTCCGAACAGGCGCTTGCTACCATGACCTGTTCCCGCCTTGCCCGGAAGGACGGTAATGTTCTGGTCGGCGGCCTTGGCATGGGGTTTACCTTGGGCGCAGCGCTTGCCGCCTGGGGGCCTTCGTCCTCCATCTATGTGGCCGAGTTGGTGCCGGAAGTGGCGAACTGGGCGCGGGGACCGCTGGCGCATCTGTTTGGAAATTATCTGACCGACCCACGCACGTCACTACGCCTCATGGATGTTCACGATGTCATCGCAGCGGAGCGAGATCATTTCGACGCTATCCTGCTGGACGTGGATAATGGGCCTGATGGCTTTATACAGCTTGAGAATGATCGGCTCTACAGCAATTGGGGCCTGCGCGACGCCCATACTGCCCTGCGATCCGGCGGCATATTGTCGATCTGGTCTTCCTATCCGGATGAGGCTTTCTCCAAAAGATTGACTGCCGCTGGCTTCGATGTCGATGAAATCAGCATGCCTGCCTATGCCGGCTGTACCGACGATTGGCATCACATCTGGTTCGCTTCAAAGCACGGCTAAGGCTTTGATTGCCACGCTGTTCTGAAAGGAGAATTCGCAAAGAGGGTTCTCCGAGCAGTGGATTTCTCACGCGAAAGCGCCAATCATACGCAAATACTACGTGTTTGCATCGTTCTGTCTCTCGAATTCAAACGCGGCCCTGATCTATTTGAGACGCTGCACGAGACTCGATGCCGCGCCTCCTGCGGCCTCCAAGCCGTGCGGGAGATTTCACATGCAGGACATCCTCTGGATCGGCCTCACTCTAGGCTTGCTGGCGGCGACGCTCGGCTACGCCGCCCTTTGTGACAACGCATAAGGGACCGCGATCATGACAAGCGATATCTGGCTGGCCGCGATCACTGCTTTCGGCCTGCTAATTTACCTGGTGGCCGTGCTCGCACGCCCCGAACGCTTCTGACCGGGAGGCGAACCCCATGACTTTCCAGGGATGGATAATGATCTTAGCCTTCGTCGGCATATTGCTGGCGCTGACGAAGCCCGTCGGGCTTTGGCTCTTCGCGCTGTATGAAGGGCGTCGCACGCCGCTCCACGCAGTGCTTGGTCCGGTCGAACGCGGCTTTTACAGGCTTTCCGGGATCGATCCGGATCAGGATCAGAGCTGGCGCCGCTATGCGGTGCACATGCTGATCTTCAACGCGATATTGTTGTTTTTCACTTATGCTATCCTGCGCCTGCAAGGAGTCCTGCCGCTGAACCCGTTGGGCTATGCCGGGACGAGCGAGCATCTCGCCTTCAACACGGCGGTGAGCTTTACCACCAACACCAACTGGCAGAGCTATGCCGGCGAGTCGACCATGTCGAACCTCAGCCAGATGCTTGGTCTCGCCATCCATAATTTCCTGTCAGCGGCGACCGGCATCGCTTTGGCTTTCGCCCTCTTTCGTGGTTTTGCGCGCCGCAGCGCCTCTGGCATCGGCAATTTCTGGGCGGATATGACGCGGGTGACGCTGTACCTGCTGCTGCCGCTCTGCATCCTCTACGCGATCTTCCTGATCGCAAACGGCGTGCCGCAGACCTTGTCTGGGTCGGTCGATTTCACGACGCTTGAGGGCATTAAACAGACCCTGGCGATCGGGCCGGTCGCCAGCCAGGAAGCGATCAAGATGCTCGGCACCAATGGTGGCGGCTTCTTCAACGCCAACAGCGCGCATCCGTTCGAAAATCCGAATGCGCTGACCGATTTCGTCCAGGTGCTCTCGATCTTCCTCATCGGCTTCGGGCTGACCTGGACCTTCGGCAAGGCCGTGGGCAACCCGCGTCAGGGCTGGGCCATCCTGGCTGCGATGGTCCTGATCTTCCTTGCCGGCGTCACGGTGACCTATTGGCAGGAAGCGGCCGGCAATCCCGTCCTCCACAACCTCGGCGTTGCTGGCGGCAATATGGAAGGGAAGGAGGTGCGGTTCGGCATAGCCGCTTCCGCCCTATTCTCGGTCGTGACTACTGCGGCAAGCTGCGGCGCGGTCAACGCCATGCATGACAGTTTCACCGCGCTCGGCGGCATGATCCCGCTGTTCAACATGCAACTGGGTGAAGTCGTGATCGGCGGTGTGGGCGCGGGCATATATGGCTTCCTGCTGTTCGCGATCCTTGCCGTGTTCGTCGCCGGATTGATGGTCGGCCGCACACCGGAATATGTCGGCAAGAAGATCGAAAGCCGGGAGGTGAAGCTCGCTGTGCTGGCGATCGCGGTATTGCCGCTCATCATTCTGGGCTTCACCGCCATCAGTTCGTTGCTGCAGGTCGGCTTGGCGCTTCCGCTCAACAAAGGGCCGCACGGCTTCTCGGAAATCCTCTACACATTCACCAGCGCCGTCGCCAATAACGGGTCCGCATTTGCGGGGGTGAGCGCCAACACGCCCTATTATAACGGCATGTTGGGTGTTGCGATGTGGATCGGCCGCTTTTTCATCATCGTGCCAATGCTGGCGATTGCCGGCGGGCTCGCGGCAAAGAAATACACGCCCGAAACGGCGGGTTCATTCCCCACCACCGGCCCGCTGTGGACCGGGTTGCTGGTCGGCATCGTGCTGATCGTGGGCGGTCTCACCTTTCTGCCCAGTCTCGCCCTTGGTCCCATCGCCGATCACATTGCGATGATCAGCGGCCAGACCTTCTAAGAATCGGAGCATCATCATGGCACGCACAGCGTCCAAATCGCTCTTTACCGCCGACCTGATCGTTCCCGCGATTGGCGACGCGTTTCGCAAGCTCAATCCCAGGGAATTGATCCGCAATCCGGTGATGTTTACCACCGCCGTGGTGGCTGTGCTGCTGACGGTGTTGCTCGTCGTGGGGCAGGACGGGCTTTCGGTGGGCTTCAAGCTGCAACTCGTCGTCTGGCTCTGGCTCACCGTGTTGTTCGGGACCTTTGCCGAGGCAATCGCCGAAGGGCGCGGCAAGGCGCAGGCCGCGTCACTTCGCGCGACCAAGGCGGAACTGACCGCCAAACGCCTGAAGGGCGCTGGCCGGGAAGTCGAGGCCGTTCCGGCCAGCGCGCTGAAGCTGGGCGACATCGTCCTGGTGGAGACAGGCGACCTGATCCCCTCTGACGGCGAGGTCGTTTCGGGTGTCGCGTCCGTGAACGAGGCAGCCATTACCGGCGAATCCGCGCCGGTTATTCGCGAGGCGGGTGGTGACCGCTCCGCAGTAACAGCGGGTACGCGTGTCATTTCTGACGAGATACGGGTTCGCGTCACCGTCAATCCTGGCCAGGGCTTTCTCGACCGGATGATAGCTCTGGTCGAGGGCGCCGAGCGGCAGAAGACGCCCAACGAGATTGCGCTAACTCTATTGCTTGTGGGCCTAACGATCATTTTCCTGATCGCGGTAGGGACCATCCCGGGCTTCGCCAGCTATGCAGGCGGATCGATCCCGGTATCGATCCTCGCGGCGCTTCTCATTACCCTTATCCCGACGACGATCGCAGCGCTGCTGTCGGCCATCGGTATTGCGGGCATGGATCGTCTGGTGCGCTTCAATGTGCTGGCCAAGTCGGGCCGTGCGGTCGAGGCGGCGGGCGACATCGACGTGTTGCTACTCGACAAGACCGGGACGATCACGGTGGGTGATCGACAGGCGACGGAGTTTCGTCCGGTGGGTGGCGCGACGCCCGCGCAATTGGCCGAAGCCGCCTTGCTTGCAAGCCTTGCCGACGAGACACCCGAAGGGCGATCGATTGTCCTGCTGGCGCGAGAGAAGTTCGGTCAGACGGCAAATGCGCTGCCTGAAGGGGCGGAGGTCATTCCCTTTACCGCCCAGACCCGAATTTCCGGCGTTACGAGCAACGGCTCTACGATCCAGAAAGGGGCAGTCGACAGCATCCTGCGCGCTAATCCAGATCTCGACAAGGAACCGGCCACGGCGGAACTACGCCGCATCACGGACGAAATTTCGCGCGCGGGCGGCACGCCACTTGCGGTTGCCAAGGACGGTAGGCTCCTTGGCGCGATCTTCCTCAAAGATATCGTGAAGGCAGGCATCCGGGAACGCTTCGGCGAACTGCGCACCATGGGCATTCGGACGGTGATGATCACTGGCGACAATCCGTTGACTGCGGCTTCGATCGCGGCCGAAGCGGGGGTCGATGACTTCCTCGCCCAAGCGACGCCGGAGGACAAGCTGGCCCTCATACGCAAGGAGCAGGAGGGGGGAAGGCTCGTCGCGATGTGCGGCGACGGCACCAATGATGCGCCGGCCCTCGCGCAGGCTGATGTCGGTGTCGCCATGAACACCGGTACGCAGGCTGCACGAGAGGCCGGGAATATGGTCGATCTCGATAGCGATCCAACGAAGCTGATCGAGGTCGTCGGTCTTGGCAAGCAACTGCTTATGACCCGGGGTGCGTTGACGACATTCTCCGTCGCGAATGACGTCGCCAAATATTTCGCGATCATTCCGGCGATGTTCGTCGTCCTCTACCCCGGCCTCGGCATATTGAACGTGATGGGTCTCGCCACGCCGCAAAGCGCGATCCTGTCGGCGATCATCTTCAACGCGCTGATCATTCCGCTTCTGGTCCCGCTTGCGCTCAAGGGCGTGACCTACCGCCCGATCGGCGCCGGTCCACTGCTCGCCCGCAATCTGGCGATCTATGGCTTGGGCGGCCTGATCGCGCCCTTCGTCGGCATCAAGCTCATCGACCTGGCCGTTAACGGCCTTGGTCTGGCCTGAGGATATATCCATGAACAAAGACATATTCACCGCGGTCCGGCCGGCACTGGTCATGACGATCCTGTTCGCCATCCTGCTGGGGCTTGCCTATCCGCTCGCCCTGACCGGGATCGGGCAGCTTATCTTCCCGTCGCAAGCCAATGGCAGCCTTATCGAACAGGGTGGCAAAGTCGTCGGATCGCGGGTGGTGGGCCAGGGTTTCAGCAGCGATCGCTATTTCAACTCGCGCCCGTCCGCTGCAGGCAAGGGCTATGATGGTTTGGCCTCATCAGGATCAAACCTCGGCCCGACGAGCCAGGCGCTCGTCGATCGGGTGAAGACCGATGTCGGTACGCGCCAATCGCAATCACCAGGGGTTTCCGTTCCGTCTGATCTGGTGACCACTTCCGCCTCGGGGCTCGATCCCGATATCAGTTCCGAGGCGGCCTTTTATCAAGCAGACCGCATTGCGCGGGTCCGGGGCCTAGCCCCCGCAAAGGTCCGTGCGCTTATCGACCAGAGCATCGAGCGGCCGTTGCTGGGGGTTTTGGGCGAGCCCCACGTGAACGTACTCGAAATCAATCGACGCCTGGATCAGATCGGCGCTAACTAATCCCGATGAGCGATCCCTCCCGGCGAGATCCAGAGGCTTTCCTGCGTCAGGCGGCGCAGGAAGGTCGCGGCCGTCTCAAAATCTTCCTCGGCGCAGCGCCCGGGGTCGGGAAAACCTACGAAATGCTGACCGACGGAATGCAGCGGCTCAAGGCTGGAGTCGATGTCGTGGTCGGCGTCGTCGAGACACATGGGCGCAAGGAAACAGAGGCGCTGCTTCTTGGTCATGAGATTATAGGGCGGCGTGATGTGGACCATATGGGCCACAGGCTCGGCGAGATGGACATCGACGCCATATTGGAACGTCGGCCGCAATTGGCGCTCGTGGATGAACTGGCGCACACAAATGCGGCGGGCAGCCGTCATCCCAAACGCTATCAGGACATTGAGGAACTATTAGACGCGAGGATCGACGTCTATTCCACGGTCAACATTCAGCATGTCGAAAGCCTGAATGATGTCGTCGCATCCTTCACGCGGGTTCGTGTGCGAGAGACAGTGCCGGACTCTATCCTTGAGATGGCGGAAATCGAGGTCGTGGATATCCCGCCGGACGAACTGATCGAACGGCTGAAAGACGGCAAGGTCTATATCCCGCAAGAAGCAACCCGCGCGCTCAGCCACTTCTTCTCCAAATCCAATCTTACGGCGTTGCGGGAAATGGCCCTGCGCCGCGCCGCGCAGGCCGTGGATGCGCAGATGCTCGATTATGTCCGCGCGCATGCGCTTGCTGGCAGCTTTGCCGCAGGGGAACGCATCCTTGTGGCCATCGGCGAAGTGCCCGGCGCGGAGGGACTGGTCAGGGCCGCCAAGCGCCTGGCGGATGCCCTTAAAGCGCCATGGTCCGCCGTCCATATCGAAACGCAAAGGAGTCTGGCTTTCACTCAGGCGGAACGCGAACAACTGGCCGATACGATGGCGCTTGCGTCTCGCCTCGGCGCTACGACTGCTACTATTCCCGCGCTCTCCGTGATCGACGGATTGCGGCATTATGTCGCCGATGCCCGCGCGACCCAGATCGTGATCGGCAAGTCTACCAGGTCCTGGTGGTTCGAATTGCGCCATGGATCGGTGGTAGACCGGCTTGTGCGAGAGATCGGCGATGTCGCGGTTCATGTCCTACCGTCGGATGACCCGGCGCCTCGCAGCAGGGCTGCGAGTTGGGCGCTCGGGAAGAACTGGGGCAAGCCGATCGACTATGTCTGGTCGACGCTGATGATCGCCGCCATGACGACTCTTGGACGCCTTCTGGTCGAAACCATCGACCTGGGGAATATCGCGCTCCTATATCTCATTCCGGTCATGTTTTCGGCGGCTACGTTTGGCCTCAGGGCTGGGCTGTTCGCCGGTCTCTTGTCCAGCCTCGCCTATAATTTCTTCTTCCTGCCGCCGACCGGCACGTTGACGGTGAGCAATCCGGAAAATGTCATCAGCATCCTTGTTCTGCTTGGCGTTGCCGTGGTCACAAGCCAATTCGCTGCGCGCGTCCGTGCGCAAGCCGACCTCGCCCAGTCCAGCGCGCGGCAGAACGCGGCGCTGGCGGGCTTCTCGCGTCAGTTGACTGCGTCGTCGAGCCGCGAGGAACTGATGCAGGCTATTTGCGCAGAGGTGTCGCGACTGCTTTCCGTACGCACGGTCCTCCTTTTGCCATCGAGGGACGGGCCGCAGCTTCGAGCCGCCGTTCCGCCCGAAGATAGGCTGGAGCAGATCGAGAAAGCCGCCGCGCAATGGGCGATGGACAATGAGCAGCCCGCCGGGCGGGGTTCATCGACGCTGACGGCCTCCGACTGGTTGTTTCATCCGTTGAGGACAACGCGGGGCGTTCTTGGCGTGCTGGGCCTGGCCCGCGAGGATGCCGGTCACCCGCTGCGGTCGGACCAGATACCTTTGCTCATGAGCCTGCTCGATCAGGCGTCGATCGCGTTCGATCGCATGGCGCTGGAGGAGGAAATGCTGGAGGCGCGGCAACTGCATGAACGTGACCGACTGCGTTCGGCGCTCCTGTCGTCGGTCAGTCATGATCTGCGCACGCCGCTGACAACGATCATTTCGGCGATGCATGAGTTGAAGCAGCAGCAACCCTCGGAACTGCTCGATACGGTCGATGCCGAAGCAAAGCGCCTCAACCTGTTCGTATCCAATCTTCTGGACATGGCCCGTGTCGAGGCGGGGGCTCTGCCGCTCAAGGTTGAACCGACCGACCTGCTCGACGCGGTGGCGAGCGCCGTGCATGACACCCGCCAATCCTTGGTTGGGCATGAGGTCAGGGTCGATATTCTTCCCGATATTCCACTCGTTCGCGTCGATCCGACCTTGCTGCATCATTGCCTGATAAACCTGCTCGACAATGCGGGCCGCTACGCCGATTCCGGCACACCTGTCTTGATTCTAGGCCGACGACTGCCTGAGGCCATTACACTTTCGGTGCTTGATGAGGGGCCGGGGATCGCTCCCGGGGCGGAGGCGCGTGTTTTTGACACATTCACGCGGCTGGAAGGATCTGACCGGGTGAAACATGGCACGGGTATGGGCTTGGCGATCGTCAAGGGTTTTGCGGAAGCCATGGGGCTCGACGTTTCCGCATCGAACAACCGCGACCCCCTCGGCGCCTGCTTCACGATCACCATCCCGCAATCGCTGATCATTTCCGACCTGCGCCGCGAGGAAACCTTATGAAAATCCGTCATAAAGTGCTGATCGTCGATGACGAATTGCACATCCGGAAGTTGATCCAGGCGGCGCTGACGCGTGCGGACTATGCGACGGTGGAGGCGGAGAATGCGAAGGAGGCTCTGGAAAAGCTGAAGGAGGAGCGGCCCGACATCAGCCTCCTCGATCTGGGTCTGCCCGATCGTGACGGGCTGGAACTGGTTCCTTTGTTCAAGCAACAGTCCGACACCACATTGATCATCGTTTCGGCGAGAGAGGGCACAGACCAGAAGGTCGCGGCGCTGGATCTGGGTGCGGACGATTATCTGACCAAGCCTTTCGACACGGATGAACTGCTTGCGCGTGTGCGTGTCGCGCTCCGCAATCGGCTGGCCAAGGATGGGGGAGTTGCGACCGTCCATGCTGGAAATGTTGAGATCGATCTTATCGCAAGGACGGTGCTGAAGGCCGGCAAGGAGGTGCATCTTACACCCAAGGAATATGCCGTTCTCGGGCAACTGGCGAAGTTTCCGGGACGGGTCATCACCCATCAGCAGATCATGACGCATGTCTGGCCCAACGACAGGGCCCATCATGTCGAATATCTTCGCGTTCTCGTTCGCACATTGCGCCAGAAACTGGAAGACGACCCTCAGCGGCCCCGGATCATCGGCAACGAGCTTGGGATCGGCTATCGCCTGCGCTTCAATGTCGAAGGCGAAACCCAGGAATTCGCGCTTAAAAGCGTCTGAAAAGCGCGGTCAGATTTCCAACTGAGACCCAAGCTCCACGACGCGGTTGGTCGGCAGTTTGAAGACTTCCATCGGCGTTGCCGCGTTGCGAACCATCCAGGCGAACAGCTTCTCACGCCAGATTGCCATGCCGGGTTTTTCGGACGGGATCAGGGTCTGACGACTAAGGAAATAGCTTGTATCGCTGACATTGATTGGGCCGCCGCATCCGTCGATCGATTTCATGGCGGCGGGGACATCGACCTCTTCCATGAAGCCGTGGCGCCACATCACCCGATAAAAGCCATCCCCGATCACTTCGACCTTTGCGCGTCCCATCAGGGGGAGGTGCGGCACGGGCTCCGTCTTCACGGTCAGCAGGATGATCCGCTCGTGCAGCACCTTGTTATGCTTCACATTGTGCAACAGTGCGGGGGGAACACCATCAACGCGGGAAGAGAGAAAGATGGCTGTTCCGGGTACACGCTTTAGGGAGCGAGACACGGATCGGATGAAGAGCGGCAGTTCCATGGCGCCATCATTCAGATAATGCCGCATAATTTTCCGACCTTTCGACCAGGTCGTCAACGCGACGAAAGCGACGGTGGCGACGAGAAGCGGGAACCAGCCGCCATCGGGAATCTTCGTGGCGTTCGACGCGAAATAAGCGCCGTCTACCAGCAGGAACAGGCCTGTGGCCGCGCCCGCAAGCAGCGGGTTCCAACGCCAGACGCTAAATGTCAGGACACCCATCATGCAGGCCGTGATGAGCATCGTTCCGGTCACCGCGATGCCGTACGCCGCAGCCAGATTGCTCGACGTCTTGAAACCAAGGACCAGCAGGATGACGAGGATGAGAAGCGCCCAGTTCACGAACGGCACGTAGATCTGCCCGGCGGCAGACGCGCTGGTATGGGCGATCCGGATGCGCGGCAGGAAGCCGAGCTGGACGGCCTGTTGCGTGACCGAGAAGGCTCCGGAAATGACCGCCTGACTTGCGATTACTGTCGCCATCGTCGCCAGAATGACCAGCGGCAACCGCGCCCATTCAGGAGCCAGGAGGAAGAACGGATTATTCGCCGCCGCTGGATTGTCGAGGAGCAAGGCGCCCTGGCCCATATAGTTGAGGAGCAGGCAGGGAAAGGCCGCATAAATCCAGGAAATGCTGATCGCCTTGCGGCCGAAATGGCCCATGTCCGCGTAAAGCGCCTCCGCTCCCGTCACGGCTAGCACGACTGATCCCAGCGCTAGAAATGCCAGCTTTGGATCGACCGTGAAGAAGTGAAACGCCCAAAAGGGATTGATGATGCCGATGATTTCCGGATGCCGAACTATATTCAGGATGCCGAGCGCGGCAAGGACCAGAAAATATACGACCATGATCGGGCCAAAGAGCGCCCCGACCTTTGCCGTGCCATATTTCTGGATAACGAAGAGGCCGATCAGGATGATCGTGGCGATGGGCAGCACATAGGTTTCGAAGCCTATGTTTACCACCGTCAGGCCCTCGACAGCGGACAGAACGGACATGGTCGGGGTGATGATCGCGTCACCGTAAAACAAGGCGGTGGCCAAAACCCCCAATATTGCGATAGCCGGCGTCCAGCGTGTTTCGCCCAGTTTGCGAGAAATAAGGGCAAGCAACGCCATGCTGCCGCCTTCTCCCTTATTGTCCGCCCGCATGACGATGAAGACATATTTGAGCGTGACGAGGAGCATCATCGTCCAGAAAATCAGCGACAAGACGCCGAAGATGTGGATGCTGTCGACCGTCAGGGGATGATGGCCGACGAAACTTTCCTTCAGGGCATAAATGGGAGAGGTACCGATGTCGCCGAAGACGACGCCGAGAGCGCCTAGAGCCAAGACGGGCAGCTTTCCCTGCGGGCCATCTCCGTGGCCCGGAGCTTCGCTTCGCTGTTCCGTCATGAGATGTGCTGCTCGCCTGATTGGAAGCCATCTATCGCACGAAGCTCCATTGAGTTTCCATATGGGCTTTTCCGGCTTCGCATAGGAATCGCATATGATTTCTCTGGAAATGCGATCAATCCCGTCAATTTCTATGCAATTTCAATGGAAATCGACTTTTATCAATCTCGAGTTCCTACGCGGGGATGCGTAATTAGGTGGCCTCTTGTGAGAGGTGTGGTCATGAAACACTGGCATGAAGAACCTTTGGGCAGGATGGGACTCCGGGTCGCCGGTCTGGCGTTTTTGGCGTGCGCCTGGATAGAGGGTTGGTGGCTGAAAAGCATGGTCACAGGAAATCCAATGGGCTCAGCTACGGTCGCCCAATTGCTGCTCGCCGGCCTGATGTTCCTCAGCGCGACTTGCGGCATGGCACTTGCCATCATCGGGCCCGGGCTGTGGAAAACAGTGATGGTGTCGGAACGTTGGGAAGCGCGCGCAGGCCCTCCCACGAGATGACCAGATTACGGGCGCGATAAGGCAGGCTGGTCTGCAGGCGGGATCATCGGCGCCTAAACTCAAGTTTAATGCGTTACAGCTACTCTTGATCATGTCGCGTTACGCAGCGGCATGATAGCGTATCGCAATAAACGGAGGTGGCAATGACCAACGGTTCAACGAGCCTATGGGAGGTGATCGGGCAATCCGACCAGTCGCCGATTTGCGCCTTCGATCATGACTTCCGCCTGATAGCCTTCAACAAAGCGCATAGTGACGAGTTTTTCCGTATCTATGACTATCGCGTCCAGATCGGCGACGTCTTTCCCGATCTTTTCAGTCCCGAGCAAGGGGATGTCATCCGCGGTTTCATGGCGCGGGCCCTCGCCGGGGAGGTGTTCAACGTCACCGAAGAGTTTGGCGATCCGAACCTCTTCATGCCCTATTGGGATATCTACTACGCCCCGCTGCGCGATGCGGATGGCAAGACCATCGGCGCGTTCCATCACGCCAAGGATATCAGCGCTCGCCTGCGCGCCGAGGCCTCGCTGCGGACGGCGGAGGACGCCCTGCGCCAGTCCCAGAAGATGGAAGCGGTGGGCCAGTTGACGGGCGGTGTCGCGCACGACTTCAACAATCTGCTGACTATCGTGAAATCCGCTGTTGAGATGTTGAAGCTCCCCACCCTTAAGGAGGAGCGACGTGAGCGCTACGTCGGCGCGATCGACGACGCCGTCGACCGGGCCGCCAAGCTCACCCAGCAACTGTTGGCCTTTGCGCGGCGTCAGGCGCTGAAGCCGGAACTGTTCGACACCAACGCGAACCTGCATGCGATCGAGGAGATGATGCAAACGCTCGTGGGGGGACGTATCGAAATCGTCCGCGACATTCCGGACGAGCCGCTGTGCGTCAATGCCGATACCAACCAGTTCGATACCGCTCTGGTCAATCTCGCGGTCAATGCCCGCGACGCCATGTCGGGCGAGGGGCGGCTTTCCGTCAGTGTTCGGGCAACAGACCTCATTCCGCCCCTACGTGAACGCGACGCGGTATCCGGGTCCTTCGTCGCAGTCACGATCAGGGACACCGGCAGCGGGATTGCCGAGCAGGACCGGGAGCGGATTTTCGAGCCTTTCTACACCACCAAACCGGTGGGTCTGGGAACTGGCCTTGGACTTTCGCAGGTCTTCGGGTTCGCGCGGCAGTCCGGCGGCGATATTCAGGTGGAAAGCGTTGTAGGTTCAGGGACCAGTTTCACGCTCTATCTCCCGCGCATAGCTACACCGGCGCAGGTTGAGACCGTTCCGGTGGTTGGGGAAGAGGATACCCTGATGACGGCCCCGCGCGTCCTTGTCGTCGAGGACAATGCCGAAGTGGCGGCCAGCACCGTCGATGCGCTCGACCAACTGGGTTTCACGACCGTTCTCGCGACCAACGGCCTGGAAGGCCTGCAGAAAATCGCCAACGATGCCGACCGGTTCGACGTCGTCTTCTCCGATGTCGTCATGCCGGGCATGACCGGGATCGAGATGGGGCGAGAGATCAGGCGACTTCATGGCAACCTGCCGGTGGTGTTGGCGAGCGGCTACAGCAATGTCCTTGCCGCAGGCGGCACGGACGGCTTCGAGCTTATCCACAAGCCTTACTCGATCGCCAACGTCTCGCGTATTTTGCGTCGCGCTGCGGCCGCTCGCGGCAAGAGCGAAGCGCGCGCGGCTTAAAGGGGCGTTGCGGCGCCGGATTGTCCCGACGCGGAATTTAAATGTCTAATTTTTACGATCGAAAAAGTGCAGTAGCAAACCTTGATCGGCGGCCGCTTTCGCGGAAATGAAAGTGATATATGTCAGACGTATCAGATGCATCTCAGCCGCTTTCTGGATGCCGACTGCTGATCGTGGAGGATAATTTCATCCTCGCTGCGAGTGTGGCGCAGGTCTTGGAAGATGCCGGGGCCATTGTCGTCGGTCCATTTGCCACCATGATCGACGCGCTTGAATATCTGACGGACCTGACGCCGATTGACGGCGCCATACTGGATATCGGGCTTGAAGAGCAGGAATCCTATCCGCTGGCGGATGCCCTTCAGACCACGCGCATACCATTCATGTTTCTGACCGGTGTGGAAAAGCGGCATTTGCCTGAGCGATTTGCCAATTCGCCCCATATGGGCAAGCCATTTTCCAACGATAAGCTGGTGCAGATGCTCGTGAAGATCGGCGTTACCCATACATAACGGGCTGGGACGCGATCGGGGGGCGATGCCTCGCGCACGCGCCCTAGCCCTCAGACAAACCGGTTTTCAGGTTTCGCAAGTCCAAGATGATGCCGAAGCGTGGAGCCTGAATACTCCGTTCTGAATACACCGCGTCGTTGCAACTCGGGTACGACATCTTGCAAAAAGCGCTCGCCTCCGCCCGGCATGAAGGGCGGCATGACGATGAAGCCATCCGCGGCTTGCTCCGTCACCCATTGTTCCATGCGATCCGCTACGGTGCGCGGAGATCCCGTGAATTTTGCGAAGGCGAGTCCTTTCGCATAGCTTTTGCCAAGTTCGCCAAGGGTCATGCCGCGGTCTATCGCGTCCTCGAGTACGACATCGAAGCGGCCCTTGCTCCCCCGTATTTGATCGCGAATGTCTGGGACGGGCGCATCGATGGGATGAATGGACAAGTCGTAGTTCATGCTGCCCGACATGAAGCTAAGGCCAGTTTGCGGGTCGATCAACGCGTCCAATTCGGCTTCCAGAGAGGCGGCCTCTTCGTCGGTGTCCGCTATGATCGGCACGATTCCAGGCAGGATCTTCACCGACTGCGGATCCCGGCCAGCATCGGCGACCTGGCTGCGAAAGGCGGTGTAAAATGCCTGCGCCTTCTCCAAGGTGGACTGAACAGGGAAGATGATTTCCGCATTGCGAGCGGCCAATGTTTGGAAGGCCCCAGAGACGCCTGCCTGGATTAGGACGGGATGCCCCTGCGGAGGCCGCACCGAACCAAGCGGGCCTCTTACCTGAAACCATTCCCCTTGATGATCGACATAGTGGATTTTGGAGGGATCGGCGTAGCGAGCCGCCGCCTGGTCAGGCGCGATCGCATCTTCCTCCCAGCTATCCCATAACTTTCGCACGACCTCGATAAATTCGGCTGCGCGATCGTAGCGTTCGGCATGCCCGAGATGCTCCGTCCGGCTGAAATTACGGGCTTCCCCGTCGTTTACAGAAGTGACGGCGTTCCAGGCGGCCCGGCCACCACTGAAATGATCGATCGACGCGAACATGCGTGCGGCATGATAGGGTTCGTTATAGCTGGTGGAGATCGTGGCGCCGAGGCCGATGTTGCTCGTCGTCATCGCCAGCGCCGATAGGAGCGTCAAAGGCTCGGGGTGAATGGCGGGGCGAAGGCGGACGGCGGCATCGAAGCTGCCGCCATAAATGTCGTCGATCGACAGCTTGTCAGCGATGAAGAGCATGTCGAGCTTGGCGGCTTCGGCGCTCGCGGCGAGTTTGACGTATCGGCCTATGTCAAACGGATCGCTATGCTCGGCCAACGAATGCCGCCAGCCGGCGAGATGAGAGCCGGAGAAGGACAGGAAAAGGGCAAGGTGCATGAAATCGCTCCAGGGAAGCGGCCGTCCTGGGAGCGCGGCGCTCCCTGAACAAACCAGTCTCTCAAAAGCGCATATGACTTTTGCTCAATCGTCCGCTGCTGAACGAGGGCGCGCGTCAGTAGTGGATCGCGCCGGGCGTACCACCGCCAGCGGCAATGGCGTCTCCGTTTATCGCGACGCTCCGTGGCGATGCGAGGAAAGTGACGACAGATGCGACCTCTTCGGCCTCGATGATTCGGCCAGCGAGCGAATTGCCGAACAATGTTTTTTCTGCCTCGGCGATCGAGGTTCCATCCGCCTTTGCGCGCTGGGCTACCGCATCGGCGGTCTTTTCCGTGCGGGTCGCGCCGGGATGGACTACGGTGACATTGACGCCCTTCGGACCCAGTTCATCGGCCAAATTCTTGGTGAGAGCGGCGACCGCGACATTACGGGCGCATCCGGGGATAGAGCCGGACTGGCGGGCGTAAAGTCCGCTGATATTGATGATCCGGCCCCAGCCGTTGGCGGTCAAATGCGGCGCTGACGCTCGCGCTACCCGGAGATAGCCCACGAGCTTCGTGTTGAGTTCGTCCAACAGGGTGTCTGAAAGTACGCCGGCGACACCGGGCACCGTTGGCGCCGCGCCCGGTCGCGCGGCGTTGTTGACGACGATGTCGATGCCGCCAAGCAAATCGACGGCGCCTGCGATCAGCGCATCGACTTGAGCGTCGTCGCGTGTATCGGCGACCAGAGCGTGGACCTCGCCCCCGGTCGCCCGCGCCAGTTCACCAGCGCTTGCAAAGCCGCCCTGTGCGTCGCGTGATGAGATCACCACCCGCACGCCCTCTTCTGCCAGAGCCTTGGCGATCGCCTTGCCGATACCCCGGCTGCCGCCCGTCACGAGCGCGCGCTTTCCCGTCAACTGCAGATCCATATCGCCTCCGGTTCCGTTGTCTCTCGCGGTCTTAGGGCTTGTCGGATGCCTTGATGTATGACGAGTGCCAATCGTTTGTTGATCTCTTGTCATGCAGATGCCGACGGCAGAGCTCATAAGTTATCAAGCAACACTCATATGATTTATGACGCTCATGCTCGTAGGCGCACCCTCGTGTTTCATGCGATCGTCAGTCGAGGAAGGAAGATGTGATGTCCGCTGACCCCAATATGATGTCGCCTATGTCGCGGCGGTCGCTCCTGTGGACTTTGGCTGCGTCGGGGATGTTGGCCGCCTGTGGCGCGCGCGTCGATAATGGAACGCTGAAGGTCGGCAGCCAGAAGGGTGGCACGAAGGCGCTGATGCTGTCGTCCGGCGCATTGGCGGGCGCGAAGTACGATGTCGAATGGTCGGAATTTCCCGCCGCGCAGAATCTGCTGGAGGCCGTGGGTAGCGGCGCGGTGGATGTGGGTCTGGCCGGTGACGCGCCGTTTCAATTCGCTTATCAGAGTGGGTTGCCGATCAAGGCTGTCTCTGCTCAGCGCGCCGACCCGCGCCAGTCCGAGGCGGTCGCCATCGTGGTGCCGCAGGATTCTCCGGTCCGTTCCATCGCCGACCTGCGGGGCAAACGTATTGCGACCACGAGAGGATCGATCGGCTATTATCTTGCGCTGCGCGCTCTGGCCGAAGCGGGATTGCCCGCCGATGCCGTACAGTTCACTTGGTTGACGCCCGGCGACACGCGCGCTGCCTTTGCTTCGCGGACAATCGACGCCTGGGCATGTTGGGCGCCCTATTCCTCCACGGCAATCAAGGAAGGCGCACGGGTGATTGCCGATGGGCAGGCGCTAATCTGGGGCTATGCCTTTGAAGTCGCGCAGGAACAGGCCATCGCTCAGAAAAAGGACATATTGCGTGACTTTCTCAAGCGGGAGGCGAGGGCCCTTGAATGGGCGGCTGCTCATGCTTCCGAGTATAGCAAAGCCTTGGCCGCTGAAACCGGTCTACCGCCAGATATCGCTTTGACGATGGTCAGAAAGAATAGTCGTCGCGCCGTTTCGATTGATAAAAAGGTCATCGACGATCAACAGATCGTTCTCGACACATTCCATGCAGCTGGCGCGATAAAATCATCGAGGCCCTTGAATGGAGCTTTTTCTGATTTATTTTCATAAGTCATAGATATATTTGAATAACTCATTAAAGTTATTCATGGGTTAGTTTGAGTATTTCTTAGTTACGTCAATCTCCATGACGGACTAGCTCTCCGGTCACAAATCATCCGGGGAGCAATATGAAAGTCTTTACGCTAATTCGCGGCTGCGCCTCTGCGGCCGCCATCATCGCGGCTTGCAGCGGCGCGGCTATCGCCAAAGAGGACGCCCAGGCCGGACAGGACAGCAATTCCAATGTCTCGGCGGTACCCGCTGACGAAGCCGACGCGGAAGGCGGCGCGATCGTCGTGACCGGCGTTCGCGGCGCGCGCCCACGCACGGTTGCGGATAGCCCGGTTCCGATCGACGTGATCGACGCGAAGGAATTGCAGGCGACCGGGCGTGTCGGTCTGAAGGATATCCTGGGCAATATCGTGCCGTCGCTGACCGTCCCCGCGCTGGGCGGCGGCGGAACATCATCGGGCGCTAAGCCGATCTCCATTCGCGGTCTCAGCGGCGACTATGTGCTCGTGCTGGTCAACGGCAAGCGCCGCCATACGACTTCGCTCATCAACAATCTGTCGCGCATTTCCGGCGGCAGCACGCCGGTCGACATCGACCTGCTGGCGGCTAATGCGGTCGGGCGTGTCGAGGTGCTGCGTGACGGTGCGGCCGCACAATATGGCTCGGATGCCATATCGGGCGTCATCAACTTCATTCTGGATGCGTCGCCGGACGGTGGTGAATTCAGCACCACAGCAGGTAGCCTCTATGAAAAAGGCGCCGAGCTCGTCCAGCAGACAATTAGCTATGGTACGCGGTTGGGGGGCGACGGCGGCTTTGTCCGTTTCGCGATCGACGCGAAATATCATGATCGCGCCGATACGTCGGGGGCCGTGGTGGCCGATTCCGTGGACCTCTATCCCCGTCTGGCGGATGGCTCGCGTGATGCGAGGGAAGCGACGATAGACCGCCGGCGGGCAGGCAATTATGGCCGGACCAACCGGGATTATATCATCAACTCGTCCTACAATGCCGAACTGCCCTTGAGCGACGTTACCAAGCTCTACAGCTTTTCGACGCTCAGCTATCGCGATATCAAGGACGGGCGAGGGCAGTTCAACGCCAACAACATCAACTCCCTGCCTGAACTTTATCCCAACGGCTTCCTGGCGAAGCGCCGCATCTGGGAAACCGACTTTCAGGTTACGGGCGGCCTTCGCACAAGCCTGGCGGGTTTCGACGCCGACTTCAGCAGCAGCTTTGGTCGTGACGATGTGAAACTGGGCGCGGTCGACACGCTCAACCCATCGATCGGGCCAAGCAGCAAGACCAGCTTCTTCATAGGCAAGCAGATTTCGAGCCTGTGGGTCAATAATGCCGATTTCAGTCGCGGGTTCGACATCGGACTGGCCGAACCGGTCACCTTGGCGTTCGGCGTCGAGCATCGCTGGGAACGCTACCAGAATATCGCGGGAGAACCGGACAGCTACCGCGACGGCGGCTATGTGATCCCGACCGGCACATCGCCATTCCAGCGTTTGTTCGGCGGTCAACGTCCTGCGGCCAGCCTTGTATCGTTCACGGGCACGACCCCTGCGGATGCCTTCACCCTGACGCGCAACAATATCGCCGGCTATGTTGATGTCGGCGCGAACATCACAAAATCCTGGTTTGTCGGTGTGGCGGGAAGGGCAGAGCATTATTCGGACAGCTCGGGCAATACGGTTAGCGGCAAGATATCCACGCGGTATGAGATCATACCTGGCCTGGCCATCCGCGGCGGCGTGAATACCGGTTTCCGCGCTCCGTCTTTGGGACAGCAGGGCTTCTCTACGTCACAGAACACCGGCATTACCGTCAATGGCGACTTCGTGCCGCAGCTCGTCAAGTTCCTGGCGCCCAACGATCCCATCGCGGCGCTCTTTGGCGCCAAACCGCTGACGCCGGAGAAATCGCTGAACTTCACAGCGGGCGCGACGTTTGAAAGCGGCGGCTTCCGCCTCACCGTGGATGGCTATCAAATCCGCATCAAGGACCGGATCGTCAAGACCGAGATCCTCAATAGCGCGGAAGCCAAGGCGATCTTGGCCAGCCCGGCTGTCGTCTCGATCCTTGCGCAACGCGGCGTGCCCAGCATCAGCAGCGCCCAGTTCTTCATCAATGGCGTGGACACACGGACCCGCGGCGTCGATGTGGTCGCTGAGTATGCGATCCGCACCGATAGCGTCGGTGATTTCAAACTCAACGCCGCCTACAGCTATAACAAGACGAAGCTGTTGCGGGTGGCGGACAATCCCGCCAATCTTGCCAACAACATCCTGTTCGGCCGACAAGCGCGTGCAGATCTTGTCAGCGCCACGCCGCGCGATAAGCTGGTGATCAGTGGGGAATGGTCGATCGGTCCTGTCCGAAGCCTGGTCCGCACGACCCGGTTCGGACGCTATACGGAAACGGGCACAAGCCAAACCTCAACCGCTGACGACCGCACGTTCAGCCCGAAATGGGTGACGGATCTGGATATATCCGTCGATGTCACCTCATCGGTCAACGTGGCGGTGGGCGCGAACAACCTGTTCGACGTCTATCCCGACCCCATCGGTGTCATTCAGGCCAATACCGGCCTTGGCTATTACGGCAACTTCGCGCCCTTCGGCCTGAGCGGAGGCTTCTATTATGCGCGGGTTGGCGTGAAGTTCTGATGCGCGTCGGTTCAGCGATCTGGGGTTCGCTGCCAGATCGCCGAACCGCGCGTTGTATCGCGGCAGATATTACACGGGCAGCGGCGCGCCGTCGCTGACCAGCCCCTCATTCCGTAGCGCCTGCCAGAAGTCGGTGGGGATTGTCTCTGCAAGCGCAGCGCTGTCCTCTACAATTCGGCTCGGGCGGCTGGCGCCGGGGATCACCGCAGCGACTGCCGGATTGGCGAGCGAGAATTGGAGGCCAGCGGCCTTCATCGAAACGCCGTGCCGATCGGCGATCGCCTTAATGGCCGCGACCTTGGCCAGGATTTCAGGTGTCGCCGGGGCATATTCAAAGTTTGGTCCGCCGACGAGTGCGCCTGAACTGTAGGGTCCGCCGACGATGACGCCGAGGCCGAGTTCGGCGACCTTGGGCATGAGCCGCTGGAGCGCGCGGCCATGATCGAGCAGCGTGTAGCGGCCGGCGAGCAGGAAAGCGTCAGGGCGCGGCTCATGCAAATCGAGCAGCAGTTCGATCGGCTCAACCTTGTTGACGCCCAGGCCCCAGGCCTTGATAACGCCTTCATCGCGGAGACGGTCGAGCGCCCTGAACGCTCCGGTGCGCGCCTCCTCGAATTTGGCGAGCCACAGATCACCCCAAAAGTCCTGCGCCAGATCATGGACAAACGCGATCTCAATATGATCGGTTTGCAGTCGTGTCAGACTGTCCGCGATCGATTTGAGCGTCGCGTCATAGCTGTAGTCGTTCACGACCTTGTTCGGGCGGCCATTGGCGAAGACGTCGCCTTTCTCGCCATTGTCGCGGAGCGAGACATCCTCGATCTCGTCCAGGATAAGGCGGCCAACCTTGGTGCTGATCACATACTGATCGCGCGGCTTGTTTTTCAGCGCTTCGCCCATGCGCAGTTCCGCGAGGCCCGCGCCGTAGAAAGGAGCGTTGTCATAATAGCGGATGCCGTCATTCCAGGCGGCTTCGACCGTTGCGAGCGCTTCATCCTCCGGTATGGCGCGAAACATATTGCCAAGAGGCGCTGCGCCGAAGCCGAGTTTGCTTTGGAGGATGTCCTTGATTGCCATTATATTGGTCCTTGATGAGGAGACCTAGAGCGTATCGGGGTTAAAGTCGTTCGCTCGGCAAGGTCCTGTGAGGGTGCAACACAGGCAGGGAAATGGGGTGGCGGGCGCCACGCTGCAACCGCCAGGCCATTCTGATGATCTTATGCCTTATCCGGCGATGCAGACGGCCCCCAGCGCGATGACGCAACAGGCCGCTATCCGGTACAGGCTCAGCCGCTCACCCAAAAATATGACGCCTATTAGGGCCGCGAAAACCACGCTGGTTTCCCTGAGCGCCGAGACCGACCCCATCGGACCGCGCGCCATGGCGAAGATGATTATGCCATAGCCGACCATCGAGACGATGCCGCCGCCGATCGCCAGGGCGGTTTCGGTGCGGCCACGGATCAGGCTCGCCCAACTGCGACGGTGGGCGTAGAGAAACGGGAACAGGATGCCGGGAAACAGCTCCATCCAGAGGGTGTAGCTGACCGGATCGCCCGACAGCCTGACTCCGATGCCGTCGGTCACGCTATATGCGCCGATGAAGGCGCCGGTTATCAGGGCATAGGGCAGGGTGGAACTTGGCAGGCGGCGTTGCTCGAACGCCAGCGAGACGATGCCGCCGGACACGAGAAGCACCCCCAGCAGGCTGACAGGGCCGGGGATTTCACCGGCGAACAGGGCGCTCCCGATCGTGACCAGTACAGGCGAGGACCCGCGTGCGATCGGGTAGGTCTGCCCAAGGTCGCCGGTCCGGTACGTTCTGACCAGAAACAGATTGTAGCCGACATGCAATATTCCAGAGGCCGCGACATAGGGCCAAGAGGCCGATGCCGGCGGCGCTATGAATATCACTGCTATAGCGCACACGGCCGACGTCGTGATGCACATGATCGTCATGGCCCATAGCCGGTCGGCTCCGCCGCGCAGCAGGGCGTTCCAACTGGCATGGAGAAAGGCGGCGAAAAGGACGAGAGCGGTCATTGGCACAGGATGAAGCGCCTAACGCAGGGCGTTGTGGCTGACTAGTACGCAATCAATCCAATGACAAAAATTTATAGATGATAGTTGTGGTATCGATCGTCGACTATCTTGTCATATATTCAACATGTAAATGTCATCGATAAGAAATATAGAATTCACTTAAAATAATAATCTTGAAATATAAGATCTCGTCACATTATGTAACAATAGAGACACGTACAGAACCCATGGGCTGGCTTCCGATTTCCAATTCCAGGGGCCTTTATCATGTTCATCAAGCACGCGCGTCTGGTTCGACGCATGCCAACCGCTACCGCATTGTTTGCGCTATGCTTTGCTCTCACCGCACATTCCGCCCAAGCCGCCGACGCCGCTGCCGCTGAAGCGGCCGCCGATTCGGCGCCGCTGGAAGAAATCGTCGTTACTGCTGAAAAGCGTCCGCAGAGCCTGCAGACCACGCCGATCTCGATCTCCGTGCTGAGCGGTGACGATCTGGCCAACCGCCATGTTCAGTCGCTGACCGATCTGGGCGACGGTGCCATCCCCTCGCTGCGCGTGGCACCCTTCTTCTCCCGTCCCGGCGCGCTGATCGTCAACATCCGGGGCGTCGGCGTTCTTTCGGACAGCAACCAGCCCGCGCGCGACCAGGGCGTCGGCATCTATATCGACGGCGTTTATATGGGCCGCCCACAGGGACTGGGCGCCGCGCTGTACGACGTTGAGAATATCGAAGTGCTGAAAGGCCCGCAGGGTACGCTCTTCGGCCGCAACACCGAAGGCGGCGCGGTCAACATCGTCACCAAGCGGCCGAGCGGCATCTTCAAGATGAACACCACGGCCGGTGCAGGCAATTTCGGCAGCTATAAGGGTGAGACCCATATCGATCTGCCGGAGTTCAATAATATCAGCGTGAAGATCGACGCCATCGTCAGCCATCGCGACGGACTGGTGAAGAACCCGCTGGCTAGCGCGTCCGACTTCAACGGCTATGACAAGCGCGGCGCGCATGTTGAGGCCTTGTGGAAAGTGACCCCGGACTTCACCGTCGATCTAGCGGGCGACATCGCCTATGACGCGACGACCACGTTGTATCAGCAGCTGCTGGCGCCGGGCACCAACAAGCTCGCCGCTGCCGCTGTTATCCAGGATCACCGGGCAAAAACCGCCGCTGTTGGATCGCCTGAACAACCCAGCGTCGGCAAATCCAAGGGCGTTCGCCTGAACCTGGAATGGCAGGCCGCGCCTTCGCTGATGCTGAAGTCGATCTCCTCCTATCGCAAGCTGGACACCCGCAAAAACCGGTTAGTTCGAGGCGAATTGGTCCGAGGAGGGGTGCTCCCTCTGCTTTTCGGCTGTAGCGACCTGCCGCTGGTCTGTTTCCGGCTCTAATTTGGGCGGTTTGCCCCGGTTCTTCGGGATTCCAGGCAGAGTCATCCCATGCTTTCGCGGCGCTCGTGGAA
>Ga0207658_10000219_pt1 | contig 60016 bp, 43 predicted proteins | sample KBSS33metaG_FD_184322 | JGI IMG/M metagenome (GOLD analysis project Ga0207658, IMG submission 184322) | Switchgrass rhizosphere microbial communities from Kellogg Biological Station, Michigan, USA - KBS S3-3 metaG (SPAdes) (version 2) | ecosystem: Host-associated > Plants > Roots > Rhizosphere...
GCAGGGAATCGAGTTCGATTACTGCTGCTGCCATGCGGCCTTTGCCCTGAGAGACGATGGCTACGAGACCATCATGGTCAACTGCAATCCCGAGACTGTTTCGACCGACTACGACACTAGCGATCGTCTGTACTTCGAGCCCCTGGTTCTTGAGGACGTGCTCGCCGTCTACAATCACGAGGCGCAATCAGGCGCGAAGATCGGCATGATTGTTCAGTTCGGCGGACAGACGCCGCTGAACCTCGCGCAGCGCCTCCTTGCCGCGGGCGTGCCCATCATTGGTACCTCTCCGGATTCCATCGACCTCGCCGAAGATCGCAAGCGCTTCGGAAAGCTGCTCGAAGACCTCAACATCCCGCAACCTGCCGGCGGCACCGCCACGAGCGTTGAACAGGCGCTCGCGGTCGGCGAACGCATCGGGTACCCGGTTCTCGTTCGCCCAAGCTACGTGCTCGGAGGCCGCGCAATGGTCATCGCTTACGACGCTCAGGCAGTCGCGGAGTACATGAAGCAGGCAGTCGAGTATTCGCAGGAGCGCCCGGTCCTCGTAGATCACTTCCTGGAGAATGCCGTGGAAGTTGATGTCGACGCCTTATGCGATTCAGAGGACGTCATCATCGCAGGAATCATGCAGCACATTGAGGAGGCTGGCATTCATTCCGGCGACTCCTCCTGCGTCCTGCCCGCCGTGAGCATTCGCGAAGAGACGCTGAACACCATCCGCAAATATACGCGAGAATTGGCGCTGGCGCTGAAAGTTGTCGGCCTCGTGAACCTTCAGTTTGCGATTCAACGCGATGGCGACGGAGAAGATCACGTATATGTGATCGAGGTCAATCCGCGCGCATCCAGGACAGTTCCGTACGTATCGAAAGCTACCGGCATCCCACTGGCAAAGATCGGATCGCGGCTGATGACCGGCCGCAAACTCCGGGAACTGCTGCCCGAGCAACTGAACTCCGGCAAAGACCTTGAAGTGGGAGCTTATTACTACGTGAAATCGCCCGTTTTCCCTTGGAGCAAATTCGCTGGAGTCGACACGGTGCTCGGACCGGAGATGAAGTCGACCGGAGAGGTGATGGGTGTTGCGGAGACTTTTGGCGAGGCGTTCGCGAAAGCACAGCTATCCGCGGGTCAGATTCTGCCCGCGAAAGGAACCGTCTTCTTACCGGTGAACGATCACGACAAGCCGGCGGCAATTGAACTCGCACGCCGCTTCGTCCATCTCGGCTTCCAGATCATCGCCACCGAAGGCACAGCCAACGCTCTGGAGCGTGCAGGGCTTTCAGTTGAGCGTGTCTTCAAGGTCAAGGAAGGCCGCCCCAACGTCGTCGATCTTATTAAAGGCGATCGCATTCAGCTGATCGTCAACACGCCTCGGGGCCAGGACACCTTCTTCGATGAAAAGGCCATTCGACGAGCTGCCGTCCTGGCTCGCGTTCCGACGATTACCACAATCGCCGCCGCGCAGGCAGCCGCAGATGGAATTGCGGCAATGCAGACGCAAGACATCACGGTCTACGCACTGCAAAACCTGCACGCCGCTCGAAGAGAAGACCAGGCTCCGGAAAGGGAAGTCAGTCGCCTCGCCTAAAATAGAACCATGCTGATAGAAGGCGTTTTCGCCGCAGTTACCACGCCGTTCTACCCCGACGAGCGTGTCTACTATCGCAAGCTGGAAGCGAATGTAGCGCGATATTCGCGCAGCCAGCTTGCCGGGATGGTTGTGCTCGGTTCCACAGGCGAAGCGCCGGCGCTCGATGATGCGGAGACTAAAGAGGTGCTCCGCGTCGCAGCAGAAGCCGCATCCGCGGAAAAGGTCCTTATCGCGGGGTTGAATCGCGAGAGCTTGTGTTCCGTTTTGGAGCTAGCAGAAACAGCAGCCAAAAGCCAGTACGACGCCGTGCTTGTACGGACCCCGACCTACTATTCGACTCAAATGACCCCCGAAGTCGTAGCGAACTACTTCCGCGCCGTGGCGGATCGTTCGCCACTACCAGTCGTCCTCTACAACATTCCGCGCTGCGTTCCTTACCAGATTCCCGTGGAGATGGTCGCTGAGCTGGCCCATCATCCCAATATCATTGCCATCAAAGACTCGAGTGGCAGCCTCGAGCGGATCAAGGGAATCGTCAGTGCGACACGCGATACGCCCAAGCGGACGGTGACCGTCACGCCCGTTTTCGAAGCCGTAACTGGCCGGATGCTGAAGCAGGTGCTCGCCCAGCCGGCCACGTTTGTTCCCGCGATTGATCTGTCTGGAGGGCAGGCCGTTGCAGTTGCGCCTCCCGCGTCGCCGATCAAGACTCGGACCAGGGAAATCGGATTCCAGGTCCTGACCGGCTCGGCGTCGATCATTCTGCCGTCCCTCGAGGCCGGTGCATCAGGCGCAATCCTCGGTTTCGGCGCCTGCGCGCCGGAAGCCTGCTATGAGGTCTATTTCGCCTGGAAAGATCGCGATCCAAAGCTGGCAGCAGAGAAGCAGGATCAGATCGCAAAAGTGAGCCAGCACATCACAGCGGAACTCGGAATCGCGGGCGTTAAGTATGCCTGCGACTTCAACGGTTACTACGGCGGATATCCTCGCCAGCCACTCCTTCCGCTAACGGCTGACCAGAAGACCCACGTCGAGGAACTGCTGTCGGAGATCCGAAACTAACCCATCCAAGGTCGGGGTTGCTGAGCCAAAGCATGATGTTCCAAGGCTACTTTGATCGCGGCTTCGAAGCGACCGAGACTGAAGTCGCCCGCCTTACTAAGCTTCTGGGCCACGCGCCACGCAGCTACGAAGCCTTGGCAACTCAAACCGCAGCAATTTGGAAGGCGTAATCTGCCTGCCTGGGTAATTCCAAGAAAGGGAGAAATCACATGTCTGATGCAGAATCTGAGTCCGCTCCACTTCCAGCCGACGATCTTAGCCGTGGCCTTGCACTCGCCCAGGGGAATGGTCCGGCAGCCCAGCATATTGGTCTTGCAGGAGATACATATACCATCACCGTCGCCGGCAAAGACACTGATAATCGCTTCTGCGTGATCGACATGCACGTGCCTCCCGGCGGCGGTCCGGGCCCGCATCGTCACGACTTCGAAGAAACCTTCATCCTGCTCGAAGGCGAGTTGCAAGTGACCTTCCGTGGTCAGAAATCCATCGTGCGTGCTGGCGACACAGTCAATATTCCGTCCAACGCCCCGCACCAGTTTCACAACTCAGCCTCGCGCCCAGTCCGGATGATCTGCATCTGCTCACCGGCTGGCAATGACAAGTTCTTCCAAGAGCTCGGGGTTCCAGTCGCGACCCGCACAACGCCTCCACCCAAATTGGATGAAAAGCAGGTGGCCGAATTTCTGGAGAAGGCGAAGGCGATTGCGCCGAAATATCACACGCAAATCCTGGAGACAGCCTAGGACACGTAGAGGGTAAAGGGGGAAACCCCGTTGAGTTCTTCGTCGGCGACCCTCCAGACCCAATCACCTATCAAGCTTGCATCGCTCGGTGAATTTCAGATAAGACCCCGAAAGCGGGCATCGCGTCCCGTTTTTTCCAGAACCGTTCGCGGCCAAATCGCAGGACACTCGCCGACTTGCCGTTCCCGATCCTGCCTCGATGAGCGACTCGGAGAGTATGCTTTGATTGACGTCAATGAAAATGCAGGAGCCGAAATCTGCACGACGAGCATGGCAATCTGTCGCAGACCGACGACTTCCTTGATATCGTTGAACCACAGATTCGATTCCGTCAAGAGTGGATTCCAAAGAGCGCTGCGAAGCGGTACAGACCCCAGGCAAGTACGGCGGCGCCGGGAATGGTGAAAACCCAGGCCCATGCAATGCTGAATGCCGTATTCCAGCGCACAGCGGAGACGCGGCTCACTGCCCGGGTGCCCGAGATGGCACCGGTGATTACGTGTGTCGTGCTGACCGGGATGCCGAGCAAGGTGGAAAGAAAGATGCTGGCAGCGCTCGCAAGTTCGGCGCAAAAACCATCCAGCGACCGAAGTTTTGCAATGCCATGGCCCATGGTCTTCATGATCCTCCATCCCCCGAAAAGCGTCCCCAAGCCCATCGCGCCGTAAGCCGAAAGAACAACCCACAAGGGAATGCGGAATGCGGGAATAAGCTTTGCGGAAAAGAGAAGACCAGTGATAATGCCCATCGTCTTCTGCGCGTCATTTCCGCCGTGTCCAAGGCTGTAAGCTGCGGCGGAAAGCAGGCGAACACGCTTCAGCCAAGGGGCGACGCGCGATGGCGATGACTTCCCCCATTCAAGAATCCAACTCGTGACGACGAGCAGAAGGCCGCCAAGAAAGAACCCGATGAGCGGCGCAAGGACGATGAACAGAAGGGTCTTCGTCCATCCTCCGGGGAGTAGAACGCCGAACCCGGCTTTGGCGACCGCCGCCCCGGCGTACGCACCAATGATGGCATGCGACGAACTGGTCGGGATTCCGAGCGAGAGTGTAACAATATTCCACCCGATTGCTCCCAGAAGCCCCGTAAGCACCACTAACGGAGTCACAGTATGAACGTCGATCATGCCGCTGCCGATGGTCTTCGCCACTTCCGTCCCAAACAGCCAGAATGCGGCGATGTTCCAGAACGCCGCCCAGATGACCGCCTGTATCGGCGTGAGCACCCGCGTGGCGACAATCGTTGCGACGGAGTTCGCGCTGTCATGCATCCCGTTCGTGAAGTCGAAGCCGAGCGCGACGGCCACGATGATACCCACAAGCAGTGTCTGATGGCCCATCCGTCAGTTCCATTTAATGGCGATGCCCTCGATTCGGTTCGCCGCCACCTGAAAGGCGTCGACGATCTTCTCGAGATTAGTTATGAAGCGATTCGTTGCAAGGACCTTCAGCGTGATCACAGAATCGGAATCATCTCGAAACAGAGCACGGAGACGTTCCCGATCGCTCGTGAAGAGATCATGAACGCTTTCCTTATAGAGAACGTCCGCTTGATGTTCGATGCCGCGAATCTTCTCCACTGCGTGCGCGAGTTCCGCAACGTACTTGCGCCGCTCGAAGACCGTGAGCAGCTGCTCTAGCTCTCCTGCAGCTCCTTGCATCAGCGAGACAAATGCGTCCATGATCGCTGGCTTTTCCGTGATCCCGTATAGATACGTATCCTGGACGGCTCGGTTGATCAGGTTCACGATTCTGTCGAGATCCAGCATGAGAGGATGGATATCCTCCCGGTCGAGCGGAGTATTGAACGCCTCCGCCAGCTCATAAGTTAGTTTCCGGACAAGAGCGTCCCCGTCCCGCTCGAGGGCTTTCGAACGGGCACTAAACGATTCAAAATCGCCGAACCTGTTCGCAAACTCCGCGAATAGTTCCGTGGCTTTCTTGATCACCGTTCCCTGAGCCCTGAAAAGCTCAAAGAATGTGCTCTTCCTGGGCAACAAAGAAACCATAGGACCTCCTGGTGCTCATTTGAGATTCAAGCGTCCTGAGACGTTCTGGTACGCAATTCGCATGAGCTAAGGTTAATCCAAGCAGTGACGAGGGAACCGAGTCCATGCTCTGAGGGCGAGTCCAGAGCGGACCCATACGCGCGTTAACTGCGCGCTGGGACAAATCGCCCGAGTCGTGATCAGGATTTACGCAGCGGAGCAGATCTACCCAACCTGGCAGGAGGGCTGGTGGTACTCGGGCGTTATTGGGATCGCTTTCACTTCGTGGCAGACGTTGCCGGCAATGATCAGGTGCCCAAAGTGTCCGTGAGTTGCCTTGAGCGTTTTAGCCGCTATGTGAGGTTTCGCGGATATGTCGGTCAAAGAATTGCTTCCGAATATCGAAACTGCAATCTCTTAGGTCAGTAAACTGTAGAGGGTCTCGCCGAATACGGCCAGGTACAGCAACGCGAGAACTATTCGAAATTCGATTTTGAGTTTTTGTTTCGTGAGTGCAGTAGTCTCGCCCAATCCGATCGATGCAACCCATCCGCGCGCCATCAGCCAAAAAATACCGGCTATCATTGGAGGCGCGCTGAGATCGAACACGATCTGCTTCGAAATCTGATACGTCCCAAAATTCATCAGGATTCTCCGCTCGGAAACAGTGGCCGAAGCCTAACACCGAGAGTGACTAGATCTGGCTCCATAGATTAAGCGATGCGATTGATTGCTGCGCGTCGGACCAGGGGTATCTGGCGAACCGAAGTAATACTCCCCCAGCAAGTTGGAGGACGCGGAACTCGTGGCGGCCATTCAGCCTGTCTCTGGCTTCCAGCATCGTTGGGTTCATTTTGGACATCGCGAGAGGATTGTCGCTAGCCGGAAAGTTCCAAATGGCTAAACGATCATAAGGGTCGTCGGTTTGGAGACTTAAAGAGGAAGTTGACCACCCCAGACCAATCTTTAAGGGAAAAGGTAAAGAGCTGCCCAAAGACTTCCCGATATGAATGCGGTCGATGATGGATTCACCACATCGACCGTTGAATTCCCTGTGCAACTGAATTGAAAGCAAGCTTATCCCCAGCAGCAGTAAGGTGCTGCAACTGAAACAGGTTCAGTGACCTATGTACCAGTGACTTGCAAATGAGTATCGGCAAACGCCCCAGCGTCATGGAGCGCTCTGCGACTTTCACTCGACGGCAGGTCATGAGATTGCAGTCGCGATGCCGACATTTCGATGCTTATATGTGCCTCGGTGAGTGACTCGGCGAATGGAAACAAGTGATCATGAACCGGCCATACGATGGAACAGAGGATTGTGAAGCGGCATGCGCTCCGGCCGGTATCGAGAGCGATCCTACTTCTGCTCCAGCGTTAGCGCGTAAATGTCGTTGCTGCCCGTGTCGCGCATGACGAGCGGAGCGTCGCCTGGGTCCAATCCCATCCAACCCCACCACCCTCCAATGTCAATACTTTTCAGGTTGGCAACGCGCTCCGGGTCGCCGCCGATGGTGCGGATGCGAAAAATGCCCTTGTCGCCGTTTGCCGGGATGCGAGTGAAGTAAATGTATTTTCCATCCCTCGACCAGGACGGAAATGCTACCGTCCCCTGCGTATCCTTCCGAACCAGCTCCGACCAATGCTGGGACTTGAAGTCGAAGATCCTCAGACTCGTCGCGCCCACTGGCATCCCGGCGATGTACCGGCCGTCGGGTGACCAGCGGGGCGAGTAGATGGCATCCGATCCGGGCACGACAGCGATCTGATGAGTGGCAAGGTCCAGAATGCGTACGTTCCCCTTTGGATTGAAGGGGCCCGTTGTCGTAAAAATAACCTTCCTTCCGTCGCCCGACCAGCTCGGATCTCCTAGTGCGTCGTGTTCTCCGAGAAGCCTTTGCGGGCTCCCGCCGCTGGCAGCGACAACGAAGGCGTTCATCTGGCCCGCTGAGAAGTCCGAGAAGAGGATCTGGGAACCATCAGGCGACCAGTGAGGCAATAAGGCATTGATCGGAGGGTCGGTCAGTTGCACTGGGTGGGTTCCATCGCGGTTAGCTCTCCAAAGGATGCCCTCGGGGTACCGCACATACGCGACAAACTGTCCGTCTTTGGAGAAGGAGACGAAATGGGCGGAGATGCCGTCAAGGAAAGGCTCGAACTGTCCCGTTTTCCGGTCATATCGAGAGAGCGAGCCGCGGAGCGTATTGCCGGTAGCGAAGATCGTCTTTCCATCTCTGCCGGGAGTGGGCTGACCCCATGCAATCGGACCGGTGGTCAATTGAACCGGCTGGGCGGGGGAACGCGGAATCAGGCCGCGCCGCTCAGAGAGCGCCCAAATCTCCGGGTGCGCGATGGGTCCCCTGCTTATGTCCAGGAATACAAAGAACCGGCCATCGGATGTCCAGCTGCCGCAACATTGGCTTGAGGAAGGGTGCCAGCCGGGAATTACCTCGTGAAGATTGGCGCCGCTTGAAGATACTTCCCAGAGCCGGTCGCGACTCCCGAACCGGAGCCGGCTTCCGTCGGGCGACCATGCAACGCGACCGGAGAAGAATCGAGTCGACCCGTCGGCCGACGATACGACGAAACGACTGGGGAAGGATTGTCCCCAGAGTAACTTCTGAGCTCCGGATCCGTCGCTGCGGCCGGCCCATACCTCGCCTTTCTCTGTCTGAAAGGCGACCGAGTTCCCGTCTGGCGAAAAGGCCGCCCCTCCTCCGTCGGGCAGCCGGTGGAGCGATCCTCCCGACACGCGAACATTCCATTGCGGGCGGTCGAGGACGAATCCTTTTTCGTTGGTAGCGATCAGGAAACTGGATCCATCCTGAGAGACGTCTTCAGGAAAAGCAAAGTACGGGATGGGAACGGGAATGGTTGAGATCGCTCCGCCGGTAACGGCGACTTGACTGATGGAATCCGACCACGTGCTTTCGAAATAGAGCCGGCTGCCGTCCGTTCCGACAAGGGCCTTCGGGGCGCCGTCATAAGTGATCTTGGTATACGTGCTGACGCCCAGGCCAACAGGTGGGGCCCGGAAGATATGCAGCAGCCATCCCAAAAAGAAAGTAAGCAAACACGCCGCCGCCACCACAGCCCACCAGGCGGAAAGATGCCCTCGATTCTGAGCAGGTTCCCGGTTGACTTCCTGAGCCGGCGACTCTCTCGTGGGGATGTGCAACGCGGCAGTTGCCGCCTCAGGCAGTTCAGAGATTCTTTCTACGGGCGCCACAAACCGAAAACCCTGTTTCGGAATGGTTTCGATGTAACGCGGTGTCCCTGCATCGTCGCCTAGCGCCTGCCGGAGCTTCCTGAGAGAAGCGCCCAGCCCCTGGTCAAAATCGACGAAAGTGTCGGGCGGCCAAAGCTTGCTGCGGATTTCCTCTCGTCTCACCACTTCTCCCGCGCGATCCAGCAGCATGAGAAGAAATTGAGCGGGCTGCTCCTGCAGCCGGATGCGCAAACCTCGCTTGCGCAACTCCCCGGTTGCGGCGTCCACCTCAAAGACTCCGAAACGGAAGACTCGCGCCGATTTTTCCGTCTCCTGCATAGCTTGATCCTGAGAAAGTCCAAATATAGCACTCGCGATATTGGAAAGAAATCGACGCAAAGCGGATCGGCGTGTTGGCCGAGCAGGATCACCCGATCATCTAACCGCTTCGGCTTCAGTAAATTACAGGATCATGCGCAAATCATCCACGGTAAATGCGCAGTCCATAGACGCGCTTGCTGTCCTACGCCAGACTCCGCATGCACAACGAATTGTTTTGGGAACCGTTCTCCGCATGCCCCGAGATATGGGGACTTCAAAGTTCGGAAGGATCAACGGCCATGGAGGTCAAAACGCGATGAAAGCCACTATTACTATCCTGGTGCTTGCCGCCACATTCTCGAGTTTACCTGCGCAGCGAGGCAGTTCTGACTCGAGTGAAAAGAACAGGCGCCTGTTCACAAATGAAACCTTCGGCGGGAACGGCCGTACGTGCCGGACGTGCCATAGCTCGGACACTGGAACCATTTCGCCTCAATCCGCCCAGAAGCGGTATCAGCGGAACGCATCCGATCCCCTATTTTTGTTCGACGGAAGCGACGATGGGCAGGGTCACGGCGTCAACCGCATGTTGACCGACGCGACCGTCCTGGTCGAAATTCCCTTGCCGGCGAATGTCAGCGTGGGGAATGATTCCAGGGTCAGGTCCGTGGTCTTTCGGCGAGGCATACCGACGACGCTGAACACCCCCGCCCTCGACCCGGTTCTGATGCTCGATGGAAGAGATCCGAATCTTCCCACCCAGGCACTGCATGCGATACAAAGGCATGATCAGGCGACTAGGACACCGACACAAGCAGAGTTGCTCGGCATCTCCCAATTTGAACAGAGCGAGTCATTTTTCAGTTCGTACAAGCTGCTGGCTTATGCAGGAGGAGGCCCACAGCCGGCCCTGCCGCAGGGAACTACGGCTTCTGAGAAACGAGGCCGGACCTTCTTTGTCACTGCGCCATTTGTTCCAGGAGGGAACACGGGTGCTTGCGCCCTCTGCCATAGCGGCCCGATGCTTAATCGGACCGACTCATCTTTCGTTGCCGCCACCTTCGGACTGGTCCCGGCAGGATCACGTTTTCAGAGCGTCGGCGTCTCGGAATTGAACGAGGCTGGGAATCCCGTCCAGCAGTTCAATTGGACGAACCCTGATGGCACGAAGATAGTTGTGTGGAGCCCAGACCCAGGGCGCGCTCTCATCACTGGCAGAATCGACCAACCTGGACCTGCATCGGACTTGAACTCATTCAAGATACCGTCCTTGTGGGGCGTCAAAAACACTGCACCGTATTTCCACGACAATTCCGCGAAAACGCTGGAGGATGTGGTCGCTCACTACGCGCGGTTCTTTTTGACGCTTCCGAACCCCGTAGTCCTCACGGAGCAGGATCAAGCGGACATAGTCGCTTACATGAAGCTCCTGAATTGACGAACGTAGCCCGGGCGCTCTCCCCAGATCGCCCGGGCAATCTGTCCTTACATTGAGTATGTGAACGCCGGAATCAGAGCTGAACCGGATAAAGAACTCCTATCCCGTGGTTGATTTCAGGCCCAAAACGCACCGACCTGGATTGGCTTCCGCCAGTAAAAATCAGGATAGGTATCCAGAAACGCCCAAGGGGGCGATAGACGAAATTGCGAACAGGGTCATGCTTTTGCCACGGCGAATGGAGGCCGTTCCGATGGCAAAAGGCAAGGAAAGGCGCAAGCGGATACCGAAGCATGTTTTGAAGCTTCCAGACCTTGAGCAATCGAAGTCAGCCGTATTGAACAGCCTGACGTCTCGAAGCTCACAACGGACCTACGATCACGCAATCCGAGAATTCATCGAGTGGTACTGTTCGGAGCCCAGGCTCGCATTCAACAAGACTGTGGTATATCCCTTGAACAGAGGCACTACGCGTCGACCACTATAAACCTGCGTTTGGCTGCAGTCCGGAGACTGGCCTACGAGGCTGCTGATTGCGGCTTGCTCAGCGCAGACCTGGCGGCTGGAATTCGCCGGGTAAAGGGTGCAAAACGATTGGGAGTTCCCATTGGTAATTGGCTCAGTGCCGAACAAGGCAAGCGCTTATTGTTGACGCCAGACGTTACAAGCCTTCGAGGTAAGCGAGACTATGCCACGTTGGCCATTCTGCTGGGTTGCGGTCTCCGCCGCGCGGAGTTGACTGCACTGCGCGTTGAAGACATACAGCAGAGAGAGGAGCATTGGGTCGTCGCCGATCTTGTCGGCAAGGGCGGCCACATACGAACCATCCCGATTCCGGACTGGGTGAAAGCTGGAATTGACGTCTGGATGACGGCCGCCGGAATTAGAAGCGGCACGCTCCTTCGTTCGATCAACAAGGCTGGCCGGATTTGGGGTAACGGATTCAGCCCCAAAGTCATTTGGGGTGTCGTGAAGGAGAAACCGAAGGCTTGTGATATCCAGTCTCTCGCGCCACACGACCTTCGTCGGACTTGTGCCCGTCTTTGTCATCAAGCCGGCGGTGAGCTGGAGCAGATTCAGTTCCTTCTTGGGCATGTCTCTGTGCAAACGACGGAGCGGTACCTGGGCTGCAAACAGCGTTTCCGCAACGCGGTGAATGATCGGATTGGGTTGGAGCCCGACCCGCAGGGATCTCCGTAGATCCCGCACCGCTGGCCGACTTCCCGATACAAAATCTGGCTATGAGTGTGACTCGACGATTCACCGTCAGGCAGAGGCTCGCAGCCGACATGTGGTAAAGATCACTTGTCCGGGAAGCCGGTTTTTACGGCCATCTAGCAGAACTCAGCCTTGCAGCTGCAGAGATGTGATTCGCAGCGAATGTCCACGGGAAACGAGCGGGAATCCCACGCTTGCCCTGCTTAAAAGAATGCCTGCACGAGAGCAGGACACTGCGCGCATTTCAGAGAAGGTGACCAAAAGTGAACAGACGTCTCGCTGAAGAGGTGCAAACATATGGGACAATACCGCGTAGAGTGTGAAACGGCGCAGATTGGCATTAATCTTCAATAAGATTAGCCGTTTCAAGCATTTGCCTTCGCGATTCTTGCCCCGATGCCCAACTCGGTTTGGTACTACGCCGATGGGCGCTACATATTCGCTGGTGCACGAGGAAAGGGGCATTCCGAATGATTCAACCCGGTGGACCGGAATTCGATACTGCCTCTTACTTGGCACACGCCGGACCAGGGCGAAGAATCGTGCAACTCGAGCCAAAGCAGAGCCTCTTCTCGCAGGGAGATCCCGCGGATTCCATATTTTATTTGCAAACTGGCCAGGCAAAGATCACGGTCGTATCGCATGCGGGAAAGGAAGCCACCATCACGATCCTCGCCCCAGGCGACTTTGCAGGAGAGGAGTCACTGACAGCGACCCATGGGCTGCGATTGGCCACGGCTACAGCCATCACAGCCTGCAGCGCACTCAAGATTGATCGAGAGGAGATGATACGCATAATGCACGAGGAGCATGTGTTCTCCGATCTATTCTTGAAATTCCTGCTGGCGCGCAGCATGCGAACCCAGGCTAATCTTGTCGACCAGCTCTTCAACTCCAGCGAAAAGCGTCTGGCGCGCATCCTCCTCCTGATGTCGGCGATCAGCAAGACTGGCGAGCCCGAACAATATCTCCCCAAAATTTCGCAAGAGACTCTGGCGGAGATGATCGGGACGACCCGCTCCCGGGTGAGCTTCTTCATGAACCGCTTCCGCAAGCTTGGCTTTATCGACTACAGCGACCGAATCCTGGTTCACAAATCTCTGCTGAACGTGGTGCTGCACGACCAATTGCCGGGGGACAAGACCGAAGAAGCGTCCGTTTTGGAGTCCCATCAGAAAATGGAGAAATTTCCGGATTAGCAATTTTGCGCACGCATAGATTGAAGATGCGATGTCCTGCAACCGACGTCGCAGTATTATGGCCAGCGTCGCTGCACCCTTAAGCGGGGCGGGTAGCGTGTAACGAAAGGGAACCGATGTTTTCTCCAAAAAAGACGCGTGACCTGGCCCGCAGTCTCGTCGCTCGCGAGTCGGATTCGAGCACGACCTCACTGCAAACTGAACCAGCGAGTGTGCGCGTATACGAGAGGTTGCGCCGACAACTCGGCGCACCAGTGGGAGCCGATGGGTTTCAGTCTCTCGCGACCCGTGCTCTGGCGCTCGCCAGATCCGAATCTCCCCGCCTCAGGGCGGTGCAGGTTATGGCGAATGGGGGTCTGCGCGGTCTTGGCGAAGTTGAGTCTCAGACTGATCCCGATGACGATGGCGAGGCCGGAATCATTCTTATAGCGCAGTTGCTCGGGCTGTTTCTTACCCTTCTTGGCGAAGCGACAACGCTGCGACTAATAGAAGATCTACGCCTGCAGGCCGAAATCGGGACAGAGTCTGCCGCTACCTCAGCGGACAAGGCGAACTCCGTATCTGAAGACCTCGCAATCGCTGCGGTTTTCGAGGACCTTCTTCTGGAAATTGACAAGCTGAGGAAGGTGAGTGGGCGTATTGAAAACCTTGCGGGCAAACATCCTGGTATGGAGGAAGGGCTCTTGAGTGCTGCTGGAAGTGTTCGCAGCATTGCGACGGTTTTGGACGTTTTCACACTCATCCGAAGCAAGGCCGGCGGCTCGCAAGAAGACGCACCGGACCTACAAACAAATCGCTACATGAACTGAGTGGCGACGGGACTCCATTAAGATCCGAACTCTTGGATTCTGATCTGCAGAGCAGCTTAACAGGGTGGTCACTGGCGAAAAGAGTTTTGCCGTTCTGATCTTTCCGCGAAGCGTCTAACAGATATTGGAGTCTAGTTGCTTGGAGAGATGCGGGACTAAATATGACCACTCTCCCGGAAATGCGAGATTTAGCGCAGCGGCTTCTCAGTTACGAAGCCATTGCGGACAAAGCCTCCGAGCCAGTGGAGTCGACGACCCTACGCGTCTATCAAAAACTGCGCCAGAGTCTTGGCGAATTAGCTGGATCTGCCGGATTTCACGCGCTCGCCTCTCGTGCACTAACGCTGGCGAGAGCAGAAGTTCCCGGCCTTCGCGCGGTGCAGGTGGGAGCGGATGGAGATCTCGAAGGTATGAGCGCGATTGAGCCTTCGATAAAAGTTGAGCAGGATCGGGTTCATGAGGGCGGAGTCATCCTGATCTCTCGCTTACTCGGACTGCTTTTTATTTTCCTTGGCGAAGCTTTAACGTTGAGCCTGCTGCGCGATGCGTGGCCAGGTGCGGCCTTTGACGATCGCAATTCGGGGAATGGGAGAAAATCGTGACGACGGAAAAGAAAGTAACGATAAACAAGCTGCCAACCGGAGTCCAGGGACTCGACGACATTGTGGGGGGCGGTATTCCCGAATACTCTTTCAACATCATCGCGGGTGCCCCCGGAAGCGGGAAGACGACCTTGGCACACCAGTTCGTGTTTGCCAATGCGACCCCAGAGCGGCCGGCTCTCTATTTCACGGTCCTCGGTGAATCCGCCATAAAGATGCTGCGATATCAGCAGCAGTACACATTCTTCGATCCCACCAAGCTGCCGGATGCGATTCGCTTTATCAACCTCAGCCAGGCTGTACTCGAGAAGGACCTGGGCGCGGTCCTCGAGGAGATCACAAAAGAAGTTGAAAAAGCCAATCCTGCTGTCGTGGTTGTTGACTCGTTCCGCACGATGGTGCGGCAGCCGAAAAGCGACATGGACCTGCAATCCTTTATTCAGCGCTTAGCCTTGTTTCTTGCCAGTTGGCAAGCGACAACTTTCTTGATCGGCGAATATGCCGAAGAGGAGTTGCGCGATAATCCCATATTTACAGTCGCCGATGGATTGTTCTGGTTGCGCCAGACAACGGAGCGAAATTCGATTGTCCGCAAGCTGCAGATCATGAAACTGCGCGGCCAGGCGTCTGTGCCTGGGTTGCACACGTTCCGCATCACCGAGGCCGGAGTGCAAGCCTTCTCGCGCACGTTTGGGTTGACTGCACGCAAGAGAAATCCGCCCGGCGATCGGCGTCTTTCCTTCGGTGTTCCGGAGTTGGACAAGATGTTGGATGGGGGCGTGCGCGAGGGCGATAGCGTGCTCATCGCCGGGTCATCGGGCACCGGGAAATCTGTTCTCGCAACTCAATTTATTGCAGAAGGCATACGCCACGGGGAACCCGGAATCGTGGCTGTCTTTGAAGAACGGCCGCAAGCCTATGCGGAGAGGGCTGCAAGTTTGGGCCTGGATCTTGAGACGCCGCAGACCGACGAGAAACTCACAATCCTCTACCTCCGTCCTCTCGATTTGTCGGTGGACGAAACCATGCAGTCGATTCTCGACGCTGTCCAGAAGATCGGCGCGAAACGCCTCGTGATCGATTCTCTAGCGGGCTTTGAGATGGCTCTTTCGCCAGGCTTCCGCGCCGACTTTCGCGAATCGCTCTACCGGATGATCTTCGCATTGACAGGAATCGGCGTAACGATTCTGAGCACAGTTGAGGTGGATGAATCTTTTATTGAATTTCCCTTCAGTACATACTCCATTTCTTTCCTTTGCGATGACATCATTCGGCTGCGGTATGTCTCCATTGATGGCCAACTTCGCAAGATTATGGTGGTCATCAAGATGCGGGGCGGCAATCATGCCAAGGATATTCGCGAATATGAAATAACGTCGAAGGGCGTGGTTATCTTGGACCAACGTCTGACAAGCTATCAGGGTCTGATCAGCGGAATTCCTGTGCATTCGAACCGGTCCGCCCAGGAGGCTCAGTCCTCCGATGATTCGGAAGCCAAGAATGAGACCTAAGGTATCTGAGAATCCAGAGACGAACACCGACTTTCGCCTTAACGGAGAGCCCGGTGTGACGAGCAGCGAGCGCTCAATTCTGGATACTTTGCCCCTGCCGACGGCTGCATTGGCGGGATCTAATCACATTCTGCGCTACGTCAATTCCGCCTTTTGCCGGCTTGCCTGCAAGACCAAAGATGAACTAGTGGGAAAGCCGCTCCTCGATGTCGTTGGCTGGGAGGGTTGCCTTGCATTGCTGAACCACGTGTATAGCACGGGAGAAGTCGAAATTCAGACTGAACCGGAACGAACAGAAGCTGACTTCGCTCGTCGGTCATACACGATGTGGCCTATCCAAGGCGCAGAGGATCACCCAGTTGGAGTCATGATGCAAGTGACGGAGACGACGCAAGCTCATCAGCGAGCAATCGCCGTGAATGAGCAGCTGCTGTTGTCAGGTGTGCGCCAGCATGAACTCAGGGAAACCGCAGAGAGCCTAAACGCGCAATTGCAACTTGAGATTGCCGATCGGGAGAGGATGGAACGGGCTCTTGTGAATAGCGAAAAGCTGGCGGTGACAGCGAGATTCGCCTCAACCATGGCCCATGAGATTAACAATCCTTTAGAAGCAATGACCAACCTGGTATATCTGCTGGCCCCTCTCCAAACAGGTCCCGAGGCACGAGCTTACATCGCCACGCTAGAAGATCAGCTGCAAGGATTGCGTCGCATTACTGCACATTCGCTCAAGTTCCACCGCGATGGCAACAAGCCTGCGGAATTCAAATTGGATGCGGTGCTCCGCGAAGTATCGGACTTTTACCGCCCCCAGGCTGAGAGGCGGGGAATTGTCGTTCATCAGCGCCTCGAAACGGATGGAACCATTTTGGCTTTCAGAAGTGAGATTGCGCAGGTCGTGACGAACCTCTTACTCAATGCCTTTGATGCCACGCCCCCTAGGGGACAGGTCATCGTGCACCTATATTCTGCTCCACCCTGGCTTTGTGAAGTCCATAAATCATCTGGTTATTGCATCTCCATCGCTGATTCCGGGAGCGGTATTGCGGCGCAAGATCGAGCGCGAGTTTATCAGGCTTTCTTCACAACAAAAGGGGAACGAGGAACAGGCCTAGGACTATGGGTAAGCGCCGGTATCGTCAACCGTGTTGGTGGCTCAATACGCGTTTGGAGCACGTGCCGGCCGGGTCGCTCTGGCACATGTTTCTCCGTCTTTCTGCCCCGCCAAGCAAACCCCCTTCACGCCGTCCATCGCCATCGCAGAACGTAACAGAGGCCAGGGCTCTGGCTATCCAGTCGTCATACGACACTGAGGGCTGAAGGCCACCGATTCCAGAGAGTCTGCATCGTCGCGGTCGCCTCCGCGCGTGCCATCAGTGCTGCGTAGCTTTCGAGCGCCAACAACTTCAGGAACTCGTCCGCGATAGCCCATTTGCGGCTCCACAATTAGTCATTCGGACCAAGTTCGAACTTGGTCAAAGATGTCCGGACTTCCGCAAGAGCAGATATATATACATGGAGAACAACTTTCCTCCCTAAGAACCTCAACAAGAGGACATTGCAGGATGCCTCCGGTTCAGGTCTTGATCCAGCCAGGCGTGATGAGGAGTGTCGTCGGAACGGCGGTCGGATTGTTGACTCGAAGAAGAAAATAGCCGATACCCGCCTGTCCAACCATCAGTCCGGGTGTCGCTGGGGGGATCTCTGCGCGTGCTGCCACCTCTATCCAGTATCTACCCTGGTCGATACCCTCGATCCTGTTCTCGGCCTCGAGCAAAATATCTGCGTTGCCGGCCAATCCATGGCATAGACAGAACGCAGTATCGCGCGCACGGAGCGCATCAACGACGATAGCGCGCGTGGTGCGGAGAGCAAGTTCAGCCTCTTCGCGGAGGAGAATATTTCGAGTTATCTGCCACGCCCTCATGCGGGAGAGCGCGATTCCCGGTGCACCATTACACCAGGCGGAAGCGAAGACGCGACGTCTGGCCGCATCAGGCGGCCGGAAATCTCGCCAATTCCCTGCCTCGCGATCAAAGTGTTGGCGCTCGTAGAAGAACGCTTCTTCCGCGGCAGCGGCAAATCGTTCTTCGCTGACTTCCGTCGACAACTCAAGCAGCGCGAGTGCAATCCCGGCAGTTCCATGGGAGAATCCCGTCAGATTTTGCCGTCGCCGCACACTCGTCGATGGCCAAGAGATCCCGGACTTGCTTTTTTGTGCATCACGCAAGAGTCGATCTCCAAGGCTCGCAGCGGATTCTATTGCCTTCTCTTGACCAAGTTCCTTCGCCAACAAGAGCAGGCTAATGATTATTCCGGCTTTACCCGAAAGCAAATCGGGTTCGAGGCGGCTCAGATGGGTCAGCCCTTTTGATATCCTTCCGGCCATTGCGCGGGCGCTGTATTCGATCTCATCATTTTCCAGTAGATGGGCAACCCGGAGGGCCGCGAGCGCGACACCACACTTTCCTGTATATAAACCGAACCGCAAATAGGGCTCGGTCGCATTCGTGCTCAAAAGGGCGTGGCGCACTGCACCCAAGGCCGTTCGCCGAAACTTCTCCGAGGGTGCAAGCGCATGCAACTGCGCCAGAAAAAGTCCTATCCCGCCGGTGCCCGCATAGAAGTCTGAACCTAACGTTCGACACTCCGAGGCCGCTGACGTTTCACTTTCGTTGTTGGGATCGGACACTACGCCCGCCCACGTACACGCGTCCCGATACCAGAAAGCATCCCGGCAAAGAGCGTCCCCGATTTTCGCCGCAAGAGAGAGGGGGTGTTCCTCACGATGCAAAACGTTCGGATTGAGTGAGCGATGTGTAGGTTCATGCGAGAAGCCAAGAGCGATGCCAGGCTCTGCCGATTGCGGATTCTGATAGGGGCGATCGAGGAGAATTCCTGCTTCGAGAAAGCGGCTCTCCACGGCATCGAATCGTGCGCGAATCGATTTCACTCTCTGGCGATGAGCCGACACGAGAGCTTCGGCAATCAGACTGCATCGATGGAGACCAAAACTTTGCATTCCGCCAGGGTCTTCTGCGAACCCCAATCCCGGCATAAGAGCGAGCGTTAGGGCAGGAACCCTCGCCTTGGTCCCCTTGGGCAGTTCTTGGTAAAGGTGTCCAATGATGTGCCGAATCGCATCAGCATCTCGCCGCTGGCAATAGAGGACGGCGGCATCGGCGCGCCGGTAAGCCTGAGGGTCCTTCAGGGTTTTGAAACGGAAGGCGACTTGTTCTTCACTCAACGCATCCGTTAGTTGGCCCATGAGCCAGAGGGCATCAGCTGGATCAAGATTCCAATAGAGCCGGATTAGATCGGGCTTCTCCTCTAAAAAGGGCCTGGCTCCCGTGGCAACATAATAGCCCGGAGAAATTGACGACTCTTCCTTGGGAAAATGAACGGCAACGGCTTGCCTTGGTTCGAGAGGCCTTGGATGCAAAGCCTCAAATTCCGCAAGTACTGTCAGACCGCTCTTAGTCACGGTCGCCGTTTCACCGGCGTGAAGCGTCTTCACCTGCCAACCCTCGTCCCAATAACCCGTTCCACGGTTGGCTTGAGAGAGTGCGCGCACGAACTCGGCTGTTTCGCCCGGATTTGTTCCGCCAGCAAGATCTGTCACGGGCATTGCTCTTCCCTGGGTATAAAAGTCCGAGTAAAGCTGGTGCTGCAGCGCCACCGTCATGCATGCCGCAGCGGCGTCTTCGCTGAGCCGGGCACGGCTGCTTGCATTGAGCGGTTGCGATCTCTGCCCAAACCACGTGTATGAAGTCGCTGAGGTGATTCGGATTGCATCCACAGCCTCTTCGATCTGATTGCGATAGTCGGATCTCATGCAAGTTCCAACTCAAATCCGCAGAGTGTTTCTGCGGCGGCTTGAGGAAACTGAAGAATGTTTGCGCTCAGTTGCAGAAGGCTGACGCCGAACCGATCGAGATCCTGCGATTGCTGGAGACGCTCATACGCGGACTGAATCAAGCGGGCGCCGGCATACTCCAGCGCAGTTGAGAGGAACGAAGCGCGGTCCGCATAATCAAGGCAGGTCGCTGCGCAATATTGGCGCCAGAAACTCCGCAGGACCCGATGCAAAATGGGTGTTATGTCTTTGTCCGCATAGCGCGACGAGACCTCTCCCCCGTTTTCGGGAATCTGCAGCGCCCACCACAGCAGGTGGTCCGAGATCCCGCAGCCGATATCCCATCGGGGATCTCCGACGCAAGCCGTCTCCCAATCGAGCAACTTGATCAGTGAAGCTTTTCGCGGCGATCTCGGGTCTCGAATGAGCCAATTGTTCCATCGGATATCCATGTGAACCATCGCACCTGGCCGCCATGCGACTCTCAATTCGTCGAGCTTTTCCGAAATCGTGGGAGTCGCCTGGACCATGCGAATGAGGTCAAGGTTCGCCGGACTCACATCGCGGAGGGATTGAAGCGATGGGCGGTGGATTGAGAGAATCCAAGGGGGTTCGGAGGGCATGGCTACATCTCCCATGAGTTGACTGAGATCGATCCGATGCAACAGACCAAGCACATCGCCCATGGAACGGCTGATTGTATTCGAGACTCGTCCACTTTCCGCCAAGTGGCGAGACAGGTCCTTCACGTCACGAAGATATTCGAGAACGAGCACATTCTCTTCGGAGTCGTAGCAAAAGAACCTGGTGAGATGAGGAGCGATCTCGGGGATCTGACTGAGGCTCAAGTAGATCTCTGCTTCACGCTTCATCGTTGCATGATGCGCTACGCCCGTCGATTGTTTTAAAAAATAGTGGGCACCGCGCAGCCGGGAAACTCGCCGATTGCAGTTTCTCGAGCTCGTGTCTTCGACAACGATCTGGCCGTTGACGATGGAAGCCGGTGATAGCAATCGATGCCGAATGAGAACCGGAAGGCATCCAGCTAGAGTTAGCGGCGGCCGCAAGGAATGCACGGATAAATTCGAAGGTTACTGCGCCAGAATTGCACAGTCCGAACGAAAGATTCCCGTGGGAGTGCAACCCGTTCTGCCGGCACCTTCTGTAATTAGGCAAAGAATGCTCGCCGTACAGATTCTCTTCGCCGTGCATGTTCCGGTTGATGGATGTGGATCGTAGTTCTGGCGCACCAGCATCTGGAGCCCAAGTCCTTGGTGAAATAATGTGTCGGTATGGCGGCTAGCCAAATCTCCCTGGAGGAACTCTTTCGCCTTTCGAGGTGCTTTTTTAGGTGCCATCGTTAGTTACCTCCGTAGTTGCCTTTCGGCGAATGCGTCGAATGGTAACCTCGGAGGTTCGAAATTGCAACAACAAATTCTTCGAAAGTGCGACGTGCACAATACGGAGTTTTCCCAAGGGTTCAGACAAACTTGAAGGCTCAACCTTTGTTGTGCCAGCAACGTCGAGCATCACAGAAACGTCGAGCATCACAGAAACTTGGACGCGCACGATTCTATTTCTAAGTAAGAAACATACCAGATAGCTGCGCGATTTTGGATCGAGTTTCGCAGCTCAGCAGGACAGCATGAACACTGACTTCGGAGAGCGGGCGATTATCCGGGGTCAGACGCGCGACCTGACACTCCATGAGCGCCTTGCCGTGTCGTGTGATCTCGTTCACCAAGGAGTAGTCTTCGCCGGCGGCTTTCGACTACCCGTATGTGACAGCCGTCACGGAGCACGCCTGTTTCCACGTAACGATATGGGGATGTACTAGGAGCGCTGTCCTGCCGATATCTGAGTCTTTTTGGGCTCCACCAAACTGCAATCCGACCCAGCCACGTGAATAGGATCAGAGGAATTGGCTGTGATGTCCTATTCGCTGGGCGCTCAGGTCCTCGGAAAGCATGCCACAAGCCGACTTCCGGATACAAATTCGGGCTCGACGAGTGACTTGGCGATGACCTTCCCGTCAACCTGAATTTCCAGTCTTCACTGGAGGCATGTTCATTTGCGAACAAGGGTGAGCGGCCACGTACAGTTAACTTGAGGAAATTCCTAATGCTCTTCGGTGGAATTCGGACTTTGCCTCGCCGTCTCTGACGTCATAACCCAAGATTCATGCCCTGGATACGAGCGTTCTCCAGCGCGACGTGGGCTGAAAAAAGACTTGGCAGTCGAAATGCTCACTCTGTAATATTCGGCGGCCCCCTCTTTCCCATTCAACCGGAGGCGCTCATGCGAGTTTTGCTCCAGGATATCCGCTTCGCATTCCGGCAAATCATCCGCAACCCTGCCTTCTCCGTCACTGCCGTCCTTTCGCTTACGCTTGGCATTGGCGCCACGGTCGCGGTTTACAGCATTCTTTATGACGCTGTGCTTCACCCCTGGCCGTATGCCGGGATCGAACGGATCAGCGACGTCTGGATTACGGACAATGCCGGGCATGAAGGAACCTGGGACCTCACTGGCCAGCAGATTCGGCAATTGCGTCAGGCCCATGCTGTGGAAGATGTGGTCGTCTCCAACTATACGACCCGGACAGTGACGGGCAGCGACGTTCCAGACGACGTGATCGTTGACGAGATGTCGGGATCCCACTTTCAGTTTCTAGGACTGACACCTCTTCTTGGGCGGTACATCATGCCGGCCGATGCTCCGGATGGGCAAGATCCCCAGCCTGTCGCGGTTTTGAGCTACAAGTTCTGGCAGAGGCATTACCGGGGCGACCCCACGATTGTTGGAAAAACTATCCAACTCAACCACAAGACCTACGTGATCCTGGGCGTGATGCCGGTGCGCTTTACCTGGAGAGACGGAGACGTTTACGTCCCGCTAAAAATGGAATCAGACCAGACGCATCGGTACGGTCCCGAGATCAAGTTGAAGCCGGGCGTCAGTTTCGATTCTGCCGCTGCTGAATTCACTCCTCTTTTTCAGCAGTTCGATAAACAAACGCCGAACGTCTTTCCGAAGCAATTCAAAATCAGCGTGCGCGGGATGGCGGATACCTACACCCGCGATCTGAAGAAGACAATGTACCTGCTTTTTGGGGCGGTCGCGTTGCTGCTCGCGATTGGGTGCGGCAATGTCTCAATTCTCCTCCTTGCGCGCAGCGCGGCCCGACAACATGAGTTTGCTATCCGCTCCGCCGTTGGCGCGAGCCATATTCGGATCGTGCGCCAACTTCTCACCGAGGCGCTTCTGTTGTCTGGTATTGGAGCTGGGTTGGGAGTTCTGGTCGCTTATCAGTCGATCCGGTTCATTGTTCCCAGGCTTCCGGATCACTCGTATCCCTACGAAGCCGACTTCCACATCAACCTGCCTGTTCTATTTTTCAGCGTGGGCCTCGCGCTCCTCAGCGGGATTGTGTTCGGACTCTTTCCCGCGCTGCAATCGTCGCGACCTGAGATCAGCCAGGTGATGGCTGCGGGTACTCGCCGCCTCACTGGAAGCGTTAAGGGAAGGCGCATACACACCGCTCTTATCGCGGGTCAGATCGCTCTCACTCTCCTGTTGATGACGGCAGCCGGCGCGGCAATTCAGAGCTTTGTTCGAATGAACAACATTCCGCTGGGCTATGAGCCGCAGAATACGATGTCCGTGATCATTCCCATTGGGGAAACCGCTCATACGACATGGACAGATCGCGCCCAATTCATCGCCCAACTCAGGGACAAGATCGCGGCAACCCCCGGTGTCCTTTCTGCCGGAATCTCCACAAATGCCACTCCGCCCAACAGCGGGTTTACGCTTCCCGTTGAAATCCTGGGTAAGCCCGCCGCTCAAACCCAGGAGGCGCACGTTGAGTTCGTCAGCCCCGAATACTTCTCCACATTGCGGATTCCGTTCCGCACCGGACGCGTCTGGGATCAGGCCGAGATCGCGCGTGGAGCTACTCTGGTCCTCGTGAATCAGGCATTCGTGCGCCACTACCTTGCGGGCGAAGATGCCGTGGGGCGTTCGCTGCGCGTGCCCCGGTTCGCAACACTTCCTCCCATGCTGTTAGCCGCAAAGGGAATTACAGGGTGGCTGCAGATCATCGGTGTCGTGAACGATTCGGTGGATGACGGGCTAGACAAGCCAGTCGCGCCGGCGATGTACGCGCCTTACACGCTGGTGATGCCTCCCTTCACGCAGGTCCTGGTTCGCACCCAGGGCGAGCCCCTTGCGCAGCTCCACAGTATTCGACAGCAGATCGCAACTATTGATCCTGACCAGCAGGTGGGAGGAGAGATCCGCGACCTTCAGGGCTGGATCCAGCATGAACCGGAATTTGAACGCGGACGACTCATTTCGATCCTCTTCGGAGCATTTGCCTTTCTGGGGCTCTCTCTCGCTGCAGTTGGCCTCTATAGCGTCGTCTCTTACACCGTCCTGCAACGGACGAGCGAGCTCGGCGTACGCGTCGCTCTCGGAGCGCGCCGCCGCGACGTGCTGCGCCTCGTCGGCTTCTCCGCCGGAACTAGCGTCGGAATTGGAATCGCTGTGGGACTCGCTCTAAGTCTCGGTCTCAATCGGCTGATCGGGCGATGGATCGAGACTGGAACGCGCGATCCGTTCATGATCCTGACAGTATCGCTCGTTCTCATTGTCGTCGCTGCGCTTGCCTGCATCATCCCGGCCCGCCGCGCCACACGTATTGATCCCATGACCGCTCTACGCTGCGAATAGTTCAGTTCGAATTTCGTTAAAGCCTTCATCGGGAGTGATTTCTAGATCGAATAAAGTACCCTGCGACGGCATCGCGACAGTTTTCTCCGGCGGCCGATCTCCGGCCGAACCGCTAAACACTCGCCGACTTATGAGTACCGATTCGCGGTCAGCGCCTGCTGGCTCGGGGACCTTGTCCGATTTTTCATTATCTTTCGTTCGACTGGGCCATCTATTGGCAAGAACGGAAGAAAGCGGAGGCCTTGGCTGGTCGACCTGAAGCGCAGGGGTAAGCTCTTCCTCGATTGGTCCTCCATCGTTTGGTGGATGTCAGACTCATTCTTCGTCCGGGATGATGCAGCAAGCAGTTCTCCTGCTTCTTCAACATCCCCAGGGCACGAGGAAAACATACAAATTGCTTCCTGCGATCATCCCCGTGACAGCCAGTGCACCAACAGGCGCGCCGTGGTGGGGATTGCGGTCTTTCCGGATTAATTTGGTGCTGGCCCTGTTTACGTGGGCGGCTTGGCTTCTCCTTGGCGGAACGAGTGCCATCCATCATCTGATCGTCGACTGGAGAATTGGGTTGACGATGGTCTTCGGCTCTTTGATCGGGGGCGGGACCAGCGGAGGAGGTGGAGCAGTTGCGTTTCCTGTTTTCACCAAATTGCTGCATATCTCCCCTTACGACGCTCGTAACTTCTCGCTCGCAATTCAGAGTGTCGGAATGGGCACAGCGACCTTAAGTATTCTCTTCCTCAAGATCCCGATCGAACGCAGAGCGGTTATCTTTGCCGGTATTCCGGCTATCGCCGGCGTCGTCCTCGGTGCGAGATGGATCGCTCCGTTTATATCGCCGGTTATTGTGCGGACGTCATTCACAGTACTCGTTACCAGCATTGGCATTGCGCTCCTGCTCCTGAATCGAGAGGGCGGAGAAAATCGAAATCTACAGCTCCCCCGGTTCGGCAATCAGGAACGCGTGATCCTGATTGCTGCAGGGTTTCTGGGCGGAATCGTAAGTGCGCTTGTCGGATCGGGCGCAAACTCCGTCACGTTTATGGTGATGGTGCTGCTCTTCCGCATCAACGAGAAAATCGCGACTCCGACCAGCGTGATCCTCATGACGATGGCGACGATTCCGGGCTTCCTCCTTCACCTCTTCTGGCTTAGAGATTTCTCGCCGACCGTGATGGGCTACTGGCTTGCCGCAGTTCCCATCGTCGCGGTAGGGGCTCCCCTCGGGGCTCTTGTCTGTTCCTATATGAGTCGACGATCCATCGTGAATCTTCTGCTTTGCCTGATCGCTCTCGAACTGGTCAGTACAGTGGCGATTGTGCCGATATCGCGCACGGTGCTTGTTGTTTCTGCCGGAACGCTGCTGATCTGCGGATCACTCGATTGGCTCATGAGCCGGATCAAGGACTACGTGCCAGCAGCGCTGGAATCTGGGGCACAGGATTGACTCCGAAATAGCTCTCGACCAGGTAATCTACCGATCGCGCGGGAATCACCTAGAAGATCAGGCCAGGAGAGAGAGTTGCCTCAGAAGGCTTCACTGTTTGCAGATGCACGACATGCGTTCGCCTTCTGGGCTGGTTGCGTCGCGGTCACCGCTGGCGTCCTGCTACACGTTCCGATGTTCCTAATGGGCCGCGCTGTTCACTACAAGCTTGCCGGTATGCCGATGGACACAGGCATGCTCGTCGGCATGGGGCTGATCATCGGAGGGACCTGCGCAACCGCCTACGGCTTACTACCTCCGCGCAGGACGCATGACGTTCAGATCGACGAGATCGCGCCGCCCGAAGACGCGCCACTGACGCGCGCGCACTGGGTGCAGATCATCATCCTGGCTACGGCGTTAATCATCGACGTCATGAAGCCCGCGACGCTGGGCTTTGTGGTTCCCGGGATGGGGTTCGAGTATGGCCTCCGCGCCTCCGCTGTGGCTGTGTTGCCTTTCGTCGCGTTACTCGGGACCACGGTGGGCTCTTTTATCTGGGGTGTCCTCGCAGATTTATACGGCCGAAGGGCGACCATTCTGCTGGCGTCTGTGGTCTTTATGGGGACCTCGATCTGCGGATCGATGCCATCGTTTGCATGGAATATTTTCATGTGCTTCCTGATGGGAGTGGGCGCCGGCGGCATGCTTCCCGTTGCATACGCGCTGCTAGCGGAGATCATGCCTACTCGGCACCGCGGCTGGTGCCTGGTGCTGGTTGGCGGCATCGGAGCGATTGGCGGCTATTTCGCGACCAGTGCCTTGTCGGCCTGGCTGCAGCCCTTTTTCGGCTGGCGGATTATGTGGCTCATCAATTTGCCGCTGGCCCTGATTCTCATCGCCGTCAGCCCGCTGTTGCAGGAGTCGGCGAGGTTTCTGCAAAGCATGGGGCGTATGCAGGAGGCACGCGAAACCCTGGCGCGCTTCGGTATCTCGATGGAACAACTGCCCGCCAGAGCCTCTTCATATCGGCCCGATGCTACGATCCCCGCAGTAAGAAGCCGCAAATTGCTGGGACTGACCTTTGCGCTGACGCTTACCGCTTTGTGCGTAGGATTCGTGAATTTTGGGGTGCTGCTCTGGCTGCCGGGAAGTCTGATGCGCGAAGGTCGCAGTGTCGGCGCCGCCAGCGAACTCATCGCGCGCTCGTCATTGATAGCAGCGCCTACGGTAGTGTTGGTGTCTTGGCTTTACAGCATCTGGAGCACGAAGAGGACGCTGGTGCTGACGGTCGGAGTGACCACCCTCGGGCTGATTGCGATTCTCTTGCGGGATCTGAAAAATGCGCCGTTCCTTTCCAGCCCCGTACTTCCCGTGGTGCTGTTGATGGTCGGCACCAGCGGAATCATCTCAGTGCTTCTGCCGTACTCCGCGGAAAGCTATCCACTTAGGGTGAGGGGTCGTGCCACCGGGTGGGTCGCAGGTTTCAGCAAGGGTGGCGGCCTGCTGGCACAGGGTCTCGGTACACTGGCGCTGGTTCCGGCGCTCGGCGTGGCAGCGGGCGCTGTAGCGATCCCTTGTCTGCTGGCTATTGTGCTGCTTTCCGCTCTTGGGTACGAGACCCACGATCGCGATCTTCGCGATCTGGAAGAGGTAGCTTAGTTCCGCCAGAATCTATCTCCACCTTTTGATCGATGCCGCTTTCCTATTGCATTCGTTAAAGTTGCGGATACATTTGCGTCCCGATCCTGGGACTCGGTGCAAATATCTTCTCCGTCCGCAGTTCATTTCACTATCGAACGAGTCTTCATGCCCGACCCGCTGCAGGAAAAATGTATCGTCCAAACCGATGCTGTCGTGATCGGAGGCGGTCTTTCGGGCATCGCAGCAGCCATCCACCTTGCTCGAAATGGATTCCGTGTCATCTGCATTGAGCAGCGGAAGGAAATTCGAAACGTGGTTGGTGAATCTCTTGACTGGTCGGCTCCCGATCTATTCGCAAGCCTCGGGCTGTCAATGCAGGAACTGGTCTCCAGCGAAGCCGCCACTTGGAAACGTCATATAACGGTCACACTCCCCGACTGCGAAGAGAAGGAGTTCCTGCCTGGCGAGTGGCTCTCTGAGTCTCCGTGGAACGTGGAAGTTCGCACCCTTCATCTCGACCGGGACCGTACCGATTCTTGTCTGCGCAAGACGGCTGACCGGCTCGGCGTCACTACTCTAAACGAGCGGGTGGCCGACTTGTGCGTTCTCGATGAGCACAACTCGCGGACGCGGCGTGTTCTCGGCCTGCGCACTGCGCAAGGCACTTTTGTCCGCGCCTCATGGTTCATCGATGCGTCCGGTTCCGATGCGAGTCTGCTGGGAAAACGTTTCGACCTTGAGTCGGTTGCGTATGGACCAAGAAAGGTTGCGATCTGGTCGCATATACCGACAGAAGAATGGGTCGAGGGAACCACACTCTATATGGCTGGCCGCCCAGGCGAATATATGGAATGGATCTGGGAAATCCCGATTCGGCCGGGTGTGAGCAGCGTTGGTTATATCGCTCCTGGTTCGAGTGTGAAAGCACAACGCGCGGACGGGATGCGAACCCAGGACATCTTCGTTCATCAGTGCCGAACCTTCTCGCGGCTCAGGGAAATCGTAGGCCAAGGCGCTGCGCCTGAAGTCTCCACGACCACCTTCCTTTGCCGCACCTACAAAGGCGTATGCGGAACGAACTGGGTAATCATCGGCGAGGCCGCCTCTCAATCAGATCCGATTACCGGCAATGGCGTAACCGCCGCGCTTCGGCATGCCGCAGAAGCCACCGAGCTGATTCGCCGGTATCGCCATCGCGGGACAATTTCTGCGGCCGCACGCGCAATCTACAGCCTGCGTGTCTCTTCCGTCGGTTTGTATTTCAACAGTCTCATCGAGAAGCTGTTCTACCAGCCAGCACTGCGTGATCGCCTGAGCCTCTTTGGTACGGCGCGCATCTACACGGTCCCTGCCTGGCTGATGAACCTGGTCTATACGCGTGTGCGGCCTGGCCACTCGCTGATTCGGACCCTGGCGATCTCGTCGATTATGGATGCGATTCGGTTCGTCACTTGGCTTGCCTTCCGAGTCGGACGTCTTTTTGCTCCGGGACAGGCGAATGCATCGCGTCAGGTTTCGGCGCCCACAGCGGAGCAAATGTATGCGGTGTAACGTGCGCGGAAAGGGCGAGGCCGTCCTGCTCATTCATGGCATGCCCACAAACGGGCGGCTCTGGGACGGCGTTGTGCGCGACCTTTCCCGGCACTTCCGCTGCTTCGTTATCGATCTGCCCGGAATGGGTGGAACTCCATTCTTGCCTTACAGCCAGTCCTATTTCGCCAAAGTTGCAGAGCAAATCGAGCAGGTTCGTGAACGTCATCAAGTGCAACGTTGGCACGTGGTAGGACACGATGGGGGTTGTGCGGTGGCGGTTCAGTATGCCAATTTGTTCCGCAAGCGTGTTGGCTGCATGGCTCTTCTTTCGCCCGCCCTGTTTCCTGACCTGGAGCCATTCTTCCTTCTCGAAATGCTGCGCAAACCGTTTCTTGGCGAATGTCTGGCGCCTCTGGTGCATACGATTTTCTGGCGGATCGCGATGAGGCGCGCCATACCGCATTCGAAAAACGCATCGCAGAGGTCCAGCTTCTACGAGACGTTTTCAGGCACCACAGGCCCCTGGAAGCTAATGAAGCTCGTGCGCTGGGGTAGGCCCGAAACCGTGTTTCAGGAGTTTCCTTCTATCCTCAGAAAGCTGGATTGTCCAACGCTTGTCATCCATGGCTCAAGAGATATCCTGCCGGGATCATTTGCGGAGCGAGCCTCAAATCTGATTGTGAATTCGCAACTGCTTGAGATGGATTCGGGACACTTCATTCCGGTTGAACAAGCGGAGGAGGTTTCGCGAAATCTTGCGGCGTACTTCGGAACGCGCGGAATCGAGACTGCGAATGGATCGAATCCGCCGCACCGTGCCCATTTCAACAAACAGATGGCAGGACGCGGTCTGGTTCCATCGCCGGCAGTTCGCTAATCGACGGGCCCCCTTTCATTCGCCACACGTTGTTCTGAGACAACTGCCAGTTTTGCCGAGCATTCCTTGAGCCTTCTTATCTTTCAGATGTCTGTTGTGTTGCTCGTGAGCATGGCCTGCGGCCGTGCCGCGCACATGCTTGGTCAGGCTCGCGTCATCGGCGAGATCTTCGGTGGCATTCTCATCGGGCCCTCGGTATTTGGCAGGATTGCGCCGCATTTCTTCAGCGGTCTCTTTCCCCAGACCTCATTTGGTGCATTGGAATCTCTGAGTACCGTCGGACTGATCCTCTTTCTGTTTGTCGTAGGAACTGAACTGGATCTTGAGCATCTGCGGCGACAGAGGACAACCGCGCTGTTCGCCAGCCTCGCGAGTATCCTGCTGCCCTTCAGTTTGGCCATCGCATCGGCACCGTTGTTTCATAATCGTTTCTCGCCGAATGGCATCGGCAAGATTCCATTCGCCCTCTTTTTTGGCGTTTCCATGAGCATCACTGCATTTCCGGTGCTCGCCAGGATTCTCGAGGAACGCAATCTTCAGACCAGCCCGCTTGGCGCAACGGCACTGCTTTGCGCCGCATTGGATGACGTCGCCGCTTGGATGCTGCTGGCCGTGGCGATGACGTTTATCGCTGTGAACGGCAATGGCCCCGGTCTGTATCTCCGTTTGCTGTGGCTTGCAGCCTATGTCGCCGTCATGTTTTTCATCATCAGGCCGCTTGGACGTTGGCTTGCTGCGCGACGATCGCGGGACGCATTGTCACACGAGTTGCTGGGGCTGATGCTCGCAGTCGCGCTGGCTTCTGCGGCTGTTACAGATGCCATTGGAGTTCACCCTCTGTTCGGCGCTTTCCTGGCGGGCCTGTGTTTCCCCCGTGTGCCCCAGTGGCAGCAGGTACTTCGTACTCGCCTCGAGACTATTCTGTCGCTTGTCCTGCTGCCACTGTTCTTTGCGATTACAGGTCTGCGAACGCGGCTGGACCTTCTGAGCGATGTTTCGACATGGCTGTGGACTGGCTTCGTTCTCTTGCTGGCGGTTGTTGGCAAGATGGGTGGTGCAATCCTTGGAGCCCGCTTTACGGGGCAGGACTGGAGATCATCCCTTGCCCTTGGCGCATTGCTGAATACGCGAGGGCTTGTCGAATTGATCGTGCTGAATATCGCCTACAACGCCCACGTCTTCTCGCCGACTTTATTCACCATGCTGGTAGTCATGGCGCTGATCACCACCGCGATTACGGTACCGATTCTGAAGTATCTCGAGGTTTCGAGCGATGCCACACTCGCAAGCGGGCCCTTGGAGAGAGCCTCCACCACGCAGTTCGACTGAAAGCGTTATTTGCCGCAGAACCGGGTGTAGTCGCCGAGGTTGTGGTACCGATCGGACTAATGCGTTTGCTAAACAACTTCCTTGACGGTGATTTCGTACGCGAAATTATCCGGGTCAAATGGATCGACACGCCTCTCCGATGTTTCCGCCTGCGGGTACATGAAATAGACCAGTGGCTTCGACGATGAGCCGGGTAACTCAACATCATGCGCATAGTTATAGGCCATCCAGTTCATCTCCCATGAACCGAACAAACGATCATGCGCTCGCGAAACAAGTTCGTCGCTGAGCAGACGATTCCCGGGAGGTTCTTCCAGAACGACTTTTCGCACATCTGCAGGGTCGACCGGCACCCACCCATGCTCGCGCAGGTAGACCTCCACTCGACAGTGCTGGCCCTTGGTCGCTTTATCTGTGGCAACACCGAGGCTCTTGTAGCCAAGTTCTGACTTCGCAATCCGCAGTCCATAGACATGGCGAGCCGGCAAGCCCACCGAGCGGGCAAGACCTACATAGAGAGCGTTCAAGTCCGCACATTTGCCGCCCATATCTCCCGACTCCAGCATGAAGCGGATGTCGCCTCGTCCGCATCCGCGGACCTTCGGGTCCCGAAACGTGTTCTTCACCACCCACTCATAAATGGCTCGAGCTTTCTCCGTATCTGTTGTCGCGCCCGCAGTGGCTTTGAGCGCGGTAGCTTTCACGATGCCGTCTGTCGGAACGTAGCGCGTGGGCTGAACGAAGTAGCTCAGCTCCTCGCCGGCAGCAGCATGATGCGCCGCTCGGCTACTTGACAGATCCACACTGTAGTTTCTCAGCGAAACACGGCTGGTCAGAGTGAGCTTGGGCCTGACACTTGGAGCAAATGTGGCCGACACAATGCCGAGCGCATTTTGTTTGTTCTGGATCAGCTTGACAGTTCCTCCCTCGGCAACGAAACGGTTGGAACGTGTTTGTTGATAGGGCGTGTCGCGCATCAGCGTCGTCGGAAGCCAAATCCGACTGACTCCTTTGTGATTCTTCAGTTCGACGTTTGTGACAACTTCGAAAGTTCTCCATCCGTCGGCAGGTTTGGGCTGAGCAAGGCCGGGCAGCGATTTGCTGAGCGCGATCCCCACGCACAATGCCGCATTCGATGACAAAAAGCCTCGGCGATCCATAAACACACCTCGAGCACTCGCTTCTGATACGGCTTGAATGTCTGATCTGACGGGAGAAAGAGCGCTGCCTAAGACATCTTGGACATACACCCTGAGTCCTTGCCTCCATCGGAGGGATGAGATTCGGTTGTGCGTCGAGCGCTTGCCGTTCAGAACTTGCTTTCGTGTTTCCTCAATTCGGAGACATACTCCAGTGAAGGAATCTGAACGTTGTCGTAATCCAATTGGTTGATGCGGCCTTCAAACTATCGAGGGAAGACGCGGGCTTCATTGGTCGCTACTGTTTGCTTTACGGTTAGCGGCAGCATGTCTCGTCATCGTGAAGGTGTGCGCTCGCAGTCGATTCTTTCCCGAACTTTGAGGCTGAATAATGCAAGCTGCCCTTTGCTCCCGGAGACACGTGTCTCTTTGCTCTCTCCGACTTCTCGCTTACTTCTTTCAGATCATCCTTCTAGCATCCGGAATCTGCACTGCACATGCGCAGGACGCAACCGGCTCGCTTGAGGGGCGGATTACGGACAAAAGCGGCTCTCCGGTTGCGAATGCCAACGTGCAGCTCAAAAACATCGAGACCAACGCCACTCGAAACCAGACCACTGATGGCGACGGCTTGTATCGCATTGTTCAATTGCCTGTGGGCCACTATTCCTTGTCGGTGGATGCGCCGGGATTCGGACACTTCCTGCAATCTCAGGTTGATATCACTGTCAGCCAGACGAAGCGGATCGATGTCCCGCTGAGCCTGGCTTCAGTCAAGGAGTCGATCGAGGTCACGGCGACGACAGCGTCCATTGATACATCCACCAACACCCTCGGGAAAGTGGTGGAGAGCAGGGAAGTGCTCGACTTGCCTCTCAACGGGCGCAATTTCGCGCAACTCGGCCTGCTGCAGACCGGAGTGGCGCCGCTGCCTGCTGGTCTGGCCACTCAGGGCGGTTCTCTGCGATCCGGCCAGTCCTATGCGGTGAATGGTCAACGCCCTGAAGGTAACAACTTCCTGTTAGACGGCGTTCAGAATGTGAACCGCATGGACGGAGGATTCGCTCTCAAGATACCGATCGATGCGATTGCGGAATTTCGAATCCTGACCAACACTGCTCCTCCGGAATATGGCGCGAACACGGGATCAACCACCAGCGTCGTTACCAGAGCCGGTGGAAACCAGTTCCACGGCACGCTGTATGAATTCTTCAGAAACGACGCTTTGGATACTAGAAACTACTTCTCACCCGAAGTGGAGCCTCTGAAGCAGAACCAGTTTGGAGCGACGGCGGGCGGACCGATCCGGACCGACAAGTTATTCTTCTTCTCCTACTACGAGGGTTTCCGCAACCGGCAGGGACTTACCACGTCTGCCACCGTCCCGACCGATGCGGAAAAGCATGGAGATTTCTCGGGGATCGGCCATCCGCTCATCAACTTTGCTGCGGGAGGAGTGCCATTCCCCAACAATCAGATACCGCAGGCGGCTTTTGACCCCGTGGCTGTTAACGTTGCCAACCTTTATCCGTCTGGCAATGTAACTCCCTCCGTCTACACCGCGACTGTTGTCGGAACGAACGATGACGATCAAACCGGCATGCGGCTCGACTTCCACCAGTCTGACAAAAGTCAATACTTCGGGCGGTATTCGTATTACACCGGCTACAACATCAACCCGGTATCTGTCCGCGGTTCTGACATTCCGGGATTCCCAACGCGTGATGATTACATCGCTCACTCCGTCGTTGCTTCCAACACGTACCTGCTTTCCAAGTCGAAGGTCAATTCCATTGAGGCTTCTTTCTTTCGCTATCAATTCCTGTTTGATGAGCGGCTGAACCGCACCCCACCGCGTAGTCTGGGCTTTGACTACGACTCTGCTTCTGCCATCGGTCAGGGACCGCCGTTTTTCAATCTCTCTGGATACTCGCCAATCGGAGGAGCCATCACAGGGCCGCGCACCTCTGTCCAGAATACTTACGAAGTTCACGATGGATTCTCATGGATACATGGGGACCATTCCCTCAAGGTGGGCGGCGAGTTCCGGCGCAACCAGTTGAATCTCTTCCAGTCAATCGCGCCCAATGCATTCTTCATCTTTGCCTCCTCGTTCCCGACCAACGACGCGTTCGCGAATCTCCTTTTGGGTGCGCCGGTTGTGTTCTATCAGGGCCGCGGAGACTTCGGGCGCTACGTACGCAATTGGAATATGGGTGTGTACTACCAGGACGAGTGGCGCGTCACACGCAGATTTGCATTGAACTACGGCATGCGCTACGAGATCATCAACCCCAACACGGAGACTCGGAATCGCCTCAATGCATTCATTCCCGGCGTCCAATCGCACATGATGCCGAATGCTCCCACAGGCGTGCTGTTCCCTGGCGACCCGGGCGTTTCGAAAGGCATTGCTTCCAGCTATTACAAGGGCTTCATGCCGCGAGTTGGCTTTGTTTGGGATCCGACAGGCGAAGGCCGCTGGTCTATCCGCTCTTCGTACGGTATCTTCTATGATCCATTTGCGAATGGGTCAGGCGTTACATCCCAGGGTCCGATCAGTTCGTTGCCCTGGGCGCAGTTCGAGCAAATCACGCCTCCCAGGCTTAAGTTCGACTCTCCATACAGCAACGTGCCAATACCGGCGCCGAATACCTTCCTCAGCCCATCCACGCCATTTGTGATGGACACAAAAGCTCGTCCATCGAATGCGCAGGACTGGAACCTGTCCCTCCAGCGTGAATTCGCAAAGAGCTATGTGCTTGAAGTCCGGTACGTGGGCACAAAGGGAACGCATCTGCCCCGAAATATCGATGCAAATCCCGCGGTGTACGGCCCCGGAGCTACTGCGCAGAATGCAGACCGCAGGCGAGTCTATGCGAATTGCGCTCCCAGTAACGGCCCTTGCCAGTTTGCAACCATCGCCGAGCTCACCTATGGGCAGAACTCGACGTACCACGCGGGACAGATGAGCTTCTCCAGACAGTACGCCGGAGGCCTTGGGTTCAACGTCTCGTACTGGCTCTCGAAGACACTCGACTATCTCTCTTCTATGAACCTGCAGGGTGCTTCGGCAAAGCCGCTAAGCGGCGAAAATGACCTTGCTCAAAATCCATTCGACCTCAAGGCCGAACACGGTCCGTCTATCTTCGATGCCCGACAGCGCTTCACGGCCAGCGCAAGTTGGGAGATCCCTTTTGCGCACAAGACACAAGGATTCCAGAAGGCATTGCTGGACGGATGGCAGCTGAACGGAATCGCGAGCGCCAATTCGGCGACACCATACACCGTGTATGACAGCGCAAACGTATCGCTTCAGGCATCGGCGCCACCAATCTCCGGCTTTTTCGCGAGCCGGCCAAATCTCGTAGGCGATCCAAACAATGGTCCACACACGGTCAATCACTGGGTCGATCCAACGCCGTTCCAGAGGCTGAATCCTCAGACCCAGGCAGGACAGTTCGGCAATGAGGGTCGAAATGCGGTCCGCGGGCCGGCCTTCGCCGATGTTGATCTCTCGGTGATGAAGAGCCTGACTGTGACCGAGCGTCTCCACGCCCAGTTCCGTGCAGAATCATTCAACGTTGCCAATCACGCCAACTTCGGGCTGCCGATCGCTGACGTCGCATCGCAGGATTTCGGTAGGATTCTTCGCGCCTCGCCGCCTCGCTTGACGCAGTTCGCTCTCAAGCTGCTGTTCTAGTGAACGGCGCAATGGAGAAGACGATCCGATCTGAATTTAGCCTCGATTCCGGCGGCTGGAAGGTTGTACTTGCCGGCTTCTTCGGGGTCATGGGTAGCTTTGCTGCCGTGGTCCCGTACACCTTCGGCCTTTTCCTCAAGCCCCTGTCCAGTGCCTTCGGCTGGCATCGAGAATCTGTCTCGGCAGGATTCAGTATCGCGGCGCTCACGGTAGCTGCGTCGTCGCCTGTGCTTGGAATGCTTCTCGACAGGTTCGGACCGCGTCGGATTGTTCTCCCGTGCATTGCAGTCTTTTGCGGTGGGTACCTCTCTCTTGCGTGGCTCACGCCGCATCTCATTCACTTCTACCTTGCATTCTTTCTCATCGGCTTGGTCGGCAACGGCACCGCTTACCTTGGCTACTCGCGTGCGATCTCAACGTGGTTCATTCGCCGTCGCGGCCTTGCTCTCTCCATGATGCTTGCCGGCGGCAGTTGCGGAGCAATGCTTCTTCCCGTCATTGCCCAGGCTGCGATTACGCACTATGGCTGGCGAAGTGCCTACGCCATTCTGGGGATGCTTGCCTTCGCGCTGGGGTTTCCGCTTGCAGCATTGTTCCTTCGCGAACAGCCGGACACAGCCAGCTTCGCGCAGCAATCGTTGAAACCAGAAGGGCTGGTTCGAGACGCACTGCGCGGAAGAATCTTCTGGATCATCGCTATCACGGTCTGCCTGTATGCAATCAGCTTGAATGGCGCGTTAGCTCACATCTCCGCGCTCCTGACCGACAGGGGTGTGTCTTCGGTTGGATCCGCGTACGCCGTTTCTGTGATTGGAGCGTCGGCCCTTATCGGGCGTGTGCTGACAGGCTTTTTTCTCGATAGGTTCTTTGGGCCGCGTGTTTCCCAGTGGATGCTGCTGATGACTGTAGTTGGGATCGGTCTCCTCTCCGTTGCTCACTCTTTGACGTCCGGATTAGTGGCCGCATTCTTCATCGGCTTCAGTATGGGCAGCGAAGGCGACATCACACCCTACCTATTGAGCCGCTACTTCGGCCTCAAGCGCCTCTCGACCCTTTACGCCTTCACATGGACGACTTATGCAATTGGCGGCGCAACCGGCCCGCTGCTGGTGGGAAAAGTATTCGATGCGCTTGGATCATATCGGCCGGTCACGATTCAACTATTGGCTCTTCCTGCCTTCATTCCTTGTCTGCTGATGTTCCTGCTGCCTCGATATCACAATGACGATCCCGCGGCAGATCTGGCCTTTCGCGAACCGACCGCCAACATTCCAATAGAGACTGCCTGACCTGCCGACAGAACGAAGGATTTGCGGATGGTTACGATCGAATTTGGCCGGTTGTAACTCCGGCCAATCGGATGCCGGCGCCGAATTGCCTGCTGATCAATGAACCGTGCTTGCCCAGTTCGCCGAGGCCCGAGGCGACGGCTGGTGGAATCAGCAGCAGGCACTGGCATTAGGACCGGGATAGGTGTTCGCGTTGTATCGCTGTGAACGAGAATCCATTGGGTAGCGCATAGGAAGCGCGAGTGCCGCGCGCATATTGCATGCCGACATCGGTCACACCTTCGCCATTTGTCTCGTCGGAAGGAACCTGCTCTTGTGGGCAAATGCGAGCACAATTACCCAAGGCTCCTGAATGGTGTACCCGTCGAAGGCCACATGGGGTCCAGTGCAGCAATACCCACGGCATCTGCTTCATGCGCAAGGGCAAAGTGCCTCTGCGTCGGCCCGCCGGTGGCGAAGTCGCTAACGCTCAGGTCTGCAAAACCTGCATTCGCGGGTTCGATTCCCGCCCGGCGCTCCAATTCCTGATCCTCGTTCCTGCCGCTCACGGAAGCGCTTGCTCATCGGCGCCAACGCAATGGTTTAGCCCATCTTGCTCCTGAATGAGAGATAGGTACCCGTAAACGCCCTTCGCGGAAGTGATCCGCTCCGCACGAGCCGTCAATGAGTGCTTTGCCCTGTTAGCACGAATCGAAAACGCGAGGCCAGCTGGATTTTGCTGTTGCGTTGGTATGAGAAAGGCACGGAGAGATCGTGGGCTGCGAGACGCGGTTTATTTGAGCGGGCGTGAACCTGCGATGAGTATGTCTACCAGTCTCCTGGCGCTCTGGGGCCAGTCAACGCTGGGGCCGACATGCGAGACGCCGATCAGCGCTCGAAGCAGGTCGGATGCATCCAGATCTCTACGCAGATCACCACTCCTTTTGGCGCGCTTTACCAACTCACCGATCGCACCCTGGATCACGGTGCGTGAACCTTCATGAAGCCTGGACGGGCCTCCGGCGATGGTATTGAGCGCAGGCGCAATGATGTGCTTTGCCGCGATGTAATCGACCAGCAGCTGCATCCAGGCTCGAAGGGCGTCGAGCGGAGACATCTTCTCGGCGAAGCGGCTCGCGGCCGCCGCGAGTTTCGCTACTTCGTTCCGGTAAACACCTTCAATTAGCTCATCCCGTGTAGGAAAATGACGATATAAGGTACCAATCCCAACGTCCGACAGCTTCGCGATTTCCTCCAGGCTGGCGTTGGCGCCTTGCCGGGTGAAGGCTGCCTTCGCGACTTCAAGAATGCGCTCGCGGTTGCGGAGGGCGTCTGTGCGCGGCTTCCGGGCGGGCGTCGATCGTTTGTTCATTCTCTTCAAAAGTATTGCAACCGGAGGCTACCTCCGATTATCTACTAATACGGAGGCTCCCTCCCCTTTTAGTCGAGGCAGCATCCTTTCGTCAATCCAGCTCGAATGAGACAGGGAGACATCAATGCGCGTATTCGTTACTGGCGCTACCGGATTCATCGGTTCCGCCGTCGTGAGGGAACTCGTCGGCGCAGGCCATAACGTACTTGGAATGACTCGTTCAGACGCCGGCGCGAAGTCGCTGGAGGCTGCGGGCGCCCAGCCGCATCGAGGCGATCTGGAGGACCTGGAAAGTCTGCGCAGCGGAGCAGCCGCGTCGGATGCGGTCATCCACACCGCCTTCCAGCATGACTGGTCGAAGTTTGGGGAGGCCTGCGAACGCGACAAGCGCGTCATCGAGACCATCGGCGCGGTGCTCCAGGAATCCAGCCGTCCGTTCATCGTCAGTTCTGGCGTTGGAGTGGCTCAGGGACGCGCCGCCACCGAGGATGATCCGCCGTTTTCTTCTCCAGCCCTCCCACGGGTATCGGAGGTGACTGCCGTCGCGCTAATGGAGCGCGGAATCCGCGCAGTTGTGATGCGCCTGCCGCAGGTCCATAACACTGTAAAGCAGGGCCTGGTCACACCACTTATTGCCATCGCACGCGCAAAGGGCGTCTCGGCATACATAGGAGATGGTCAAAACCGCTGGCCTGCCGCGCATGTGTCGGATGTCGCACGCCTCTACCTACTTGCTCTGGAGAAAGGCACCGCGGGAGCCCGGTACCACGCCGCCAATCGCTAGACTGCTGGTTCAGAGATTCCCGTCGCAATGCCGACTTCTGGGTACCGATCCCCGGAACGTTGAAACTGCGAGCCATCGCGCGACACTACACTGCCGGCCTCTGCGTCGCTCAATTGATGAATGCCACGGCATTCCAGCCTATTCTCGCTGCCCACATCCGCAATCAGGATTTCCGGAGTTCGTGTTTAGATCCGGGTTGGTCTTCAGACCAACAATCTTCAGAACAAAAGCCTCATGGTGTCCTGAAGAATCAGGGAGCGTCACGCTGAGCCCCGCGGAATTCTGCTTGTAATTCAGCGATCCGCCGCCGAGCATGGCGACGGATCGAATCGTTCCAGCCGGACCACCCTCTGGGAGGGAATTGATTGCAATCTCTGTTCCCGCGGTCTTGCCCATCACAATCGCGTAAAGGGTGTCTCCCCTCACCGTGAAGTAGATGTGGTCATTGCCTTTCTCTTCAAACTTCGTCCACGCGTGCGTGTCGTAAATCGCCTCGCCATTGGTCGCGAGCCATTTGCCGATGGCCAGGAGAGTATCTTGCTGATCTTGCGGAATGGTTCCGTCTGCCTTCGGAGAAACGTTGAGCAACAGCGTGCCGTTCTTACTGACCGTATCCACCAGCCATCCAATCACGGTCTCTGGCGAATTCGCTTTGAGCCCATCCACGTACCCCCAACTGCTCGTCCCGATCGGCCTATCCACTACCCACGAGCCTCCACGAATGCCGTCCGGCGGCCCTCCTTCGAAATCGAGAATGGAGGCGATGGTCTTGGTGTTTGTGCCGGAAGGGGCAAAGGCCGCTTTTTTCGTCGTGAACGAGACTTCCTTGCCCCAGCTCTTCGCTCGATTGTAGTAATACGCAGCAATCTCCAGCTTCAGAGGATCGATATGCCGCTGATCCACGCCGTTATCAAAGTAGATGAGGTCGGGCTGGTACTTGTCGATCAGTTCGACATCGCGCTCGTACCAGTTCACAAGGAAGCGCTTCATCGCCGCATTGCTGCGGTCAGCGTAGTTATAGAAGTCGGCCCACTTGGGATCGTACAGATCAACCTTCTCAGCCTTCATCTTCTCTGCGAGTTCGAGCGGAGGATTGATGAACTCGAAGTTTTCGATTCCGTGATTCGCAACTCCCAGCTTCATCCCATGTTTGCGGACGGCAACGGCAAGTTCACCGATGATGTCGCGCTTTGGTCCCATCTGCATTGAGTTGAATGGCGTCACTTTGCTATCCCACATGGCAAAGTTTTCATGGTGCTGCGCGCCTGGCATCACATACCGGGCACCAGCCTTTTGGAAGAGCGTTGCCCAGGCATCAGCGTCGAAATGTTCGGCCTTGAACATGGGGATGAAGTCCTTGTAACCGAACTTGTCGACCGGGCCAAAGTGCTGCGTGTGCCAGGCACGCGTACTTCTCGGCCCGTTGTTAACTCCGAGCGCCATATCGTTGCCGCCAAGTACCTTCAACACGCTGTCGTCACCGCCCGCATACAGGAACTTCTCGTACCACTCGTTGCCGTGTGCCGGTACCGAGAAGATCCCAAAGTGCATGAAGATGCCGAATTTCGCCCCTCTGAACCAGTCTGGAACCTTGTAGTTCGTTCTGAGCGACTCCCAGTTTGGCTTCACAGGTCCGGGAGCCATCTGGGTCGGGATTTGCTTGACCGCGTCCTCCACCACTCGCTGGCTTGTCTCCGGAGCCATATCGAAACCCAGGCTGTTCCCGCCTTCTCCCGCGCACTGTGCCAATGCAATGGCTGGAGAGCCTGCAACTATGCTTGCGCCACTCAAGAAGAGCGCGATCGCTCTTATTTGCTTTGAGAACGCTGATTTACAACTGGTAGAGGTCTTCATTGGATCTCGCTTTGTAGGCCATTGTCGCATGGTCCGATTTTGTCCGGCCGCAATTGTGAACTGGATTGCCTTTCAAATCGCGAGCCAGGCTTCCGATACGTATGCTCATGACAATCGCAGATCAACGCAATTAATGACGGGAGCCCGGCGGCGAGCACGCAAAAGTTACTTCGTCGAAAGCACGAGAACTGTTGCGATCGGATCGAGTACTTTGCCCGGCAGTGAGACATCGATTCCGGCCCCTGATTTCGCGATCTTGAGAGGTGTGTGGTTGTGGTCCGCCAGCAGGTTTCGTTGTTTGAGCAAACGAAAGCTACGGGAGAAGCTTTATTTAGATCGAAGAGAAAAAGTCCGGTTACTATGTTCCTGCGATCGCGCTGGCGGCGCCGATCACTATAGCGCTGGCGGTCGTCAGCATTCGGGATCACGCTCCGGGAGCAGACTTCCTCGTCGCCTCGTGTGTGCTTCTCTTCGCAGGTGTGGGAATCACCTTTTCCATAGTGCTCAAAGTCAACCTCGATCTTTTCTTCAAGCCACAGGTTGATCTTACGCGTACGCGAAGGCGAGACACAGCGAATTTCCTGTTGAATTGGCGTACCCATACTGCGAACTGCACAAGAGCAACTATCGAACAACCTAAGATTGCCGATGAAGACTCTTTGAGACACCGTCGATGACGCGAAAGGCCAGGATTTGCATTGGGAAACGCTCAGCCCCACTGATCGAGCGTCTCCCACCCTGGTGCTGATTGGGATTACTTAAAGGGAGTTCCAGAATAGCTGAAAGTCTTTGCGGAAGGCATCACGTTCGGCAGCCCATGCCCCGGCAACCGCTGGCACCGTTTTCCATCGCTGAAAGAGGTGCTTCCATCCGCCGATCCTTGGGTCGCGCAACCACTTGAAATGATCAAGCTGAAAGTCGAGATAGAGGTCTTCCATGAGCTGGATGATCGACATGCTGAAATAGAACTCTGCAACAGGATCGCGCCTCAGCGTCGAAGTCGATGCGAAAGCGCCGGGGAAAAGCTCCGCACCCAGTCCCTGCAACACCGGGTCCTTGCGCAGGCGATCAAAGATCTCCGAGAGCGTCCCCGTGTGCTTGGATCCAGCGTCCTTGAGGCGAGGATTGACCGGATACCAGTAGTCCTTCATTGCCAGGAAGAACTTTTCAATATCAGGACGCTGCGTGTCCCATGAAAGCCATTCTGTGGCTGGAGTCAGTGCGTGATGGGTCGCGTGATACCCGAGAGCGCGATAGCTCTCAAATTGCGACTCCGCGAACCATTGGTCGGCGGTTGTCTCGTGCGGAAACTGATCTTGGGTTGCCTGGTATTGTGCAACGTCCTCCGGCTCATCGCCGGTGAGCGATGCCTTGATGTAGACGAGCACTCCTTCACTTCCATCGAGATATTGAATTCGCCCAACCGCGCAGTGGCTGTCGCTCGTCTTTCCGCTGCTAGAGGGCTTAATCCTCGCCGGATCGATCTCGATGAAAGCTCCAAAATCCACGCGACATTTCCGAATCGCCGCGCCCAGCCCCTCAAACTTGTACTCCGGATCCTGCTCCGCGTCGCACAGTAGAATGAAGCTGCATCGGCGCCGGACCAGTTCGTAAAGACCCATGTTGTCGAAATGTCCCCCATCCGAGAGATTCACGAACCGGGTTTCATCGTCCGTGGATCCAATCAGCTCACTGAGCAGAGCGGCGAGGCCAAATCGTGGACTCGACAACTTGGAACTCCGGTCTCTTCGAGGATTGCCCAGCCACCATCCCAGCCGCACATTGAACATCGTCATCAGAAATGAAACGGCGGGAGATGTGTTGTATCCCTGATTCGGATTTGCCGCCGCGCCGGAGATCGACATGGCCGTTCCGAGTTGAGGTCCACCCGCTTGCGTGTAGGTCTCCGTCTTGCGATAGCCGAGCGGATGAATCGTTTCGCGGTTCCAGAACCCACCTTTCCTGGTCATTGCATAACCCGATGTGGAGTCTGGCGAACCCATCCAGCTCTGAGCATCAAATCCCGAAAAGCATGGCGTGAAGATAAATGAGGCGCCCTTTCTCTCCTGCCAGGCGAGCTGTTTGCCGACCGAGAGATTCAGAGTCGCGTTCACAATGGGATATGGACCCATGTAAGGTGTTCGCTTCTTCGCGGCATCGACGCCCCGCGGGTGAGCTGGAATTATCGGGGTGAGCCTCGATAGATGAAAGTCATCACTTTCATCGAATCCTGTGAACTGGTTCGGTTGGCGCTTCTCGTTGGAGGCGCCGAGGTAACAGCGGACAAGCCGGTTCTTGTAGAAGTGATGCATCGAAAACTCGTTGATATCGACGCGCCACGCCAGGATTGCGGATGCTGCCCCCAGGCAAACCAGAAGCCAGCCAATTCGGTCGACGTACACGCCATCCGTGCCCCACATCGGCCAGGGCCGCAGCAGGCAGAAGTGCTGTTGCGTTAGAAAATCAAGTGAGAGCGGCTTTTGCTCACCGTGAGCGAGCAGAAGCTCCTCAAGTGTCGCCAGCAGCAGCACGAGCCCAACGATGAAAACGGGGGGCCCCAGCTTCGCGAGAACCTGGACCCACGAGAAGGAGGGAGTTCCATCCTTGCTCCTCCCTGTCTCATTGCTTCTACCGGCAACCAGCCCCGCCACCGTTGTAATAACCCAACCCAGTGTCAGACCCGAGATCCATGCCTTGTAGCCGTGTGCGCTCCAGCGCATTACCTTCAGCACAAGAAACGGTCCATAGATGGTTGCGCTCATCAGCATGACCCAGTACAGCGAAAATATGCTGCACACCGCGCGGAAACGACTCAACCACTCTCTACCCGCGTCTGGGTAATCCACTCCCATCAGCCCAACCTGCAACGTCCCTGGCACCACCAAAACAGCAAGCAGCAGCACCGGGCCCCACACCTCGGCATGCCACACTGCCCAGTTTGAGTGGTATAGAAACAACAAAACCGATGTGAAGACATGGAACAGGCCAACGCTCGTCATAGCGGAAAGAAGCGTGATCATCGCCAGGACAACCGGCCAGAGGTTTGCACCCGACTGGCGAATTCGGAACTTGTGAACGAAGCCACCAAGTCCGGAGAGCAATAGGGACAGAATGGCAGCGAACCCGAACGCAGCCGTCAGAATTGTTCGTTCATTGTCGGCGACCTCGGGAATGTGTCTCCACATCCACACCGACCCGAAATAGACAGCCACCAAAATGTTCCCCACGACCAGGAGCACGATATAGTGCGGGTGATACAGCGCCTTTGGCAGGCGGGCTTCGAGCCAGAGTGCGAGAGGTCCGGGTTTTCCGAGACTGTCCTCGACAGCCTTTCGCATGTTCAATGACATGCAGGTTACTGCGAACAGCAGGGCCAGAGCCGCCACCATCCACATCCACTGATCGGCTCCGCTCAACATCATGGGAGCCTGCAGCAACCTCGGCACCAGGAGCATCGTTCCCAGAAATGTGATGAGAACTGCCTGATTCAGCACGACATTACGTGAATACACAGCTCCCATAGTCCATGTATCAAAGCCGAAATCGCCAAGTCGGGGCGTCAGATAATTGCTGAATTCGCGCAGGAACCGGATCGGCTTTTGCGCCGTGGCCCGCGGATCTGGACAAGATGGAGACAAAAGCGCCTTGAGCTTCGGCACAAAAGATTGGAACGACTGCGCTCCGTTTTTGCAGATCCAGCCGGCGAGCCAAGAGCCGATGTATCCTCCGCCCGAAACTGTCGACAGATAGTCGACTCGCGCAAGCAGGCCGATATCCGATAGCTTCTGGAGCACTCCAAGATTGAAGGTGGCGCTCCGGATGCCGCCGCCTGAAAATGCCACGGCAAACAGTTTCTTGTGAGCAGCTAAGTCGGACGCATCCAACGCAGTCGCCGCCAATGACGGCTCTGCCGGCTCTCCATCCGTGCGCTTTAACCGACGACTCTCTTCGATCTGCTTCATCTCCTCTCGCAGCACTAGCGAGAACGGCCTCGGCCACTCCATCACATCCCATAGAACGCACGCCGACATGGGCTCCTGCGCAAAGGTGACACTGAGTTGTGACTGAATATCGCTCCAGTCGCCTTGGGGGTTGCGAGAGGCAGAGGCTCGAAGAATTGAAGCGACCTCTTTTCCGTGCTCTGAACTCCTCAACTGATCGAGAAGAGAATCGCGCGTATCCTCTCGCGACAACCCATGAGATGCAGCCTTCCACATATCCATGGCGAACATCGCCAAATCCATGGCCTCATTGTTACGGAAACCGATTGCCCGCGCCACTTCATCACGGAATGTGAAGTCTTCTTTCAGAGCGGCAAGCAATTCCATGTCCTGCTTGCCCTCCTGAAAAGATCGCCAATTCAGAAAATGTGTTTCAAGCACACGCCGGATACTTGCCGCGGCGGGCTTTGATTCGTGAATCTCTGCTATGGCCTCAGCGGCAATCTCCTGAATGTGTCGTCGCCCGGGAAAGGCGCCCACGGCGCGCGCGAATGCATTCCTCACGGGCGCGTTGTCTTCGAACAGTAACTGCAACTGGTGAAGATCTGGCTTCCGCTTCCATAATTCCCAGTCGAGATCTTTGCCAAAGACCGCAGCGGACGGCGGTGGAATTCCGCCCCGCGCCGCATCCACAGCCAGTAAGGTCAATTCCGGGCTGTCGCATGAAGGCTTTTGCCAGTGGATAGCCTCTGCCAGATCGCTTTGAAATCGCACATTCGATGCGAGCGCGTCTGAAAGCCTGGGCACCTGCAGATCGCGCTTCAGATTCCAGAACCGCGTCTGCGACCAGCTACTGATCGAATGTTCCAGAGAGGCGAGACCTGATCCCTGTTGACGCAATTCCAGGATCCGTGCCGAAATATCTTCTGCTAAGTTCATCGCTACACCGGATCTCGAAGGATAGCTTTCAGTGAACCTGCGGTTGGTTGTGGAACGAAGCATCCGACTCCGCACCAAAACGAGGCTTCCACGCCAGGCTGTGATACTGGCGACGATCCCGCGCCCAGGGATCGAACGCAAGGAAGCAGACCTTTCATATTCGGATTCCTCCGCAGGGAAATTAGCGCATCTCTTAGTGACTTTGAGAGCTTCTGCGTTTCATCGTTGGTTGACTGTCGGTCAACACAGTCCTCGATTGCCCGTGCACTTACTGGTGGGCGATCTTGCGGATGTTGAGTTCGAGTGCAAAGGAAGCACTCATCCGAGATAGATCCGCCAGGTGTATCTTGATGATCCAGCGGCGTGGAGAGAGAACTTCGGAGCCATGCAGGCAAATGTCTATCAGGGCTGTGGCTCTCTCTAGCTCTCCGGGTAAACGCGAGAAGGAAAAGAGAGTCGAATGTTAGCATCGACCTGAGTAGTCTGCAAGACACAATCAGCCTTGGCGGCCAGCTCACCTCGACTCTCTCCATTGAGTGGAGGGTAATCTTGACAGGCCACAGCAACCGAGCTATACACGATTAGCAAATCGTTGTTTGCGTTCGCACAAATGGCAGCGTTGCGCGAAGCGTGTCTGAACGGAACTGCCTCACAATCAAGCCATGCGCTGTGGTTTCAGATTTCCCCGAGATGTTGTGCTCACCGCATCTCAAGCTAGACATGAATTGTCAACACGTTTTCTCTGTGGCGAATCACCCGACACGGCTCACATCTTTTCCTTCACGATTAGCTATCGTTACACCCACTGCAACTTCTCAGAGCGAGACCGTGAGACGAAAGCGCTCGCCACTTCACTATTCGCTCGGAGAAGTCCTCCGAACGCGGTGACTCCCTCCGAGAATGGGCAAGTATCAGACTCCCCAGAGGATTGTTCAAATGCCAGACATCTCCCTCACCGACAGCATGGACAACACCGTGTCTGCCGCGACCATTGACTTCTCCCACGGATCGTCCTTGTTGCGGTATCTCCAGTCAGAGGTGCTCCATCTCGCCGTGCTTCCTGATTTCCTTGATCGAAAAGACAAAATCCTAAGCCAGGCCGCAACTGAGCCGATTCAGTTAACAGCAAGTGCAAAGCACGGTTTTCAACTTGGAGTGTCAAAGCCCTCGATTACGATCGCACCTTCCGGTAAAGCCGTAATTACAGTTAATGCGAATCCCGGCACCGCTCTCTTCGAGCATGACGCATTTGCGCCGTCCTATGCCGTTCCGGCGAACACTGCCTATGCGGGCCTGCAACTTGAAGGAAGTTTCGACGTTGGCGTCGCCGGCTCAGTGAGCGACTTCTCTTTCGGTTTTGATCAGTCTAGCGGCATCACATTGCAGTTCTTCAAGGCGTTCCCGCTCGGTAATGGCGAACCCACCCTCGGCAGTGCGATATCTAGCACGCTTGCTCATTACACGATCCCCGCTTCGGTTCCTGACTTCGATTCGCTTGAAGTGAACGATGTTGCGACCATCGCGGGAGAGGGAAGCCTGCAAATCTCCGGATCGGTAGAGGTCTCCGCATCTCCCAACCCGCTGGCGTCTGCAGAGCTCCCGCTCACCCTGGGTGAACTTAAACTTCAGGCGGGGGCGGCTGCCGATGTCAGCGTTGGCTTTACGCTTTCTTGTGCCTATCAGGTAAGAATTCGCCGACTGGACTCCGAGGCTGTTGAGCTCACAATCACTCGCGATAAGGATTCCGCATATGAGCTGAAGGCTTCAGGATCGGGCGGATTCACTGCGGAATTCCATGACCAGGAGCTGATATCTGCCCTTATAGGCGCGATCAGCAAAGACACATCGTCTGACGCAAATCCATTTGCAGGCTTGAGTGCATCTGAAACGGCAACGCTGGCTTCTGCTGTCCGCGGAGGGATCGATCACCATCTGAAAGCATCGCTGAACGTGCTGCTCTCCGTCGACCATCAGAGCGATGCTGCATTTCAATATGAAATCCGACCTGCACTCCTGGGCAACGATGGAATTGACGCAATCAACCATGCGCTCCATGGAGACCTGCGGTCCCTCACGGAGATGGAAAGCCGGGTGCACATCGATGGAAAACTCGCTCCAGGAATTGTGGTGAGCAGGAGCCTACTCGCGAAGACCCGCGACCGCGGTCTCAATTTAAATCTCAACTTACTCGGGATTCTGAACTTCACCTCTCTTTCTGATCTCCTTCGTCACAGCGAGATTCTCACCGACGAAGTCTCCGGCGACATCACGATCAAGGAAACGGCATCCGGCCACGTTATTTCAGCTCTTTCTGATCCACTTGAACGACATGAAGCGCTGCGTAAGGCGATCTACGACTCCGTTGTTGCCACGACGACTTATCGGGCGGGGAGAGCAGTATCCCTGGCTGGCCTCAACTGCGAACAAGTTCATTTCGCAGTTAACAGCAAGACTTCCAACGAAACAATCGCGCGATATGTTCGCTGGTTATCGACTCTCAATCTGCTCACTCCCGATAAACAGCTCAAGGTGAAAGATCAACTGCATTCTGGCGGAAAATCGACCTGCGTCTTGCGAACGTCCTACGCAGACAAGGATTGTGATGCCATGTTCCTTGATGCGAGCGGTAAGGCCCACACTCGTGCCCACTACCTTGATATCGGTCGCCAGGCACTGCGCGCGCTACTCGACATCGAGAGCTCTCCCAACGATCGATATCGACTGAAGATCATGGATGACGGCCTGTGGCCCCAGGCACTTTCGCTTGGCCCCGTCCCGACCATCGGTCCACTGGCTGGCCTCAGTGCGGATGACCCAAGAGTAGAACTGCTAGTCGGCGACGTCTATGTCATCTCTCAATGGGCGGCAGCTATGGCGGACGCAGCATTGCAGGTTCAGTCCATGCGCATATGGATTAGCGGGGCCGATCCCCATACCGTCTTGAGTAATCCAGACTTCAACAGAAGAAGGGAAGACCTCCAGAAGAAGCTCGCGGGAATGATCAAGACCAGCAAAGTCCGCTTTGCCGAGCCGTGGGGCATGGTGAGTCTCTACTGGTCTGCCGGATCTCCGAACACTGCCTATGGCAGGATCACGGAAGATGCGCTCAGTTTGACTGCCTCATCAGATTGCAGTTTGGAGATTCATTCGCATTGGCAGCCGCAAGGTTCACATTCGTGATTCGATTTCACCGGATGTCTCTGTCCGCAGTTCACACAATCCCAGCAGATGTGCTTCAACGAGGTCACACTTCCCGAACTCTGGATCACGAGTACGACATGGATAGCGACTGCACGATTCACTTCTGAAATTACTTCCTACTCGCTGAGCGGGGTCATTGAGTGCTCGTGACGGTGATATTCAACAACTCCACGAGATTCGCCGTTCACTGACTTCACTCGTCGACGATGGAGCGCGTAGCCCTATCATAAAGCTGAAAAGTCGCACTCCAGAGAGATAGACAAGTGGCGGTTGGTTAAACTTGTCCAGAAAACACCAAGGGGCGTTGAGAGTAGATCGTGCGCCGTTAGAAGAATCACTGCCCTGAAACAGGGATCGCGATGCATTTGTGAACTCAATCAACTATCCGAAGCGCGGAATATTGGCGACTTGTCGGTACCGACTTTGAGCAGGTGACTTGCGGAGCTGACGATCTACTCGTCGAGAGCTAATCTCTGAACCTCGGCTCATACTTCACATTGTCCCGGGGCTCGCACATGTCACTTACAATCAAGTCAGGTGGATTCCGTATTTCTTCTCGCCGCTGGCTGCCAATGATCGAGGTTGAATCCCGGCTCGCAGAGAGAAAGTCTGGTGTTCCCCTGGAGAGTCGAACTGCTCCATGCGCTTTTACGTTCCGACCTTTGGATTCTGGGCTGTCCTGACTGTTTGTGCCGGAGCATGGCAGACCGGCAAACCATCGGTATCGTTATCTGACCCAATGGCGCAGTCAAATAGCAACTCTCATTATCCAGAACTTGTTGATATCACGGCGTCAACCGGGATCCACTTCGAACACGTCTCAAGTCCTGAACAGAGGTTCATTGTGGAGTCGATGAGTGCTGGCGTGGCACTCATTGACTATGATCGCGACGGATTGCCAGACATCTACTTCACCAATGCGCAGAATACGGAGATGGCTCGTCGCGGACAAAAAGCGCGGAGCGCGCTTTACCACAACAACGGCGATGGATCGTTCACAGACGTTACCGACAAGGCCGACGTCGGTTTCCCATGCTGGGCAATGGGTGCGGTTGTTGGAGATTACAACAACGATGGCTGGCCAGACTTACTGGTAACCTGTTTCGGCGGCGTCGTGCTGTATCGCAATAACAAGGACGGAACTTTCTCGAATGCCACCAGGGAAGCAGGCATGGGCGACGACAAGATGTGGGCCACCGGCGCAACATTTGGAGACTACGACAATGATGGATTCGCAGATCTGTTTGTTTCGCACTATGTTCAATTCGATCTTAATCACATGGCGGCGCTTGGTTCGAGCGACATCTGCAAATACCTCGGCATTGATGTTCAATGTGGTCCGATCGGAATGAAGGGCTCTCCGGACACGCTCTATCACAATAATCGCGATGGGACATTTACGGATGTTTCGAAGAAGGCTGGCGTGGCCGACGAAGAGCACCGCTACGGCTTGACTGCGATCTGGACCGACTTCGATCAGGATGGCAAGCTCGACCTCTTCGTCACCAACGATGGACAGCCCAACTACTTGTATCAGGGAAATGGAAAGGGCTTGTTCGAGGAGATCGGCTTCTCTTCAGGTGTTGGGCTGAGCGAGAGCGGGGCTCGTCAGGCAAACATGGGAATCGGACTGGGCGACTATTTGCACACCGGCAAGATGTCGGTAGTCATCTCTCACTTCGACAATGAATTCGCGGCGTTCTATCGAAACGATGGAGCAATGGACTTCACCGATGTATCTCTCTCCTCGGGAGTGGGCCGCGGGACGGTTGGATATGTGGGTTGGGGAGCTGCCTTTGTTGATTTCGACAACGACGGCTGGCAGGATCTGTTCGTCGTGAATGGCCACGTGTATCCGCAGGTAGACCAAATTCGCTCATCATTGCGTTATCTGGAGCCCAAGCTGCTCTTTCTCAATCAGCGAAATGGGACTTTCAAAGACATCAGCAAACTCGCAGGGCAAGCCATCCAGGTTCCTCAAGTTAGCCGGGGAATGGCGATCGGCGATCTGTTCAATGACGGAAAGCTTGAGGCGGTCGTCGAGAACTTGAAGGGTGAACCGATGATTCTCCGTCCAGAGCGAGGTCCTAGTAATCACTGGATCAGCTTCCAACTGGAAGGGGTGAAGTGCAATCGCCTGGCGCTGAATGCGCGTGTGCGCATATTCGCCGGTGATCTGGTGCAGTTTGATGAAGTAGTAAGCGGTGGAAGTTATCTGTCTCAGAACGACCTTCGTATCCACTTTGGTCTCGGGCCTCATGAACGTGTGGACAGAGTCGAGATCACGTGGCCAGGAGGTAAAGTGGAGAGACTGATGAATCTGCCGGCAGATAGCTTCTATGTCGTGCGCGAGGGAGCAGGCGTGATCAGGGCCGGCGGAATCAATCCCAAGGCCCCAACGACCGATTAGTTTGTTGTCGGCGTTGGCACGTTCGCGTTGCCTTGCTTCTCCTGAGCTGAATGAAGCTTATCGAAGATGCTCTTGTCCGCTGCTTTCTGCAGAGTGCGAGTCTTCTGGAATTCGGCTTCGGCTTCCGACTTTTTCCCGACTGATTTGTAAAAACGCCCAAGACGCCAGTGGACATTCTGATCGTCCGGATCCAGTTTTTCAGCTGTTTTGAGTTCCAGCAGCGCATCGTCGTTCTTTCCGGCATTTGCGTATAAGACGCCCAGGTCAACGTGCGCTAGTTCTATCTTGGGGTCCAGTTTGACCGCCTTCTTAAGCAGCGTAATGGCGGGTTCCGGATTGTTGAGCTGAATGTGACAGTCTGCAAGATAAGTAAGAGCCTGAGCATGGTCAGGATTGTTACTTAGCTCAGCCTCAAGCTCTTTCGCCGCCTCGTCAAACTTCAATTGCGCCCACAACAGATAGCCCAAACCGAAATGCACGTCCGGCAGCTTAGGGTCAGCCTTCACGGCTGCTCGAAACTGCTCGACGGCGGCAGGCCTATCTTTCATCTCATCCAACGCCTGTCCCGCTAACATGTCGGCCTCTGCGGAGTTTTCGTTCAGGTTGACGATTTCGTGGTAAACATCCAGCACGCACTGGTACTGTTTCGACCAGAGGCAACTCTGGGCAAGTGTGAGCCGAAACGGAAGGTTCTGAGCATCCGCAGCAACGGCTTTCTTGAGAAATGGTACGGCTCCGGTGTAATCGCCCGCTCCATAGCGAGCTAATCCGATAAGTGTAGTTACGCGCAAAGACTCCTGAGAATCCGGCGGCAGGTTTTTGAGAATCGGCAAGAATGTGGTGGCGGCGTCCTTCATCTTTCCAGCTTTGAAAAGTGCCAGCCCAAGATTCAGCCGCAATCCCGGCATATCCGGGTTGAGCACAAGCGCCTTTCGATAATGAGTTACGGCTTCGTTGTAGTGCTCCTGACGTGCTTCAAGAAGGCCGAGATGCGCATGTGCTTCGGCATCCTGGGGATGACGATTCAGAACAGCTTCCCATTCCGTCTGAGCTTTGGGGATATCTCCCTGCTCTTCGAATTGAATTGCCGCCTGACGCGGGTCATCTGCTTTTCCAGCAGCCTGGGCCCCCTGCCGGGCGGGAAGTCCGACCATCAGTAGACCAACGAACAATCCCCATCGCAGTGGCTTATCCCATTTCATCTACAGTGCATTCTCGCGCGACTCGATCATCGCAGGCAATATCCGCAGTCTGGTGTGCAGATCAAAGAAATGGCGCGCCAGGGTTTTGTCCTGGCGCGCCGAAGCGGAGAGTGCTCGGTTCAGAATACGAACTTGCCGCCCAATTGCAACGTACGTGGGCCATAGTCGCTTGTGATGGTGCCAAAGTTCGAGTCCGTACTGTTCAGATTGACTCCTTGTGGATTGGCGTGGTTGAAGGTGTTAAACGACTCGAAGCGCAGGTCGATATGGACTCTTTCGCTGGAGCCGAAGGGAATGGACTTGAACAGGGATATGTTCCAGTTCTGGATTCCAGGTCCCTTGATGGCATCCTTTGCTGCGTTGCCGAAACCCTGGTTGGGCCCACCATCCCAGGGAGCAAGGGGATTTGCAAAGGCCGCTTTATCAAACCACCGTTGAACATCGTGAGTGAGTTTCTTCGGGTAGGTAACCGCCGAGACCTGGTTAGGACGGTTGCTAGTGCCGCCGCCCAGGCCAAGGGTGTCGCTGCCAGAGTAGGCTGGACGCAATGGCAGTCCCGTTTCGATGAAGGTGATGCCTGAGATTGACCAGCCTCCAACTATCATGCGAGCAGCTACGTTCGAACTCTTCCTGTACCACGGGAGAGCGTAGACATAGCTGACGTTCAGGATATGTCGGCGATCAAACCCGGTATCCGATCCAAAATCGTAATGCGCGTTGAATGGGTTTGAGAGTCCGTTGAGATCATTGGCCACGACGCTCAACAGGTGAGACCAGGTGTAGGCCACCTGGGTGGTGAGACCGTGCCGGTTCTCAATACGAACACCAGCCTGCAGCGAGTTGTAGTTGAAGTTGGTTTCGTTCTCTTCCTGGTTGATGTTTGCGTAGCCAGGATATTGCCGATAGACATTAGCCAGCAATTTACCTTATGCTACCTGTTGTCGATCCCAGTAAGGATTCAAGGGGTCCGTTCCCGTAGTCGTGGTATCAAAGTTGGACAAGGGGAGCGTATTGATCTGGCGATCGTTGTTCTGGCTGAAACCATCGGAGCCAACGTACTGCACGACCGCGATGATGGACGGAGCGATCTCGCGCTGGATGCCCATGCTGTAGTTCGCGGTTCCGGGCGCGTTGTAATCGTACCGAATGTTGGTAATGTTCGATGGGAAGTGATTCAGCGTAGTTGCGCCAGTCAAAACGCTGGTGTTTGGGTTGGAGAAATACACGTTGGTGGCGGAAGGAATATACGCGAACGGCGGGTTCAAAGCAGCGTTGTAAACATCGTTGCCCTGAATGCGCTCCCAGAATAGGCCGTAGCCGCCGCGGAACACGGTTTTGCCATTGCCAGTGACATCCCATGCCCATCCAATACGCGGCTGGAAGGTGTAGTAGTGGTTGCGTACATTTCCGCGCGGGAATCCGCCTACTCCAGCTTCGCGGATGCCGTTCAAATAGAACTGCTCGCTACCCGTGTCGGCGAAGGTTGATAGTGCGGCCGGCTTCAAGGTGCCATCGGCTGTGTTCAGGGGATAGCCCTGCGTCCTGTCGTAATCTTCCGCAACGAAGTTCGAGAACTTGTCATAGCGCTCGAACGCGTGTGGAAGGCCGTCGTAACGCAAGCCAAGGTTCAGAACCAACCTTGGCGAGACGTGCCAATCGTCGTTGACGTATCCGGCGTAGTTGTTGTTTACCCAATGCTTGCCTGCCAGATATTCCAACTGCGAATACGTGCTGGCCATGCCCAGGACGTAGTTGATGTATGAGTCGCCAGAGAAGTTACTCGAGTTGAATGTGGTGACTCCGTTGGTGTTGTACTGCAATTCCTGGTTTTTGTAGGTGTGCAGCCAGCCCGCACCGAACTTGAACTGGTGGCGACCCTTTGTCCACGAAATGTCGTCCCGATATTGGAAACCTTCATACCCGTTCTTCCATGGGTAGTAGCTCGGGCTCCACGTGACGTTCAACGGAGAACCCTGAAGCTGAACTTCAGGAAGGCGGTTCATACGATTGTTCTCATCCGGGAAGAAACTGGTTGCATTCCATCCGGTCGGCTTGACGAATGAACCACCGCCGGGCCCATCCAGCGGAGTCAATGTGATCTTGTTCCCGCTGTAAAGGAACGCAGTCTCGTTGAGCAGATTCGGCGAGTACGTCTGCGTCAGCTTGATGACCGCAGAAAACGACGGGTTGTTCATTGCCGTGCCCACGGTGGGATAGGTGCTGTTTCCCCACAGCGGAGGAAAGTAGTTCTGGGCTAGTGTGTCGTGGAGGTAGTGCCCCATCAACTGATATTTGCTGTTGATGGCGTGGTCAATACGCACGATGTCCTCGCGAACCTGGGTCGGCTGGGGAATCGAGGCGATGTACTGTGTTCCGTTGTTGAAGTTCGGCTTGGGAAACGTTCCGGCGTTCAACTGGAGAACGGCGTTTTGGTCGATTACGTTAGCTGGGATCCTATAAGTCCCATCGATGTTTGTCGGAAACGCTGTATTCGGCGTGAGACCGTCGGCGGCATAGATGGCCAGCTTAGCGGGATCGCCGGTTACCGGAACTATCGGTGCCGCATACGGTGTGCCATCCGACTTCTTGGGAACCGTGTACGCCAAATCTTGTCCAGGTGTTGGGAAGTTGCTGGCCAGAATCGCGTTTTGTGCCGAAGGCGCGCTGCCTTGAATCAGTCGCCGCCATTCTTCGTTCCAGAAGAAGAACGTACGGTTCCTGTTTTCGTTGTAAACGTGAGGAATCCACAACGGTCCGCCGATATTGCCGCCGGGAATGTTCAGCTGGAACTTCGAGCGGGGTTTGCCGCCCTGGTTGAGGAACCAGTCGTTGGCGTTGTATGCGGTGTTGCGATTGAACTCATAGACTTCGCCGTGGTAGTCCTTGGATCCGGATTTGAGCACCATCAGGATCGTTCCACCTGACCCGATTCCATAATCGGGCTTGTAGTTGCTGTCCAGCGTCTGGAACTGAGCAATCGCGTCCTGAGACGGCAGGTTCATGAAACAGCCGCCGCATCCGCGGTCATTCTGCTCGCCGCCGTCGATCATGTAGACGTTGTGGGTGGAGCGGGTTCCATTGAAGCTGATGCCGTTTGCAGACGTCAGAGCATTCACGCCGCCAAAGGCCGGCAAAGTATTCGACACGCCCAGACCAAGGGCCGCCAAAGAAGTGATGTTTCGACCATTCGTCGCCAGTTGCTCAACTTGGGTGCCGCTAATGAGGGTGCTTACCTCGCTTGTTTCGGTTTGCACCTGCAAGGCATCCGCTGTGACCGTTACCGTCTGCGCCTGGCTACCCACGGCGAGAACGGCATCCTGTTCGAGGGTTTGGGCGACGTTCACGACGATGCCGGTTTTCGAGTACTTCTGAAAACCCTGGGCCACCACGGTCATCGTGTAGGTGCCGACGCCAACGTTCGCAAAGCGGTAACTCCCCGCTGCATTTGATACGGTTTCGCGAGATTGATTGGTTGCGTTGTTGGTAAGAGTGATGGAACCGTTGGGAACAACGGCCCCGCTGGGGTCGGTGACCAACCCGGTGATTGTGGCATTGTCCTGGCTCCAGGCCGGGACTGCAGAGAGCAAAAGCAACAGCATAAGGGTGAGATAGATGAATGGGCAGTTAGCTCCTGCTCCAAACCCGCTACCTCGAACATTTGATGATCTTTGCCTCGAAATGTAGTTCATGTCTGGACTCCTGAGTAAACGCTTACCTAGGTTCGATGGTTTGATTTCGGCTCTCGTCATCACAGAATCATCTTGAGAAGCCAGAAGCGCCTTGTTCGCTTGAACTGCCTTGGATAGAACTACCGCGGCGTCGGATCCAAATGGGTCTTGCTCAGTGCGGATTCCTTAGGAGGAATCTCCCTTATAAGTTCGAGCTCGCGTGACAAATGCTGCCACGGCCCTCGATCGTGCTCAGTACATGGGATCCGAATTCTCCAGCCTTGGGGAAGATCGGGGAAGTACTCGTTCTCCTCTTTCGAAGATTATGCTGCCAGTTCGCAGAAATTCACTCGCCTACCGGGTTTGGTGAAGCGAATCCCAGCAATCGTTTCCTTAACGCGCCATTCTGCCGCCGCTTGCGGTCAGTTGTCAACGAGATAGTGATATTCGGAGCGAGCTGGCTGATTCCCAAGCTTTGGGCTTAGAAATCCCATTTACTTCCGCCAAGGCGGGCTATGCCGACTGGATTTTGAGAGCTTTGTACATCGTCGAGAAAGCGTTTTCAAACAGGGGAGGCAATAGATGGTCCGAGATTTGGAGTTAGCAGGAGGAATCTGCGCTCGAAGTGAACTCAGGGGATTCAACCTCTTCATTGATTGCAGATCCGATTGACACCAACGCTGACGTTGCGACAACCACTATGGAACAATCGGCCCGGAGCCGAATGCCAAGTTCGATTCCGATCAGCCTTCGGTGGTTCATCTCAAAGGCATATTTGTGCTTGTCACCAAAGTGTGACACCTGTTTCCAAATGAGATTTCTACCTCAATCCGGGGAGCCAGAGTCTCATTTCGGTGCAAGTTGAACCGCCTGGCGGATCGCTTCAATGAGGCTACGTTCATCAGCCTTCCCGGTTCCTGCAATATCGAATGCAGTTCCGTGATCGACGGAGGTCCTCACGACAGGAAGACCGATGGTGATGTTTACGCCGGACTCGAGTCCGAGGACCTTCACCGGCCCATGGCCTTGATCGTGGTACATCGCTATGACCAGGTCGAAGTCGCCGCGCTGTGCGCGATAAAAGAGGGTGTCGGCCGGCAGCGGACCCTCCACGTTCCAGCCGCGACGGCGACACGCCTCGATTGCCGGCACGATTTTTTCTTCCTCTTCGCCGTGTCCGAAGAGGCCATTCTCACCGGCGTGCGGATTGATGCCGCATACCCCGATGCGCGGATTCGCAATACCAGACTTTTCGAGCGTGTTCTGGCCGCGCGCGATGGTGCGTTCTACAAGGCCGGGCTCGATGCGAGCGATTGCGTCGATCAGTCCGATGTGCGTCGTCACGTGCAGCACCTTCATTTTCGGAGTGGTGAGCATCATCGACACCTCGGGTGTTCCTGTGAGGTATGCAAGAGCCTCCGTGTGGCCAGGAAATTTGTGCCCGGCAGATTGCAGGGCTTCCTTATTCAGCGGCGCTGTGCAGATCGCGGCGACTCGCCCGCCCATGGCCAGATGCGCCGCCAACTCGAGATATCGATAGGCGGCTTCGCCGGCTTCGCGCGAGAGCTTGCCCCAGGGAAGGTTCGCCGATACCAACTTGAGGTCGATACAGTTGACCGTGATTGAGGTGAAGTTCGCCTCTTCCAGTTGAGGTTCAGGGACATTGCAGATATCCAGTTGAGTGCCAACGATGTTTCCCGCGGTGCGCAATCGCTCTGCATCGCCGATTACAAGTGGACGGCACAGTTCGTGGACCCCGGGGTGAGAGAGGCATTTCATGATAATTTCTGGACCAACCCCGGCAGGATCGCCCATCGTGATTGCAACAATCGGTTTCTTCATATCAAGTCTCGTAACCCGTCAAGGAACTCTTTGCCTGCAAGATTGCCGGCGCACGTTCGAGTTGCTGTAAAAAGTCGCGGCAGCGAACTAGCGCCTGCGGCGAGCCAAATGCGCCTGCCTTTGTAATTACCGGCAGGGGCCGTACCCAGCGGTCGGCAACCGAAAATGGCAATCCGGCTTCAACTTCGCCAAGCAGGCGTAATCGCCGAATCCCCAGAGCATCCAGGACGGCCCTGGCTGTCTCTCCGCCTGTCGCAACCAGTGCGCCGACGGACTGCGCGCACGTTGAAGCCAGTTCGGAGAGTGCCTGCGAGAGCAGCCGCCAATCGCAGTTCGAGCAATGCTCGTCGCCGTTCAACATGAGAAGCACATCGCGGCCTGACTGAAGGTCCTGCAGGATCTGCCTGCAAATGCTTGTCGACTCGTGAAGGTCTGTAGTTGATACACGGATAGTTGCTACATCCGGAATTGCTTCGAGGAGCCGCGCCTGCTGTAGCGAGACCGACGCAGCAGTGCCAACCACGAACAGCGTAGGGCCCGCAACAAAGTTCCATCCAGGAGTGTCGGGGTCAGGCGGGATACCGATTAGCTGCGGAACCTGACAGGCGAGGCCGGCCGAACCCACCAACGCGGTGATTGTGGGCACACTCATAGAAGCCTCTGCGATTGCATGAAGATCGCTATCGGTCTCCGCGTCGCACACCACCACGTCGTGGTGCTTCGCGAATTGCGAAATGGCTCCCCGCAGGCCGTTCACACCGGAACGAACGATCTCTGTGCCGATGAGCTTGCTGGACAGGTTCGCGTTGGCGAGGAGCTGGAGTATATCCGATGGGGCGGTGCGAGCCTCCGTTTGCCAGATGTCCGTCTTCTCGAGAGGCACTCCATGCACCAGGAGACGACCGCCTATTGTTGTCCGGCCCTGTGAGGGTAGGGCCGGAGCCATGAGGATCGACAGATTCGCATTCACAGAATTGCTGGAGCGACGAGCGTTCAGCAGAGCTGCGACTTCAGTCGCCACGTTGCCCCGCAGCGTTGAATCAATCTTCTTGAAGAGGACGTATTCGGGGTTTTCGGCACGGTGCGAATCGCATTGGAGAACCAAACGGGAAGTTAATTCCGATGCCTTTGGTGCGGAAAGACAACGACTATTTGCATCGATGGAGAGGATGTCCGTATCCGGCCAGGCCGCTTCGTATTCCTGATCCTCTGATGAATGCAGAAGGACCATGGCCCTGCATCCGAGCGCTGCGGATGAAGCTGCGCAGTCGGCGGCGCCGGTCAGGTCGTCGGCAATCACTACCATCCTGGCCACGATTTCACTCCAGACTCATTCACTTTGAGGATATCCGCGAATGCCACCAGGCAGTGAGGAACGGAGCAGCAATCGCAGTGACAATTACGCTGCAAGCCACAAGTACTGTGGCGGGAGCTGCTGCAGCAGCGTACTTAGGGTTGGCTGCGGCCACCAGGGCAGGGACAGCCGCCGCATTTCCGGCGGTTGTTGAGGCGGCTATACCCGCAGTCCCTTTGCCGCCGCTCAGTCGGTCCGCAATCGCGAGGAAGAAAGCGGAGAGGATCAGCACGGTGATTCCC
>Ga0207658_10000224_pt1 | contig 59455 bp, 51 predicted proteins | sample KBSS33metaG_FD_184322 | JGI IMG/M metagenome (GOLD analysis project Ga0207658, IMG submission 184322) | Switchgrass rhizosphere microbial communities from Kellogg Biological Station, Michigan, USA - KBS S3-3 metaG (SPAdes) (version 2) | ecosystem: Host-associated > Plants > Roots > Rhizosphere...
GTTTCGCGGCATCGGGCGGCCGCCTGGCTGCGCGCAAATACTGGTTGCGGCACGCACCGGGTTCGGGCGGACGCATCCGCGTCGATGCCGGCGCCGCGCGCGCGATGCTGGGCGGCGCATCGCTGCTGCCGGGCGGTATCGTCGGCGTCGACGGCGAGTTCGCGCGCGGCGACATCGTCGAGATTGTCGCCGTCGACAACGACACGGCGCACGCCGTCGCGCGCGGCCTGTGCCAGTACGCCGCCAACGAAGTGCGCCGCCTGGCCGGCCGGCATACGCGCGATATCGAAGCGATCCTCGGTTTCAGCTACGGCGACACGGTGATCCGGCGCGACGACCTGGTCGCGCTGGCGGAGTCGGCGGCATGAGCGAGTTCGCGCCCGTACGCGACCTCGCGCTCGCCGCGCGTGCGGCCGGCGCGACGATCGCCGCGCTGACGACGGCACGCAAACGCGCGGCGCTGGACGCGATGGCCGCCGCGCTCGAAGAGCAGGCGCCGGCGATCCTCGCGGCGAATGCGCTCGACGTCGACGCCGCCCTTGCGGCCGGTCGCACGGCGGCGCTGCTCGATCGCCTGCGCCTGGATGCGGCGCGCCTTGCCGGCGTCGCTGCCGGCGTGCGCGCCGTCGGCGAGCTGCCCGACCCGGTCGGCCAAGTCACGCGGCGCGAGACGCGCCCCAACGGTCTTTCGATCGAACGCGTGCGCATCCCGCTCGGTCTCATCGCGATGATCTACGAGGCGCGGCCGAACGTGACCGCCGATGCGGCGGCGCTGTGCTTCTTCGCCGGCAACGTCGTGCTGCTGCGCGGCGGCTCGGAGGCGATCCACAGCAATCGCGCGATCGCCGGCGCGCTGCGCGGCGCTCTGCGAGCCCAAGGTTTGCCCGAGGCCGCGATCACCTTGATCGAGGACCTGCGCCGCGAGACCGTGCTGGAGCTGCTGCAGCTCAGCGACCTGGTCGACCTGGCGATTCCACGCGGCGGCGAGAGCCTGATTCGCTTCGTCGCCGAGCACGCGCGCGTGCCGGTCATCAAACACTATCAGGGCGTGTGCCATCTCTACGTCGATGCGAGCGCCGATCCGGACCGTGCGCTCGCGCTGCTGATCGACGGCAAGACGACGCGGCCGTCCGCCTGCAATGCCCTGGAGACCTTGCTCGTGCATGCGGATGCGGCGCCGGGCTTCCTGCCGCGCGCCGTCGCGCTGCTGCGCGAGCGCGGTGTCGAGGTGCGCGGCTGCGCGCGTACGCAGGCGCTGGCGCGCGATGTCGCGGCAGCCGGCGACGCCGACTACGCTGCCGAATTCCTCGACCTGGTCATCGCGGTCCGCGTCGTCGACGACCTCGACGAGGCCATCGCGCACATCCGCCGCTATGGCTCGGACCATACCGAAGTCATCGCCACGCGCGACGACGCGGCCGCCGCGGCGTTCGTCGGCGCGTTGCGTTCGGCCGTCGTGATGGTCAATGCCTCGTCGCGCTTCAGCGACGGCGGCGAGCTCGGACTCGGCGCCGAGATCGGCATCTCGACGACGCGCCTGCATGCCTACGGGCCGATGGGTGCCGAAGCATTGACGATCGAGCGCTTCGTCGTTCGCGGCGAAGGGCAGGTGAGGCATCCGCCTGCGGCGTGATGCCGTCTTCGAAGGGGCGGCCTGCCTTCCGGCTGTTCAATGGATGCCCGCGTTCGCGGGCATGACGTCGGTAGGAAGTGGGCTCGTTCTCGCCGCGCGTGCCGAACGAGGTCTGGCGCATGGGTTGCAGCGCTAGCGCGTCAGCCAACCCTGCGCGCGCGCGGTGCACAGCGCGTACGGAAAGATCCAGAACAGCGCGAATGCCGAGAAGAATGCGTAGCCGATGCCGTAGATGAAATCCCAGCTGCGTTCGCTGCGCAGGTAGTAGAGCATGTTGAACGCGGACACCAGCAGCACGGCGCAGCAGAAGCGCAGCAGCACGTCCGGATGCACCGGCAGCAGCGTCACGAGCAGGGCGAGCGTGGCCCAGCCGATCGGGTAGCGCAGGTTCGTGACGAACGATTCGACGACCGCGATCACGCGCGCGCGCAGCGGGCGCTTCCACACGATGCGGCCGATGAAGCGAAGTTCCTCGCGCACGTAGCTGCGGTCCCAGCGCAGGAACATCTTGCACAGGCGCCGATAGGTGGTCGGCACCAGGGTGTGCACGATCGCGGCACGCTGGTAGACGCAGTCGTAGCCCTCGTTGAGGATGTCGTTGGTCAGCGCGCGGTCCTCGCCGTAGGTGCAGGGTCGGCCGAGGAAGCGCTGCTGCATCCAGGCGTCGACGACCTTGCGCACGACGCTGGCGCGATAGGCGGCGAGCGCGCCGGGACAGCAGTACACAGTGCCGTACGTGCTCTGCACGGCGCGCAGGAAATCGAACGACAGCGCGAAGCGCACCTTCAGCATGCGCGGGATCAGGCCGCCTTCGCGGTTGTAGACGCTGACCTTGCCGGCGACCGCTCCGACCTTCGGATCGGCGAACGCGCCGGCCATCGCGAGCAGCGTGTCGGCCTCGATGACGCTGTCCGAATCGATCGTGACCATGAGCTCGCCGCGTCCGCGCCGGAAGCCCGCTTCCAGCGCTGCGCGCTTGCCGCGATTGGCAGCGAAGCGCAGCGGCGTGACGAGATCGGGAAATTCGCGCGCGGCGAGCAGGATGTGCGTCCAGGTGTCGTCGCTGCTGCCGTCGTCGACGACGAAGATCTCGAGCCGGTCCTGCGGATAGTTGGCGCGCGCCACCGATTCGATCGAACGCGCCACCATGGCACCTTCGTTGTAGGCGGGAATGATCACGGTCATCGTCGGCGCATCGGCCATCGTGGCCAGCGGCGGCGGGCGATAGCGGAACCAGAACAAGGTGCGCACCAGCAGCATCGCCATGCCCATCGCGCCCCACAGGATCGCCGGACCGACGATGAAGCGTCCCCACTCGTGGTGCCGCGCCGAGTGCAGCACGCCATGGAACACGTTGTAGTACCAGCTGGCCCACAGCATCAATGCGAAGCCGAGCAGGATGAGTGCGCGATAGAGAGGGTCGCCGGGCTGGTCGTGGTAGTCGTGGACGCGGTGCCGGGAGGGTGCGGACAGCGCCGCTGCCTGGGGACGATTCATGCGCTTCGGAGGGCCTTGCGGAACAATGGGTCGATCTTCGATTTTCCGGGCCAACCTCGGATGAACGAAAACATGGATTCTTAACGTCGCGGCCGATCGATGGCGCGGCGTGCGTCCGGGTATCATGTCGATACGTGCGGCAACGTCAGGATTCATGCGGGTTTGCGCCGCATCGCGCACGGGGTAAGTCCGATGTTTGTTTTTGCAAAGATGGAAAAGTAATGACGGCAGCATCGATGCTGGCGAGCACGGACCGGCTGCTGGTCTTCGCGCCGCACCCGGACGACGAGACGCTGGCGACCGGCGAACTGATCCAGACCGCGCTCGCTGCGGGTGCCTCGGTGCGCGTGATCTTCGCCACCGACGGCGACGACAATCCATGGCCGCAGCGCTGGCTCGAACGCCGTTGGCGCATCGACGCAAGTGCGCGTGCGCGCTGGGGCGCCAGGCGCCGGCACGAAGCGATGGCCGCGCTCGCCGAACTCGGCGTGGATGCCGCCGCGGATGCGCGCTTTCTCGGCTGGCCCGACCAGGGTCTCACGGCGGCGTTGATGGCCGATGGCGACGCGGTCGCCGTGCTGGCGGACGAGATCGCGCGGTTCGCGCCGACGCAGGTCGCCGTGCCGATGCTGACCGACCGCCATCCCGATCACAGCGCGCTGCGCGTGATGGTCGATCTCGCCGTGCTGCGTGCGGGCGTCGCCTGCGTGCGCCTGGGTTATGTCGTGCACGGCGAAAAGACGTCGGCGAACGTGCGCCCTCTTGCCGGCGACGCGTCGTATCGGCAGCGCAAGCAGCAGGCGATGCTCGCGCACACGAGCCAGATCGCCTTGAGTCGTCGCCGCCTGCTGGCATGGGCGGCGCGAACCGAAGCCTTCGATGTCGCAGAAGCCGGCGCCGGCGCGCCCGATCGCTCGATCGATCGCGTGCGGATTCCGCATGGTCCGGATTGGGCCTTTCGCCGCCGCCACGAGCTGTTGCTGATCGTGGCGACGCGCGCGGGCGAGCTGCGCTTTCGCGGCATCGTGCCGAGATTTCCGCAGGCGCGGCCGATCGTGCTCGCCGATGCACAAGGACAGGCGCTCCGTGTCGAATGGGCCAGCGACGCCGTGATCGTCACGCTGCCGCCGCTGGCCGCTCCGGCGAGCGCGATCTACGCCAAGCTCGATCGCGTGCGTCCGCGCGTGATCATTTTCGATCGCGAGCCCTGGCGCGGCGCAGCCGAGCTGCTCGATGCGGCGAACGTGCCGGCCGTCGGCCGCCGCGCTGCGGCCGGTCTGACCTGATGCCGGCACCGGCATCGACGCCGGTCGAGAGCGTCGTGCGCGTCCTCAGCAGGGACGGCGCGACCGCGGACCTGCATCTGGTGCGGCCTGCAGGCGCGGCGCGCGACGTCGTCCTGTGGCTGCCGGCTCTCGGCGTCGCCGCGCGAAACTATCTGCCGCTCGCCCACGCCTTGGCCGGCCACGGCATCGCCGTGGCGCTGCACGAGTGGCGCGGCATCGGTTCGAGCGATCGCCGCGCTGCGCGGCATGTCGACTGGGCGTATCGCGAACTGCTCGGCGACGATGTTCCGGCCAGCCTCGCCGCCGTGCGCAAGGCGTTGCCGCAGGCGCGCCTCTGGCTCGGCGGCCACAGTCTCGGCGGGCAGCTCGCCAGCGTGTTCGCGGCGCTGCACCCGGACGAGGCGGCGGGCCTGCTGCTCGTCGCGAGCGGCTCGCCCTACTGGCGCACGTTTCGCTGGCCCTGGGCCATTGCGGCGTTTGCGGCTATGGCGCCGTGGATCGCCTCGACGGTCGGCCATTTCCCGGGCCGCCGGCTCGGCTTCGGCGGCAACGAGGCGCGCGGCGTGATCGCCGACTGGTCCCGCAGCGGACTGCGCGGACGTTACGCGGCGGCCGGTATGGACGAGGACATCGAAGCGTTGCTCGCACGCCTGCGCCTGCCGATCCGCGCCCTGCGCCTGTGCGACGACTGGCTCGGACCGAAGGCCTCGATCGACTGGCTGCTCGGCAAGATGCCCGAGTCGCCACGCGAGGTGATGGCGATCTCGGCCGCCGATCAGGGCGGCGTGCCGGCCGATCATTTCGCCTGGATGAAAGCGCCACAGAGCATCGCCGCGCGGTTGGCCGGGGCGGTCGCCACGGACCCCAGCGGGCGTGTATCGGGGTGAACGAGAAAGACGTTATTCAGAAATCACGCAAAAATACGGTTTCAACGTATTGATTCGCTTGAATTCCTGACGCCAATACCCATATTCCGACACGATTGTTCAGGTCGTCGCTAACGGAAACTTACTGGCGGCCTGTCATAATCGCCTGTTGGCATTGCGCGGTTCATCCGGTGCGGATCGTCGATTTTCCGCGCCTGCGCATGCCGGGATCAGTCGTTATTTGAAGGAAGGCTATGACATACGATATCGGTATCGGGCGTTGCACGGAAGTCGGTGAAGACACGGTCGTCGTCAAACTCGAAAGCGTGATGGTCAAGCGGCTGTCGCCCGACCAGCCCTGGCAGCGCTCGGGAACGAGCCTGCTGCGCCTCAACAGAAACCTCTGCAGCGCCACGCGCCCGCCCGAGCCCGACCGCGAGGTCTATATCGATCGCGCCGCGCTGTCGAAGCGCTCGATGGCCGCGCTCGACCTGGCCGGCAACGGCTCGACCGTTTCGGTCGACTTGCGCGCGCTGCTGAACGATCTCGACCCGCAGCCGTCGGCCGGCCCGCAGACGAAGGGGCGCACCGGAGACCGGAAGGCGCCGAGTCGGTGAGGTACCGCTCGCCGTTCGGCGAACGACCAGAAAACCCGGCCGCCGAGCCGGGTTTTTTGTGGGCGCGGGGTCGGCGCGGCGATCGATCGCTGCCTGCGCGCGAATCGACGCCGGCGCAGGACGACTAGCCGGCGAGGGCGCAACCGGGTTAGATTGTGCTCGCCTGTCCCAGCTGGCGACTAGCTGCGGTCTCTCAGGACAGCGTCAGCCGGCGAAAGCCAAGCGGCTGGGCGGGCACTCCGGCGAGGGAAGATGACGCGAGTCGCGATCCCCTTTGCGCGCGCATCGTTCGTGCGCTCACGAGCAGCGTCTCTCGCAAATTCCTGTCGATATCGCAGCCACGGCGCACTCGCGCTGCCCGTTCAATCCTCACGCATGCCGGCCGCAGGCAACGCTTCGCGAGACGCTCCTTCCGGGTCGAGACCGCTTTGCCGTTCGACGTGCGATCGGCGATGCGTCTATCTGTTCAACGGCAATCCGGCTGCAGAGTTCATCTTCGGGCATGACGCCTGCCGTCTATACTCGCTCGCTCGCCGTGCAGGATGGACCGAAATGATGAAACGAATGATCGCCAGTGCCGTATTCGCCGCCGTCGCCGTGTCTGCTCATGCGGTGGAGCGCTGGCCGAAGGAAATCGTCGATTCGGCCAAGGCGCACTGCACGGCCATGGTCGTGCACGATTCGCCCAATCCTGCGGCCATCAAGCAGCAGGCCGACGACTATTGCACGTGCCTCATCGACGGTTTCCAAGGTGTCGTGTCGGTCAACGAATTCCAACAATCGGTGTCGCTGCCGCCGGACCAGTTCGAGCAGCTGCCGGCCAGTCGCGCGATGCATCAGGTCGTCGATCGCTGCAGCAAGTAGGCGGCGCGACCGCCTCGGTGGCAGTGTTTCGCTCCGAACGCCGTACTTAATCTCCGAGACCCTGTCGCAGCCTCGGCTCGTCCCCTGCGGGCTGCCTGCGGACCGGTCCTTTGACGGAGATCGTGATGTCGACTCGAAATGCCGCCAGCGACGTGCTCGCCGCCGTCGCGGTACTCGAAAAAGCGAAGGCTGCCTGCGCTCATCTTTGCAATCCGGGACAGATGCGCCGCCACAGCGACATGCTGACGCGCGCAAGACTGATCCACGCCGTGATCCGCTCGCGCGCCCAGTTCAAGGCACTGCACGAACGCAGCGTCGATCTTCAGGCCGCGCTGACGCGGTTCAAGCAACGCCGGGAGGCGATGCGCGCATGATCGCCGACGATCGCGAACTGCAGGCCCCGCCGGGCCTCTCTCTGCGCCAACTGTTGTGTATCATCGCGGCATGTGCGGCCTTCATCGCCGCAGGGCTGGCGATGTCGCCGATGTCCTAGCCCGCCAGGAATTCCCACGGCGGTCATTGGGGAATGACTTCACCGCCTCGGCGGCGCCGTGGGATCTCAATCGAATCGATTCCGCGGCGCACGCCTTCGTGCGCAAGTCGACGCGCTACCGACGCGCGCGGAACAGCCGCCGCAGAAACGAACGGATCGACGCCGGCCTGCGCATGTTGCCGTAGAGAAACGCGCATTCGCAGTGGGCGCAGACGATCGCGTCGCCGGATTTCGGCGCCGACGGCATCAGCAGATCGGCCCGCCGGCAGTACGGGCATTTGAGGCGAGAGGGCATAAGCGCTCAGTTGGGCATGCTCCGGCGCCAACCAAGCCGCGGCGGGAAAGCCGGTCAGCTGGCGTTGCCCGATTCCTTTTGCGAAGTTGCCGGCGCCGGATAGGCGGCTGCCGCCGACGGCGTTGCGGCACCTGCGCGCATGCCGCTCATGCCTTGCTCGCCGCAGCCCAAGCTCGATACGCTGGGCAACGCCTCGCTGCCGAAGGAATGCCGTGACCGAGTCGAACTCCGACCACCCGACACCTGCGGCTCCTGCGCACAGCCGCTTCGGTTCGACCAATCTCAGCAGCGCGCTCGCGCTCGGCGTCAGCCTGCTCGCGCTCGCCATCGGCGCGTATCAGACGCGGCTGATGCAGGACCAGGCGCGCGCCAGCGTGTGGCCGTACCTGACGATCGGCACGACCTATACCAACGACGTGGACGACAACGGCTTCATCCTGCAGGTCGACAACTTCGGCATCGGGCCGGCGAAAGTCGGCAGCGTGAAGCTGTCGCTGGACGGCAAGCCGCAGCGAACGTGGAACGACGTGCTCGAAGTGCTCGACATCAAGGGCGTGAACTATTCCACCTCGAGCCTCAGCGGCGACGTCATTCCGCCGAACATCAACCGCGAGACGACGATCGGCGCGATCCGCATCAACGAACGCCAGGCGGCGAAACGTTTCTACGATGCAGCTTCGCGGTTCGAACTGGAGATCTGCTACTGCTCGGTGTACGACGAGTGCTGGATCTCGCGCTGGCATCGGTCGGGCGTGGAGCCGGTCGCTCGATGCGCAGTGCCGAACGTTCCGTTCGAGAATTGAGCGCAGAGGCAGCGTCGGAAGCTGTGGAAGGGCGCAGCGGCGAGCGCATCAAGCGCTCACGCACTCGCGGTGCTCACGAGGAGCGACACATCGGGACGTTTCGACGGCGACTGCGGCTGCGACGGAGCGTGGACAACTTTCCTGACCTCAGTTTCCGGGGCGCCTAGTCGGCACTGCCGAGTTGGCGCCGAAGCCGTTGTCAGTAGCGGCTTCGGCGCCTCAGGCCAAGAAACTGTACTCTGACCCCGGTTTTAGACCCCGGTTTTAGTGGCAGTGCAGCTGGACGAACATGAGGCCGAGCGTCACCTGGCCGAAGCCCGCGGCGTTCGTCGTCGTCATGCGCAAAGCGATCGTGTCGTTGACGGCGAGCGCGACCGGGTGCGAGGTGTCCGTGCACGAAGAGCCCGGCGTCGCGGGCGTGCTGCATGTCAGGGCCGTCGCAGCGCCGTTCTTGTAGAGCGTGGCGGTGGCGTCCATGGCAACGGATGCCATGTAGTTGCGCATCTGCATCGCATCGATCGTGCACGCGCCGTAGACGGTCATCGATGCGTTCGCATAGACGCTCGTATCGACTGGGCAGGCGGACAACGGCTTGGTCGCATCGGTGCATCCGGAGATTTCGGCCACATAGGAGTCCGCGACGCCGGGCGGTACGAAGAACGCGGTGGCGTTGGCAAACACCGGAGCGATCGACGAAATCCACAACTGTCCGCCCGCGCCGGCAGCACCGGTGGCGCCTGTCGCGCCCGCAGGTCCGGTGACGCCGGTTGGACCCGTCGCGCCGGTTGTGCCGTTGTTGCCGGTCGGCCCCGTCGGACCAGTCACGCCTTGCGGACCTTGGGCACCGATGGGGCCGGCCGGACCGACCGCTCCCGCGGAACCGGCCGGGCCGATCGGACCGGTGTTGCCTTGGATGCCTTGCGGGCCGGTCGGGCCCGTCGCGCCATTGGCGCCCGTCACGCCCGTCGCACCGGTGGAACCGGTGATGCCTTGTGCGCCCTGAATTCCCTGCGGACCTTGCGCACCGACGGCGCCCGTCGCGCCGGTGGGACCGGTCGCACCCGTCGTGCCGGTGGAGCCGGTTGCGCCCGTGGATCCGGTGACGCCGGTCGCGCCCGTGGCGCCCGCGACGCCGTCTGCGCCCGTCGGACCGGCGACGCCGGTCGCTCCGATCGGACCGGTGGCGCCCGTCGCACCGGCGGGACCGGTCGGCCCCATCGCACCAGCCGGCGAATTCAATGCGTACTGCGCAACCGGCACCGCGTTGATCGGCTGGCGATCGGACAGCGGCTCTTCGTTGTCGAGGCTGGTGCCGACCTTGATTTCCAGCCAGTACTGCGCGCCGTCGAAGATCTGGCCGAAGTCGAGGTCGGTCGTGAACAGGCCGTTGATCACCTGGATCGATTGCGCGAGCGGCGTCGCGCCGGCTATCGGATTTCCGCCGACCGGCGCGTCGTACAGCGTGAAGGTGAACTGGTACAGCCCGGTCGGCAACGCGCCGCTCGCGTTGAGCTGGCCCTGGTAGGTGAACGCCGTTCGCTGCGTCTGCGTCTGCGCTGCCAGATCCAGCGTGGCCGTCGACAACATCAACGCTGCGAGCAGCGCGCATAGTGGCTTGCGTTTCATGATCAGCATCCCTCGAATTCGCTGAAGAAAATTTCGTCCGACGTCGCTTGCGACGGCGTCTGCCAGAAGCCGGCGAACAACGCGTAGGCGCCGCCGCTCGAATAGCCCGGCGCGGCCTGCCCGAGGCTGCCGGACAATCGATAGCAATGATTGGCGAGGCGGCTGCCGCCGGCTGTGATCGTGTGGAAGTCGATGCTGTAGTTGCTCGGCGTGCCGGCTCGCATGGTGGAGCCGGGCAGTGCGGCGAGGATGGACAACGCAGCGGCAACGAGCAGGCGCGCGTGCCCGCGGCCGCGCGAGTGCGGTCGGAGAGATCGGATCATCGGTTGTGGCCCCTGAAAATGCAGACGCAGCGCCGTCGATCCGACGTTGCTGCGTTGTTCAAAAGTATACACATTCGTTTTGCGCACTCGTTGCATCGATGCGCTCGCAACTGCGTAAAGGTCCGTGCACTTATGTAAAGACCGAGCGGGAAGCGGGCGGAGGAATCGGGGCCGAGTTCGTTTTCGCGCGAGACGTCGCTCGGCGTATCGAGCGTGCTCGAATCGAATCGGCACGACGGAAGAGGGAGCGCCCGAACGTGTCATCGAGGCGCCGTGCCCGCGCCTCGCCGTGGATGCTTCTGCGCCCTGTTACGACGACAAAAGTAGTACGAGGAAGCTCGTTGACACTCCGGGCCGACGCTCCTATGATCGGCTCGTCTCGCGCATTCGTGCATCCGTCTGCCCGGATCGACAGCCATGAGGTGCCGCATGAGGGGTTCCATCGCCGGTTTCCTGCTGGCCGCGCTGCTGCCGCTGACCATCGCCGCGGCGGGGGAGAATTATTCCGAAGCGAACAAGAATGCCGACTCGCGCGAAAAGCTCGCTGCGGTTGCCGCCGACGTGCGCAGCCAGATGCGCGCGGGCGGACGCTTCGAGTTCGTCAGGCCGATCGAACGCACGACGATCGACAGGAAGTTTGCCGAGATGGACGCGCTCTTCGCACAGGCCGGATCGGTCGCGGGCATGCAGGAAGACGCGAAGGTCAAATTGTTCGACGCGCAGGAGACGATCAATTCGATCCTGACCCAGCGCGACGCCGATCGCTTGATCTGCAAGCGCGAACCGATCATGGATTCGCGCATTCCGACGACGACCTGCCAGACCTACCGGCAACAGCTGGCCAAGGCCGAGGTCACCCGGCAGAAGATGCTGCAGTGGCAGAACGTGTTGTGCACTCCGAGCAGCAAGACGTGTCCTCAGGAAGGCCCCAGCAATCTAGCCGTTCCAGGCGCAGTGATCGTTCACTAGCAACACGCCGCCGGCTGACGCTGCGCGTCGCCGCGTTCATGGGGAGACATCGCATGCCAATGATCTCATTCCTATCGAGCGCATTGGGCATGGGCATCGTGCTGCTGGCCTTGGGCGGCTGCGTCCAGGCGCCGACCAAGGCGCCGCCGGTCCGTTTCGTCGATACCGGCGTCGGCGACACGCCCGCGATGGCATCGCATCATGCGAAGGTGGACTACACGATCGAAGACGACCTGCTCGAACCGGGCGAGACGCCCATCGGCCGCGTCGAGTTCATCCAGCCGAAGGCCGATCCAGCCAATGCGCCACCGGTGTATCCCGCGCGCCTGCAAGCGAAGCGACTGCCGCCGACCACCATCAGCGTGCGCCTCAGCATAGAAACGGACGGTGCCGTCTTCGGCGTCGAACCACTGGAAGCGATGACGACAGCCGATCAGCGCGCGTTGATCGAAGCCGTGCGCGATGCCTGCTGGTCCTGGAGGTACTCGCCGATGATTCGACTGGAGCTCGATCGCGGAGAAACGTTCACGGTCGACAGGGACGGTTCCTCGCTCAAATACGACGGACACCCGACGCCACTGCCGTTCCATCTCGACTACGCGTTCAAGTTCAGCCGGCAGGACGGACGCGCCGGTGTCGAGGTGCAGCAGCTCGGGCCTCCCAGCGAAGCGCCGGGGGAATCCTAGGAAGTCTCACGGTGGCTTGTGTCGATCACGGCTTTCGGCAGCCAGGATGCTGCCGGCATCGATTCAACGTTTGCGTTCATACACCCGGATGTCCCACCCCAACGCCACGAGGCCTCGTATGAAAAGTTCGATTGCTGGTTGTCTGATGGCGGCCCTGTTGCCGCTGACGTTTGCGGCAGCGGCGCAAAGCCCTGCCGAGGCCACGAAGAACGCCGACTCGCGCGAAAAGCTCAGCCAGGTCGCCGCGAATGTGCGCGAAGAAATGCGCACCGGTGGCCGCTTCGAGTTCGTCAAGGCCGGCGAGCGGGAAACGATCGACGGCAAGTTCGCCGAGATGGACGCGCTGTACGCACAGGCCGGATCGGTTGATGCCATGAAAGACGATGCGAAGATCGAGCTGTTCAACGCGCAGGAAACGATCAACTCGATCCTGACTCAACGCGACGCGAACCGTATCGTCTGCAAGAACGAACCGATCATCGGCTCGCACGTGCGCACCAAGACCTGCCGAACCTACCGCGAGGAGTTGGCGAAAGCCGATGCGTCGCGCAAGGCGATGGATGAATGGAGCAGTCTCACCTGTCGCGGAGGCAAGGCCTGTCCCAAGGACAGCATGGACGGGTTGGGCGCCAACCAGACGGCGGCGGGAACGGTGATCACGCATTGAGTGGCGGGCGAGCTACGTGCTCGCGCGGGACTTCATCGACGTGCTGGGCTCTCTCCAGCCGCACCGGCGCGCGATAGACGTGGCGCGCGTGGGCCGCCGCCGAAAGGGGCGCTGGCGCGGGGCAGGAGAGGGTCGCGTATGTGACGACGCATAGGAGTCGCGAACGAAAGCCTACTCTGACCCCGGTTTCGCAGAAGAGGCCTGCCGGATCGTCCGCATCGCCTTGCGGCCTTGCACGCTGAGGAACGGTTCGAGCTTCTTCCATGGGATCTCGATGTCCTCGTCGCAGGCTTGGGCCGCGTAGGGGAAGTCCGTCGAGAAGACGAGTCCTCCGGCGCTTGGGCGCAACTGATAGAAACCGTACTTCCGGTACTCGTTCACGCTGTCACTGCACTCGTCGCCGCCCTTGTTGCGTGTCGCGGCGGCGACGATGAGATCGTTGAGTTCGTCGGTCGGCTGCTGTTCGCAGCCGGGGTAGGGACAGTCCTCGCTCTTGCCGATGGTGACGATCCAGCGCCACGGCTCGATGCGTTTGCGCTCGGCGAGATTCCAAACCCAGGATGTGATGCCGCGGCTCGGATGCGCGCCGCCGCAGTCGGCCTGAAAGATTTCGCGCATCACGATCCAGGGGTCCGCGCGCCATTGGATTTCAAGTTCCTCGCTGAAGTCGCCTTGCGGCGCGCTGGACAGGCAATCGTAATAGCCGGCGATCTGGTCGCGCACCCATTCGCGTATGGTCGCGTTGAACGCCTTCGCGTTCGGCGCGTCGTCGAGGAGTTCGATCGCGGTGATCTTTCCGTCCAGCGCCGACAGCTTGCGCTCGTGCTCGCTCCACGGTTCGATCTTGACCGTCTGCGCGTCGATGCGCGGCGCATCGAACGCGCGGCGCGCCGGGGTCGTCATGCCGCTGCCGCAAGCATTGCCCGGATCGCCGGGGGCGACGACACGCGTCAAATGGATCGGCAGCGTGCGCTTACCGGTCGCGGCGGACCACCAGCCGATCAGCGTATTGTCCTGGGCTTTGTCGAGCGCCCACGTTCCCGACTCGGTGCCGTCGTTGGTGCGCTCGCTCCAGGTGGTGCCGTCGGTGTCCGGTTCGGGCGACAGCGCGATCGATAGGCCGTGTTCGACGTAGTAGTACGCCGCGCCCGAGTTGGCGCGTTGCAGGCAGGCCATGATGCTGTGAGTTCCGACCGTGCCACGCCAAACGCCGAGCCGGGCTTCGAGCGGCGATAGGCCGAATGCGTACGCGGGCGCGAACACGGCGAGCAGCAGAGCGAAGGTGAAAAGCGGCCGCATTTGGAGATCCATGGAAACAGAAGCCATGGCGTCGAGTATGGCTTTTCGTCATGGCAAAAAGCGGGCGCCACGAAGGCCCGGATATGTCGTAGTCGTCCTCCGCCGGCCGAGTTTCATCTGCCTTGGCGATTATCCATGCCCGCGTCGCTGGCCAAGGTCCGGGGTGCTGTCCCGACGCTTCGTCATGTCCGGGGCTGCATCGATGTCGGAGCCGCCGGCGTGGATCGACTGTGTAGGCAAGGAGATGCGCCAGCTGTTCGGTGAACCGAAGTGTCGACGCACGCACCGCCCGTTTTCCGGTGTCCAAGGCCCACGATCAGGACTTCCAACGCGGCGTGTCGGTGTGGCCACCTGTCTTGCGCTGTAGGGGGAGACGGTTCGATTGCGTGCCGTCACGGGCCTGTCCAAGGCCCGCGTCCATACCCCAAGGAGAGTAGAGTCATGTCGAATCACTCAGCTTCACGGCCGCTGGCGGCCATGCTGACCGTTGTGCTGGCCGGAACTGCAAGTGCCGCCGTGCCGGATCTTTCGACGGCGTCGTCGATCGACGCCAGCGCGGTGACATCGTCCGAAAGCGCATGCGGCAGCGACAACGCGCGAGCGCTGACGGATGCACCGCAAGCGCTCTGCAGCAGCGGTGCACCGAGCGCACTGTCCGGCAACGGTCCCTGGAGCTGGAGCTGCAACGACGGTCAGCACGACGTGCACTGCACGGCAAACGCCGCGGCGCACTACACGTTCCGGACGCTCGACTATCCGGGAGCATCGTGGACGAAATTCTGGGGTATCAACGATTTCGGCGACCTCGCCGGCGAATATCGCCTCGACGGCTCTCCAATCCATGCGATGACGTATAGCCACGGCCGGTTCGCGTCGCTCGATCCCAACGGCCTGTTCGGCGATCGCGGCAGCGCGTCGGGCGGACCCAACGATCTCGGCGCACTCTGTGGCTTCTACACCGACGAATCGCAGCGGCAGCATGGTTTCGTGCAGCTGTGGGGCTTCCTCGAGACGGTCGACTTCCCGGGCCACCTGAATTCCAACTGCGACGACGTCAACGTCTTCGGCGCCATCGCCGGCGTCTACTGGGACGCGAGCGGAATCCAGCATGGGGTGCTGCGAAACTACGGGCGCGATACGGCGATCGACTATCCCGGCGCGCTCGGGACCTATCCGCTGGGCATCGACAACAGCGGCGTGATCGTCGGCATGTGGTACACCAATCCGAGCTCCACGCACGGCTTCCTTCGCGATGCGAGAGGGCATTTCTCCCCGATCGACGTGCCGATCGCCGGACCGGGCGGCACGATCACGATCGGTATCAACGACGCGCAGCAGATGGTCGGCTACTACATGGACGCGTCCAACCACTATCATGGCTTCCTCGAAACGCATGGACAGTTCCAGTATCTCGACGCGCCCGATGCCGTGCAGACGTTCCCGACCCATATCAACAGCCTGGGCGTGATCGTGGGCTACTACATCGACGCGGCGAACCAGAACCACGGATTCATTGCTACGCCTTGGTAGAGGGCGGCGAGCTGCGCTTTGCCAGATGCGGACTTCGCCGTGTGGCGAAGTCTGCATCGACTGCGACCGCCGGGCTGAGGACGAAGATGAGAGGAAGGCGGCGCGATCTGCAGACACGTTCTATGCGCTTGTGAGGTGCACATTTGTTGGTCTCTTGCAGTCTTCTCCCCGAGACGTTAGAGCGCATTACGGTTGCTTCTCGTCGTCTGCGAGGATCGATCGCGAGCATTGCATCCCTTTATCAGGATCAGAATCAGTGACTCGAGAAAATCGAAACGGTTGGTGCCCGGTCTGCAGGGAAGCCACCGCAATGGATTCGCAAACCTGTGCAAAGTGCGGCGCCGATTTCTCGGCCGAGAGCGTGTGGAAACCACAGCAATCGTCGTCTGCTTACGAAGGAGTGGGTGTTTTCGCGCGGGCACTGCTCGCCGTGGTCAGTGCCGTGTGCCTCATGCCTGGGCTTCTTTTCGGGATATCAAACCACAAGACGTCTTGGGTGCTCGTGTCCCTCGGAGGGTTGCTCAGCATCGCTTTTGTCGCCGCGACCGCGCGTGCCGGTTGGATGCTGCTCGTCTTGATGGGTAGCGTTGTGCTGGGCCTGACGACCTGCACTCATACCTTTCATTGGGGCTGATTGGCCGCCAGGACACCCGAAACTGGGGTCAGAGTGCACTTTCCCGAAACTGGGGTCCGAAACTGGGGTCAGGGTGCACTTTCTAGCGCGGCTTGCCCCGTCGCTTCACGGCCTCGAAGGCTTCCAGGCTCTATCCGCGTGACGACTGCGGGCGTTTGTCCGCAAGCGGCTTCGGTGCGATGCAAGTGGGCGGTGAGATCGACGGCGCACATGGCGGAGAACTGTACTCTGACCCCAGTTTTTGGAGGGAAAATCCTCCGTCGCGTTGTCTTTCTCTTCCATGCCGAATCCCGCCTACGCGCACCAAATTGGCTATGTCATCGCTGAGGGGAGTGGTCCTTCCAAGCCGGTGGCCCTGGCTCGAAGATCGATCCGTGCACGGACTCCGACGTCTCGCGCACGCCCACTGCGGCGAACTTCAATCGCAGGCGCGTTCTCGTCGAACAACACCGGTTGGCTGCATCGAATCCGCAAGACCCCTCTCTCGACGGACCTCCGCATGAAACTCGGTTTTAGGATTGCCACGAATCTCCTCATCGCCCTCCTTGCCGCAGGTGCAGTCCCTGGTCTCGCCGCGGACTTGCCGCCGGATCTCGCGAAGGCGGCGAGGGACTACGACCGCGCCAACGTGGCTGGCGACATCGCAACGCTCGAACGACTGTTCGCCGACGACTACGTGCTCGTGAACTCGGACGCTTCCGTGGAGTACAAGCAGCAGGCGATTGCTGATTTCCGCATGCCGGGATTCAAGATCGACCCGTACGTGACGACTCAGCCGGTGGAGAGGGTGTGGAGCGATGGCGCGGTGATCGGCGGAATCGTCGATCTCGGCTGGACGCAGGAAGGCAAGCATCAGCAGCGATTGATCCGCATCGCTCATGTCTGGGCGAAACGTCACGGCGATTGGAAGATGACCTAAACGCAGGTCACGCGCGTACCGAAGTAGGGATCCGGAACTGGGGTCTCGAAACTGGGGTCAGAGTGCACTTTTGAGCAAAACTCACCGGTCAAGTCGCGGCTTTGAATGGCTTCGACGCGCTATCCGTGTGAAGACTACGAGCTTTTGTCCGCTAGCGGCCTGGTATGACGCAGGCAAGCGACGAGACCGACGGCGCACATGGTTTTGAGCGAGCCTCAAAGGCTTCGACACGCTACCCGCGTGAGGACTGCAGACGTTTGTCCGCTAGCGGTCTCGATGTGACGCAAGTCAGCGTCGAGACCGACGGCGTACATGGCGGGAAACTGTACTCTGACCCCGGTTTTTGAAGCGCCTGCAGAAGTGCTCGACAGGTCCGACGGTAGCGGACGTGGGCCAGCGCCAGGCCGGCGAGTTTTCCCAGCAACGTGCAGAGAATCAACCCGGCGACGAATGCGGCCGAATACATGCCGATGGCCGAATAGTCGGGTGCCTCGCCGCGGTTGGGCAGCAATGCGGCGAAGAGTACCCAGGCGATACCCGCAAGCACGAATGCCGCAAGTCCTGCGACCGCCGCTCGGCACCCGCATTCGTGCTGCAATTGATCGAGCCGGTCTTGCCACGTCGCGTTCTCGCGTGCCGACAGCATCGGCAATTCCAGCCGTACCGGCGGCTTTCGGAAGGGATGAAAGAAGCCCGCTGAATGCGGCAGCTCGATCAGTTCGATCAGTTCGATTTCGCTGCGAATCGCCCGCGGCATGCGCGCAGACGCTGCATGGCGCGAGCGTGGATCGAACATCGCGACGTGCCGGCGCATCGTCATCCGATCGGCGCCGTAACGATCGGGCAGTCCGCGGCCGCTGTGGAATCGGCGTCGGCCGTGGTGTAGTCCGGCGGTGTGGCGAACGGGCCGGTGCGGCAGATGCTCGTGGTGTAGAACAGTTCGTTGTTGCCGATATCCGGATTGACGATCCAATTGCCTTTCACGGTGACGATGATGCCGGCCGAGAGTCCCTCCCAGGTGTCGACGACCGGATCGCTGTCGCCGGCGGACGCGATCCCTTCGCCGATCCAACCGCCGATGATGGCGCCGGCCATGGCGACGGCTGCGGCGACGATCGCCGCGACGATCAGCACCACCAGCAGGCACAGCAGATAGAACGGTCCCGAGGCGGCGCAGCCGAGCGCTGCGCCGACCGCCGCCGCGGCCATGTATCCGACGATTGCGCCGGCGACTGCGCCGGCGGTGACGCCGACCAGCGAGCCGATCTTGGCCCCGCACGCGGTCTCGCTCTTGACGATGCAGGGCAGCATCGGCGCGCCGACACCATTGCAGTACACCCAATACGTGCCCGGGCCGGTCACGTATTGGAAGTAGTCGCTCTTGATCACCACGTCGAACAGGCCCGCCGGCCCCATCGCGTAGGGCGCGAGGATGGCGACCGCTGTCGAACGCTCGTCGGTCGTGTCCTGCACGATGCCGGAGAGACAGATCGGCTCGCCGTGGGCCGGCGAGATGATGCAACCGTCCGCCTTGAACGCGTAGTAGAGCACCAGCGCGAAGATCGCCGCCGCGCCGGCCGCGCAGGCCGTGAATGTGGCAGCGCCGAATAGAGTGGAGGCGCCATACAGGGCGCTGCCGATCTTGTAGCCGAGACCGATCAGGGCAGCGCCCGCACTGATGGCGGCGATGCCCTGCCAGGCGAACGGACTGGGAACGGAGCCGGGTTGCTGGGCGCCGCAAGTCGGTGTGGTCATGATGTCACCCGAGCGAAGTAGCGCGCGTCGGTGCAGAAGACGCGACAGATGAGCCGGCCGATCAAGGCGCCGAGGAGTGCGCACACCGCGAGCGCGAGCAGCGGATGCGGGAGGTGATACGCCAGCGGTCCGAGCAGGATGCCGACCAGCGTGCAGATCAGCAGGGCGAGTGCGAACACCGCCACGATGGGCAGTCGGCAAAGCAGGCAAGCCAGCGCGGCGGCGATGACCCCGACGACCAGCGCGACGACGAGACCGTCGAGTGCCAGTTGCGCCCACGTGGGCACCTGCGGCGGCGAGCAGCAGGCGACGCCGTGCAAGAGCCCCAGAAACAGACCAACGAATGTGCCCGAGAGCAGGCCGAACCAGAGACAGAGTTTCGTGCTCATGAGGTCCTCACGCGTCGAACAGAATCAGGAAAGTGACGCCGCCGAGATAGGCCCCACCGATCGTGGCGAGAACGTCGACGGCGGCGCTGATCAAGGTCCCCGGTGGCGACGGTGGAATCGCCGACGGCACATCGATGGACACCATCACGTTCGTCTGCGCGCCTGAGCCGAGCGTGAAGGTGGCCGGCACGATGCTGACCCACGGCGCGACCGGCGCCGGTCCCGCGCTGAGCGAGATCGTCTGCGCCGTGCCGCTCGGGTTGCGCACCGGAACGACGAACGTCCTGGAGCGGCCCGCACTGGTCTGGAAACCGTCGACCGTCTGCTCGCCGCGGTTGTTGTTCGGATCGGTGTCGTAGGGATGGATCAGCGTGACGAAGATGCCGTAGCGCTGCGCCGCGAGCAGTGCGGGCGGCAGCGGCCACGACAAGGCCTTCTCGCTGCCGGCGAATCCCGCGCGCGCCAGATCGACGAAGCTGCTGGCGATCGCGCTGCGCGGCATGCCGATGCCCCACGGGCTCCAGCTGAGATCCACGCGCGTCTGGTTGGCCGAAGCCTCCGCCGACAGATTGCGCACGGTGGCCGTGAGATTGTCGATCGGCCGTAGCGGCCACACGGTGACGGTGTTGATATCGGGGCTGTTGAACGTCGGTGCGAAGCCTGCGGCCAGCTGCTGCTGTGGATCGTAGGTGGCCGGATCGGGATCGTGGACGATCTCCTTGGGCACGCGCAGACAGCAGCCCGGATCGGGAATCGGCCGCAGGCGCTGGCACAGCGATCGCCGCGGAGCGACAGCGGCAAGACCTTCGTTGGAGCGGCTCATAGGACCTCGCAGGACGGACGAATGCCGTGGTCGGATTCAGGAAAGAGTGGATAGATCCCCATCTTGCTTTGTGGAAACTAGCCTCGAAGCACGTCGAGAGATCGATCACTCGACATGCCTCTGCCGCGATCCGTCGTCTTGCCGAACGGATCGCAGCGGCGTGCCGTCAACGAGCAACCCCACACCGCCCCAGACGCCTTCCACCCCCGAGCCTTCCCTGGCGATGCGAACCACGTGGTTCGATCCTCCGGATACTCGGGGTTACGCTGGAACGGGTGGGGTACTGACAGGCGCAGGGCAGGCGTCCTCGGGGCGACGGGTAAATCGATGACGAGAAGCGATCCGGCTGCAATATGCGAACAGAGGTTGACGGGATGTCGGGTTGTCGCGGTATTTGCTGCAGCAGACCGATGGGCGGGTCGATGCGGTCGGAGAGGTCGAGGCGCTGCACCGCGACGGGCGCAGGAGCCGACGTTGTGGTGGTCGCTCGAAAGTGCACTCTGACCCCGGTTTTGGACCCCGGTTTTGGATGTGGCGGCATTGGCGGCTCGCCAACGTACTACTCTCGCGGGAAATCACGAGCCGTGCGAAGTGCCCACGCCTTGTCCAGGAGAAGAGATGTGATGTCGGAACGCGTCGCGCAACGATCGAGCGGCGGGTTCGATCGCTCGCCGCCCGCAGGGGTCCGCCATCGGATCTGGGTGCGCCGAAACCTCTGCGTCCATGTCTTGGCCACGACGTTGCTGCTGCTCGCCGGCTGCGGAGCGAGCGAACGGAGTGCGCCGGTAGTCGAAAGCGATACGCGCCCCGATGCCGATCTCGATCCGCGCCGCGTGCTCGCCCGCATCCAATCGAATCTGGAGCGCGTCGCCGCCGAGCGGTCGCGGCACATCCTTCCAGCGGGCACGCACGACGATGCGCTCGAACGCGTGGTCGATGGCTATGCCGCGTTCCTCGCGGGGAATCTGCCGGAAATGGATGCCGCGCTGGCCGACGTGGCCCGCGTTGCGCAGACGCGGCGAGCGATGCCGGACGACCATTCGAGTATCGAAGCGCGCCTCACCGCGGAACGCGATCAGTATTTCGCGGCGATCGACAAAGCGGCGACGAGCCCGGCGCCGCTGGTGCGCGTACTCGCGGGCTTGCGCAACGTCGACAGCGTGTTGTTCTTGGAAGCGAGCAAGCGCCCTTTCATGTCGCTGGAGCAGCGGCGCCTGGATGGGCGCGGTCCGGCGCAGACTTCGCCCGATCCACTCGACGAAGCCTGGTTGCGCCTGCCGTGCCGCACCGTGCGCGGCCGCGCGGTGCAGTTCACGGCTGCGGCGAAGGAAGCGCAGCCGCTCAACGGTCCGCTGCTCTCGTGCCCGTCCGACGTGAAAGACTTCGCGGAGCTCGAACACCTCCTCGACACGCCGCAACGGTTCGCGCCCCACGTCGTTCCGCCCATCGAACGAACCGCGTCGAATTCCCCTGAGACCGCACCGCCGCCGCCGTGGGATGCCGCCACGGCCGTGAGATTCATGGCGCAAAACCCCGATGCTGCCGAAGCGGCACTGAAGGCAGCGGCGACGAACGGCGTCGGGAAGCTGGACTACGCGCTGTTCCTGCACGCGATGCGAGCTCAAACCCCTGCGCGCGATGCGCAAATCTCCAAGCTCTTGAAAGCGATTGCCGAATCGACCGCCGACGAAAGCATCGGCGATTCCGACGAGCTGTCCCCTGAGCTGATCGACGGGGCAAGCAAACCCTACGACGGCAGCGACGCATCGCTGGTGCCCAAGATCGTTGCAGCGTCGGAGTCGGGCGTCGCAAACACCGAATCCGCGTTCTACGCCATCCCGTGCGACGTGCTGCTGGCGCGCCCCAAACTGCTGGCTGCTACCCAAGCACGCTACTACAGCAATCGCGACAACTTCGTTCCACGCTCGGGTTGTGGCGCCGGCCGCGGCGAGGTACGCGGCTTCCCCAATCGGGAAGTCGCACAATGGATCGCGGCGGCAGCCGAAGCCGATGGCTACTTCATCGATACATACGAAGGAACGATGAAATACGGCTTCGAAACCGCGCAAGCGCAGGCCAGGGAGACATTGCAGCTCGATCCGCGAGGCCTCCTGGAGAGCCCCGATCTGCCGTTCGACTATCCCTATCAGACCTGGGGCATGCTCAGCGTCGGCAATCGCGATGTCGCCGCGGCCCTGAAGGCTCGTTACGACGCATTGCAGGCCAAAATCGTCGTTGCCTACGAAGGGCGCGGGCTGGCACCGGACGACAGCCGCCGTGCCGCGAAGATTGGGTTGTTTGCGGCCGTGTTAGGCGCCAACTGCGGTGGCGGCCTGCCGAAGTCGTCGCCGCGTGCAGTACTGCTCGCTGGCGAAGTGCCGGCGAATCTCGCCGAACTCGCGCCCGATGACGCCGCTCACGATGCGCGCGAGACGGAAGCCTGCGCCGAATTCGCCGGTATGGACCCGCTGATGCATGTGGCCGTGGCGAGCCCCAAAGCGCTTGCGATGTTGCTCGATCGCAGCCCCGCCGCAGACCTGCGCGATCCGATCGGCAAGACGCCGCTGATGGTAGCCGCGCAGCACGACCTCGTGGAAAGTGCGCGCCTGCTGCTCGCACACAAGGCCGGCGTCAACACGACGACGTTCGTCAAGACGGATGGCTACAGCGTCGAAGGGCTCGCACACGATGCGCGATCGCCGCTGATGTACGCGGCTGCCAGCGGCTCGCTCGCGATGATACGCCTGCTGCTCGATGCCGGCGCCGATCCCTTCCAGGCCGACAGCAAGGGCGCGCGACCGATCGACTATCTGCTCGGCTACGGACCGACGGGAGCGAACAGCCGGTTGACGGAAGAAGAGCGGGAGCGGGCGGCCAAGTGGCTGTTTTGATGTTCGTTCGATCAGGTCATCGACTCGCGGCAATTCGCATCGTGCTCGAGGCGCCGAGCGAGAAGGTTAGTTTGGAAGGCTGAGCCGGTTCCCGCTGGCGCCGGTTGGCCGTTCGCAAACAACGGCAGGAAACTACTTGCCGCAGGGCTGCGCCGGATACGTCGCATCCTTGACCGCCGTGCCTCCGGCGATGCTGCAGAATCGAGCGTCGCGCTCGCGCTTGCCGTTCTCGTTGCCCTGCAGAAACCCGCCGGCGTCGATCGGGTCGGAGGCATCGGGTCGCGCCACTTCGAAGTGCACGTGCTTCAGCATCGCGCAGCCCACATCGCCTTCGATACCGAGAAACGCGCCCGCTTCGACGTGGTCGCCGACTTTCAGATGAGCCTCGTGCGTGACCGAGTCCTTCGCCAGATGCGAATAGTTCGTCCATTCGCCGTTCGGATGCGCGATCCACACGTAGTTGTTGTGGAAATCCTTCGCCGCGTGCGCGGTCTGCTTTTCGCCGTAGCCGTCCTGGATGGCGGCGATCCGGCCGGCCGCCGCAGCGACCACGCGATAGGGTTCCTTTCCTTCCACGGCATACAGGTCGATGCGGCCGATCGGACGATGCGTCGTGAAGTCGTCGAACACGCGCACCGACGTGCCATCGGCAAACGGCAGGCGATAGGTTCCTTCGCTTTGCGGGTCGGCAGCGTGCGCGATCAGGGGCATGCAGCAACTGGCGGCGAGGAGGGCGGATCGCAGGTTCATGGTCGCACCGTGTCGATGAGGGAGTGGTCGACAACGGACCACAGGAGGCTATTCGCGTCAAGAAGAGCGCTTGGTCGCCGAATCGCGAAATCGGGATCCAAAACCGGGGTCAGAGTGCACTTTCAAAAACCGGGGTCCAAAACCGGGGTCAGAGTGCACTTTCAAAAACCGGGGTCAGAGTGCACTTTCGAGTGAGACTCACCAGACGAGCCGCGATTTCGAGTGCTTTCGACGCGATATCCGCGTGGCGACTGCGGGCGCTCGCGCCCTCGTGGCTGCGGCGTGACGCGATCAAGCGGCGAGGTCGGCGTTTTTGCTATAAAAATGCACTCTGACCCCGGTTTTCGACCCCGGTTTTCAGCTCGTACGGCCTAGCGCGCGTCCGAGCGATCCCGATTGGAAGGTAGCCAAACGACGATTTCGAGGCCGCGTCCCTGCGGCCCGGGGCCTACATCGATCGAGCCGCCGTGCGCGGTGACGATGCGTTGGACCAGGGACAATCCAATCCCGCTTCCGCTTCCGCCCACGCCGACAACGCGGTGGAAGCGCCGGAAGATGCGCGTCCTCTCGTCGACGGGGACGCCCGGCCCGTCGTCGCTCACGGAAAGCCTTGCGACGCGTGCCGCGCCGCGTTGCGCAAGCTGGCACGAGATGTCCACGCGGCCACCCTCGTTTCCGTAGCGCAGGGCGTTGTCCAGCAAGTTCCGCAGGAGGATGCCGATGTCGTCGATGTTCGCTCGAATCGGCGCGGTCTCGACATGAATCCCGATGGATTGGCTTCGATGCCGCGCCGTATTCTCGAAATCCCGGGCGACCAGGACCACGATGTCCGATAGGTCCAGCTCCGTCCGCTCCGGCACGTCGTTGCCCGAATCGAGGCGAGCCATATCGAGCAACTGTTCCGACAGCCGCGCGCTTCGCTCCACGCCTGCCGCCAGCTGCTTGGCCGCTGCATTCTTCTCGGCAACGTCGTCGGCATTCAAGACGAGCTGGACTTGTGCGAGCAGCACCGCCAACGGGGTGCGCAATTCGTGCGCGGCATCGGCGATGAATCGGCGCTCGTTCTCGATGGCGCTGTCCAGCCGCAGCAACAGCGCATTGAAGGACTCCACCAGCGGTTGAACTTCCACCAGCAGCTTGCCGGTCGGCAGAGGTTTGAGATCCAGCGCCTCGCGCGTCGCTATCGTGCGGCGCAGTTCATCGATCGGAGTGAACGACCACCGCGTCACCCACCAAATCGCAATGCCGGGAAGAATCAGCAGCAGCAATGCCGCGAGGCCACCCGCACCCGCGATCCGCAGCACGTCGTCGGCACGTTGACGGGGCGACTTGCCGGCCTGCACGTGAACTTTCCCGGAGGCGTCGGAGACATCGTAGACCCGCCAGACCTGGCCATCGATTCGCTGGTCCGCGAAACCATTGACGAAGTCCGGTTTGAGCGGAACCGCGGGAGAGCTGGGCGTGCGAACGACATGCTCTCCGTTGACCCACACTTGCACGGCGATTTCGCTCTGCGCCTCCGCGCCTTCGGGACGGACGAACTGCGCACTGCCTTTCTCCGATGCCGGATCGGCAATGACGCGATCGAAGTTCGGCGGCAGAGAGGCGAGTGCGGTCTTCGCCGTCGACCGCAGCGTGCGGTCCCAGATGCTCTGTTCGTCGATGTTGATCAGAAGCCACGTTCCCGCCGCGACCACCCACGCCACGACGACGATGGCCAGCAGCGCCACCAGCAGTCGCGTTCGCAGCGATCGGAAGCGAGCGGGCGAGGCCGGCGCTTCGGCGGCCAGGGCAGTGCCTGCCGACGACGACTTCGCTGCGTGATCGGGAGCCATCAGCCCTTGGCTCCGAAGCAATAACCGAATCCGTGAACGGTGGTGATGACGTCGTTGCCCAGCTTGGCGCGCAGATGATGGACATAGACCGCGATGGTGTTGCTCTCGATCGTACCGCTGCTGCCATACACCCGGTCTTCGAGTTGCTCGCGTCGCATCGTCGTTCCGGGCTGCTCCATCAACGCCAGCAGCGTGCGGTACTCGTTCATCGAAAGATCGACGAGGACTCCCGCTTTCTTCACGGTGCGGCGTGCGGGATCGACCTCGATGTCCCGGAACTTGAGCGCCGGTGCCACGCGGCCTTGGCTGCGCCGCACGACGGCGCGCAAGCGGGCCGACAGCTCGTCGGTCTGGAACGGCTTGACGATGTAGTCGTCGGCGCCGGTATCGAGCCCGCGGATGCGATCGCTCAGCTTGTCGCGTGCCGTGATGATGACCACCGGCGTGATGTCGTAGCGCGCACGCAGATTCGACAGCACGCTGAGTCCGGAGCTGCCCGGAAGCCCGAGGTCGAGCACGATGGCGGCGTATTGGTGATCCACGGTTGCAAGGCGCGCAGCAGCGGCGTCGCCGACGCAGTCGACGTGCCAGCCTTGTTTGCCGAGTCCGCGCGCCACCGCGTCGGCCAGCATCGCGTCGTCTTCCACCATCAGCACTTTCATCGAAGCTTCGAGTCCTCGCCGCACGTGTCGTGAGTATCGAACCGCGCGATTAAAGAGTTCTTAAAACGGCCTGTGCAGTATGCGCGACGTTGACTCGCCTGCCATCGCACACCTCGGAGCTCTGATGCTGCACTCTTCCTCGTACCATCGACTTCTCGTTGCCGCCGTCACTGTGCTGGTGGCTTCGTCGACAGAACATGCTCTCGCAGACTCATCCGATCATTGGGACCTCACCGTGGGCGCGGGCGTCATGAGCGTTCCCGAATACCCGGGCGGCGACACGCAAAAAACCTTGTTCCTGCCGGTCGTCTCGGCCAAGTATGGTCGCTTCGTCGCCGGCGGTGAAACGCAGGGCCTGGGTTTCAACGTGGTGGAGAACGAGCACTGGCGCGTGGCGGTGCTCGCCTCGTTCGACCTGTCGAAGATTCGCGACGAAACGGATGAGCCCCGGTTGCGTGGCCTCGGAGACATCGATGGCACGGCGCGCGTGGGCGCGCTCGCCAGCTACACCTGGGACTGGCTGACGGCGACGGCACGCGTAAGCACGGACGCGGGCGACAACCAGCTCGGCACCGTCGCCAGCGTGGGACTCAGCGCTCGATGGCATCCGACCTCGCAGCTCACGCTATCGGCAGGGCCGCAGGTGACGTGGGCCAATGGCGAGTATATGCAGACGGTGTTCGGCGTCGACGGCATCCAGTCGCTGCGCTCCGGCCTTCCGCAATACGTCGCAGGCTCGGGCGTCGCCAGTGTCGGCCTTCAACTCGGCGCCAACTATCGTCTCGGCGAGCGCTGGTCCATCGGCGTGACGGCGACCAGCGCTCAACTTCAGGGCGACGCCAAGAAGAGCCCGATCACCGTGGACAAGACGCAGAACTCGATAGGCGTGTTCGCCGCCTATCATTTTTGATGCTCGCCCGGGCCGACGCGATGACCGACGAGTCGCTTTGCCACGAGACCGGCATGGTGTGGCCGGTCATCAATCCCGATCGCTGCTTCGGAGATGCGGACTGCGTTTCCGCATGCCCCCATGGCGTTTTGGGTACGCGCGCCGTCAGCTCCGGGCTTCAAGACGCCGCGGTGGGGCGGGCGAGGGCGGCACCCGATCTCGTGATCTCGCGACGGGCTCTGGTCCTCGCTCCCGAGCGATGCGCGGCCTGTGGGCTATGCGTCGCTGCATGCGGCCAACGCGCCATCTTTCTTCAGGGGCGGTATGAGGCGAGAAGAACGTTTGTGTAGACCGCCGTTTGTCTCCCCAGTCTCGCTCGCGATGCGGGGCGTGTTGCGCCGGAGAAGTGATTGCGGAGCAATAGGTCGATAGGACTGGAGGAATTGCCCGTTTGAATCGGTTCCCCAGCCGGTATCAGTTGGCGAAGATCGCTGCGAAGCGTGGGTGTCGTTTCCTGGTCGTGTGGCAAAGGGGCCGAAGGAATCATTCCTCCGGCCCCTTTTTTCGAACCTGGCCCCGATTGCATGTTGGGACGAGGGTGTGTACGGAATCAGACAGGCCACGTAGCATCCGCAGACTTCATCGGCATGGAGTCCGCGGCGTGCCCCGATCGTTTTCCATCGAGTGTGGCGATGCGCGATGCCTTGTGCCGGCGCGTGGCGACCGCCATGCGGCGCTTAGCGCGCTGGCGACACACGCCGCAGAGATCGCATGGAGCTGACCACCTACCAGCAGTTGTTCAGTCTATTTCGCTTGTTCGCGCGCCGCGTGCTGTATTGGATGCTCGGCGCGGGCATCGCCGGCGCGATCGTGGTCGTCATCGGTGCCGAGCACCTGCACACCACATCGCTGCCGTACGTGATGATCCCCGTGCTGTTCGTCATCGTCGCGCTCGCCGTCTGGATGACGGCGCCGCATGTGCGGCGGGCTTGGCAGGCGGTACGAACGCCGCAGCGCTGCGAAGACGTGAAGATCGAAATCGAGATCGACAACTACCCGGGCGCGAGGCACTACTACGCACGCGTGCCTGCCACCACCAGCGGTGCATGGCGTTTCGAATTCGTCAAGCAAGGCTGGAAGCCCGTCGCCGGCGCGCTCGAAGCCGAAGTCTTCTACATCGCCGATGTGCGCTGGCCCGTGCTGGTTCTGGTGGCGTCAACCGGCGTCCTGGTGCCCATGTACGAACCGAAGCGCATCGTGGCGTCCGGATCGAGAGCGGACGAACGAGTCAAGGCCCCGAATGGGGCTCCGCTGTAATTCGTCCAGCGTCTGGAAATGACATCAGGCTCCGACGGGGTGGCCCTGATGGAGCCGTTTGTGTGGACACGATGGCGTGGATTGCGTGGTTACATCGAGTTGTCTGCCGTGGTTTCGCCGCTTCCCGCTTTCCGATCCCGATCGCTTCACGCGTGACCCGAACCCGCGATCAGTTGCCGCTGTTCACCGCCCGGGACTCGCCGCGATGCGGTTGGACCACCAGCACCAGGTAGTACGCGTTGTTGCTCCAGATAGGCGCCGTCTTCATCCGATAGTCGATCGCCGCATTGCGCAGTCGCTCCTCGAAAGGCCCGATGTCATCGCTGGTCGGCGCATTGAACGTGACATTGACGCCATCCTTTTCCGTACTCACCCAACCCATCATGACGTTGCCGAGCACTTGGGCAGTCAACAGATCGCGGACCTCGCGCTCGGCCGCCGGCGCGACCGGCGTGGCCACCACCGGCGCGGGATCGGTATAGGGAGGCAACCGGATCGCGTCCTTCAGCGTGGTGCGCGTGCCAAGTCGGGGAACGCTGACGTTCGCCGAATCGTAGGAATAGAGCGTGATGCGCTGGCTGCCGGTGAAGCTGACGTCGATCGCGAGCTCACCACCGGCCTGCGGGGACAACGAAACGGTCGACTCGCCTGCATACCAGTTTCCATCGTCGCCTTGCCGGCTGGTATCTGTGTGCGGGTGGAAAACGACAGCGCCACCCTCGCATTCGAAATCCGTGCCTTTGCGCAGCACGAGCGGGCTCTTCGACCAGACACCCGAACGACCGCTCTTCACCCCGACGGTCAGTTCGCCGTCGACCACACCATGCAACTCGAGTCCGCTGTCCCGGAAGCCTGCCTGACTCGCGCGCATCGTTGTCAGCGCATCACCGAGGGCCTTGCCGAATCCCGTGATGGTGTACCTGCCGGACACGTCGGGGCATGCACTCGCCGCGTACGCGCGGGGTCCGATCGCGAGCAGCGCCGATGCCGCGACGAGCACTCTCAATGACACGACGGAAGTGTTGGGCAATGGCGTGGCCGGAAAGTGGGGCATGCGTCTCGACCTCGTCATTCGCTCAGCAACGCCTTGAACGCGGCATCGTCCCGAATGGGATCCCATACCGGATCGATGTCCAGCAGCGCGCGGGTCGTGTTGCTGCCATTCGTCGTCAGCAGGTGTCGGAGGAGGGGCACGGCGTGGGCGGCGTCGCCGTTGGTTGCGTAGATTTGCGCCAGATAGTCGGCCCAATACGGACCCTCGAAGCGATCGTTCGACTCGGGAATCAGATCGACGGCCTGCTGTGCCTCGGTGACGGCGCCGTCGCGCTCGCCGAGGCCCGCGTCCGCGACCGCGAGGGTCACGTGCCAGGCCGCTTCGATGTTTCTGTTCAAGGGTTTCAGGGCGAGCGCGTCTTGCGCGTGTTTTCGCACCGACGAATACAGCGCTTCGGCCGCGCTCGCGGCGCCCGCGCGCTTGTCGCAGTAGGCCTGCGCCAATTGCCAGCTGACCGTCGTCTGCAGGTTTGCGATCACATATTCCGATTGATACTGGGGCTCCGCTGTCGCCCGGACGATCGCCTCGGCGTAGAGCGATGACGCCGCCTTGAAATCGCGCTGCAGCAACGCTTGCCACGCGCGCAGCCCGTAGGTCGGCTCGTCCTTGGCCTCGAGCCGAGCGATGAGCGCGACGCCGGCGTCGATGCCGCCTTGGTTGAGCGCGGCAAAGAACTGGAAGTCCCGTCCGGAACGCTTCGTCGGGCCGTCCGGCATGGTGTCGACCATCGCGGTGGCTGCCTCGAAGCGCCGCTGCGCCATCGCCGTTCGTGCCTGCTCGAGCTGGATGTTCTGGTCAGCCGGAGCGAGCAGCTGTGCCTTGCGCAGGTTTTCCGTCGCGTCGTCCCAAAGGCCGGCGCGGCGAGCGACCAGCGCGCTGAAGAACCACGTTCGCATGTCGTTCGGTAAACCGCGTTGCACCTGTCGCATCATCGCCAGCGCGCCGACGAAGTCGCGTTGCGCGAAGTAGAGGTATTGCGCACGCGCGCGCTGCACTTGCGGCGTTTCCGCGGCCAGCGTCGTCGCGCGTTCCAATGCGCTTCGAGCGGCATCGAGATTCGCAGGCGTCGTGTCGAAACCGAACCAGAACGCACGCAGGCGCTCCCACACCACCTCTGTCCAAGCGAGCGTGAAGGCCGGATCGAGGTCCACGGCCTTCTGGAACTGATCCAACGCTTGCGTCAGGTCCGGGCCGGGATTCAACTGCAGGGAAAGCCCGCGCAGGTACGCATCGAGCGCTCGAGCGTTTTGCGTGGGCCAGGTCGCCAGCGCGGTTCGCTCGTCGCGAGTCAGCACCACGCGCAACGCTTCCGCGACTTTCTCAGCCACTTCGCCCTCGACGCCGAACAGGTTGTCGAGCGTGCGCGGGTATTCCTGCGCCCACCGATGGTGGTCGTTGGACGTATCGATCAGCTGCAGGTTGATCAACACCTGATTGCCGGCCTTCTGCACGCTCCCTTCCAGAATCGAGGCGACGCCGAGTTCCCTGCCGATGGCGGCGAGATTTTCCGGATGGCTCTTGTACTTCTCCGTGGAGGTGCGCGAGATCACTTTCAGATCGCCGACGCCGGCGAGCTTCGTCAGGATCATGTCCTGCATGCCACTGGCGAAGTACGCGTTGTCCTTGTCCTCGCTCATGCTTTCGAACGGTAGAACGGCGATCGACTTGGGATCGACGGACGCCAAGGAAGTCGACGCCTCCGTGCGAGCCGACTCGGGTGCCAATCGCCACAGCGCAATGCCTCCCATCGCCAGCAGCGCGGCCAGGATCGTCACCTCGGTACGCGTGACCCGCTGCTCGCCGCGCTCGCCGTGATACCAGGCGAGCACCAGGGTCACGAAGAACCCGATCGCCGCCACGAGGATGAACAGCCGAATCGTCTGCGCCGGCCATCCGAACCGTTGCGCAACGATGTCCAGCACCTGGATCAGCGCGAATGCAGCCGCGACGTAGGCGAGCGCCCATTGCACGATCTTCCGCTGCTTCAGGCGCTCGAACAGGTCGGCCACGGGGGTCCTTGGGAACGTGTCGTGGGGCAGTCTAGCGCAGGGCCTCTTTCGAGACGCCGAGGTGTTCGCGCAAAGCGGCCAGAGCCGTCGGCTCGGCGATCGGGGAGGGAGGAGTCATCCGTCGGTTCGCGGCACCAGACGCCCCACGGCGATGATCGATTGGGAAGAGCATCGCCGCGGGCGTCGATGTCTGGCGCTCCGCTCCCGCTATGCCGAGTCGATGACTCCCCAAATCCATTTTCGCGATGCGCGAATCGTCGCTCGCGAAAAAATGCATGCTGACCACGGTCTCCGCCCATTGGTCGGTCTATGCTGTCGCGACGTACGACGCATTCTGCGAAGCACTTCGTCTCCTTGAGTCGCGCGACCATCAGCGTCGCGCCGATGCGCATTCGCGTCGTCCAGCGCTCAGCAGGAGGGCTTACGACACATGTGGTCGCGCGCGAAAGTGCACTCTGACCCCGGGTTCCGGCAGGCCTGCCGGCGGTACGGGGCTGGGGGTGAACGTGGCTTGACAGTGGAGTATGGGCGGAGATAACGGCAGAAAATTCTGCCGTTATCTCCTAATATGTCTATAGCGGCGCATCGAGCATGTAAATTATCGATATAATTCTCAGCGAAGACGCCTAATGTTATGCGATTCTTTAATTGTCTGAGACCAGAGTTCCGGCGCCGCCAGTCAATGGCCCGGAATTGGTCAGGTAGACGGTACTGTGCCCTAAATACAAATTGGCACTGGGGCCGACTTCGAAAGCTGGAAAACCTATGCCGCTTTGATTCCAAAATTCAACAATAATATTCTCTACAGTAACAACCGATCCGGCGCCGTAAACACGAACTGCGTTGTTCTGAGATACGGAACAGCGAATATTCGAGCACTGCAGAATGACGTTTGCAGCATTAACTTCTATGCCGTCGTATGCGTTCGATCCAACGAAATAGTAATTTGACACCTGTCCCGATGTGCCGGCCCCATCGATATATATTCCTCGTGCGGATTCGTCAACTCCGCAATTGCTCATCAGAAATCTAGAAGTTATACCTCCGATGGTTGATGCGGGTGAGCTCGAAAAGTAAAACCCAATATTATAGCTTGATATAAGGATGTTGCTGAGGTGAGGATTGTCGCAACGCTTGAATATGAAGCCGCAACACGCGTTTGCTAATTGATATGCAAGAACTGCTGGTGAGTATGACCAAAAAGGCCAAAAATGAACATCGTCTATCTTCATTGCATCTAGAACGTTGTCAACCTGGACTCCGGTTATTATTGCTTGGCCCCAAATATGTTTAAGTGTTATTCTACCGGCAGAATTTCCCGGCTCTGTTTGTGAGCCACGTATGAGTATCCCGCGAGTAGCGTTTCTCAAGAATATATTCTGAAGAGCAGTGTCGCCATAGTTTATTTCTATAGTGAATGGGTAATCTACAGGCGTCCAGCCGGATCCGGTTGAAGTGGCCTGTTGATGAATAAATGCAACGTCCCTTAGGCCGACACCAAATCCTTTTATCCTGATGGGGGTAAATGCTGTGCTACTAATCGAGAACCATGTTCCGTTTCCGGTATTGTTATTTGGGGAACCAACATTGTCCGGTTGCGGCGTAGTCCAGCCGGCTCCTTCGACAATGACTTGCGACGTGATGATCAGTCCCGACGCAAGCTTGTAGACGCCAGGCGGAATCCAAACGATGCCGCCCCCGTTGGCCTGAGCCGCGTTAATTGCTGCCTGGATACCTGGCTGCGCATCCGTAACGCCATCGCCCACTGCGTTGTACGGCGACTTCGTAACGTCGAAAAAGCCGGAGATTGCCGTGCCGCCGCCTAACGCCTCTGCATTCCTCGAGGCTGTCAGAAGCCCCGCAGCTAAGCCCGCGCCACCCAAGCCGGAAACGAGGGTTCGACGAGACCGCGCAACGCGTTCCACTTGCTCATTCATCTGCACTTCCTCTTCATTGAATTTTTGGATGCCGGGCTCAAGGCCGGCTAGGTGAAGGTAGCGACACTCCAAGAACTTCTGTGTGACGCTTGCACGGAGGCAGTCGTGTGCGCGTGGCGCACACACGATTCGATCTCGCCGCCACGCTTAGTAGTGCGACTTCGACAATTCTTCATAGACTGGCTGCTCAACCATAGAGGCTCCAGCCCCTGGCGCGGCAGCTTCAAGCCGTTTGCCAACAGCTGCCCCTCTGCTCGGTTGTTGGGGTGGCTTCGTCTTGTCGCGCGAACTTGCAAATGCCGGAGCGCAATCGCGTAACGCGCAAAATTCGAGACCGTCGAAGGCGGGTACATGTGATGAGATTGCGCCTCGGTTGCTTGGATTCGCTTCGATTCGGAGTACGTATGGCAACACCATCCTGGCGGCTTCGGCCGACGCTGCTGCGGAGCTTGGTTGGGATAGCGCTCTGCTGGAGCGTCGACGGTGTCGCGGCCATGCCGCCCGATTCAACGGCGGCGTCGGCGAGTCTCCCAACCGGCGACGCATCCTTCCGATGCACGCAACTCCCGCGCAAGGGCGACGAGGTCGTCACGCTGGAGACCACGCTGGCCGGTGTGCTCGCCATCCTTCGCGTACCCCGGCAGGTGACGCGGTCGCCGATCGTGCTGTGGCATGGCTTCGGTCCGCCCGCGAATGCGCGCGCGTTGATGGAGGCGATGCCGCTGGATGACGTGGCGGCGGTGAAGGTCTATCTGGGCCTGCCACTGTTCGGAAACCGCGCACCCGCTGGTGGCAGCCAGGAGCTTGCGCGCCGCCAGACGCAGGACTTCGCGATGTTGTTGTTCAAGCCGGCGGTGGTCGGCGCTGCCGACGAGTTGCCGTCGGTCGTCGCAGCGCTCGAACAGCACGGCTGCATGACGTCGGGCCAGCGCATCGATCTGTTCGGGTTTTCAGCCGGCGGCACGGCAGCACTGGTCGCGATGATGCAAGGCAAGGTCGCGGTGGGCGCCGCCGTGTTGCTCAACGCATCCACCGGACTGAACGCGTCCGTCGACGCATGGCAACGCGCGTTGGGACAACCGTACGCCTGGACGCCCGCCTCGCGCGCACTCGCCGAAGAGACGGACGCCGTCGGACATGCCGCCGAAGTCGCACGTGGAAAGACACCACCCGCCATCCTGATCCTGCAAGGCGAGGGCGACACCGTGCTGACGACGGCGCCCGCGATGGCGCTGCACCAGGTCTTGCTTCCGCTCTACCGCCGCAAGCATGACGAAGCACGGCTTGGCTTGGTCGTGTTGCCCGGCTTGCCGCATGGGTGGACTGACGACAAGGCGGCTGCTGACGAGGTGCGGCGGGATGCGGGGGCGTGGTTTGCGCGGTACTGACAAGCCCTCCAATGGAAATAGGGGACGGAGGAACTATTCGTCTGAATCGGGTCTCGCGCCGGCGCCAAGTGATTGCCGGGAAAGTGCACTCTGACCACGGTTTTCGTTGGACTGCAATCGTCATGGGAGCAGAATGAGTGCATGGAAGCGCGCAGAATTGTTGCCAGGCGAGTGTTCGTGCCTTGTCTGATGGCGGTGGCCTTGAGCGCCATCGCTTTTGAGCCTCCCAGCCAAGTTCCGGCACTCAGTGTCGAGGACATGCCAATCGCCTGTGCTGGCGAAGGCGCGATCTGGATACACCGATCCGAGAAGTTCGTATGTGCTTCTGATTCAACAGAGGATGCAGGCCGATCTTGCCGAGAACAAAGCGATTGCGACGGTGCTTGCGTCGCGAGCGATGCAGTCCAGCCGAACACTCCGGTTGTGGGCCGCTGCTCGGATCGCTACGTGCCTGACTGCGCTCGATACGTTTCCAGCGGAGTCGCCGGGCCGGAGATTTGCCGTTAGATGTGATTGCTTTGGATATGCATCGCACCTGGATAGAGGCCGGCCTCTCTTGGTTTCAACTTCTTGGGGCAAGGAAGGCTGTGCGGCGGTTCCACGAGCCGTCGGCAAAAGGAGAAGACGAAATTGTCAGAATTGCTCGGTTCCCCGGGGCAGCCCATCCATAGGCTGAAGCGCTTACGATCCCCGGGGTAATCCAATCCTCGCTTTCTGGTGTCCGAAAAATCAGGGGTGGTCCACTCTGACCCCTGTTTCTGCGACGCATGGTAGGAGATTCCATGGTGCCGTCCTCCCTCCCCAAAGTCGCGCTTCTATGCTTCATGCTCGTCGTCCCGATCGCGGCAGGGGCAGGGACGGTTGCTCCTCAGGTTGACCTATCTCTCGGGGTAAATGTGTCTCCACGAACGTTTACCCCGGGCGGCAGTCAGACAGTTGAATTGACTGTCTACAACGCGGGACCTGACGATGCCGGAACGATTCCTGGCACCTCCCAAACCATATACGTGGCGGAAGACCAATTCATCGTGACCGATGCACCGCCGCCGTTTGAAATTCATGAGCCGTTGGGATGCCTCGTAGAGCGCTTCGTTAGCGAGCCACTCCCTGACAACCAAATTGCGTTGTCGTTCGTTTTTTATTTCGACTCGATTCCATCGGGTCAGTCGCGGACCTGCACATACAATATTGACTATTACCCGTCGACGCGTGCCTCCTTTTCTTCGGGGTGGGAGGTCTTCACTGTGAATGACGAAGATGTCGATCCTGGGAACGACTATCTCGCCAACGTTTTCACCGCGGCCCACGTATCGGTGCCAGCGGCATCGGGACGAGTATTCGTGGCTCTATCTTTGCTGCTTGGACTTGCAGGTTGCGTCGGTGCTCGCGTGCGTCCGCCACATCGTCTTGCCGTGTTCGTGGACGGAGGACCTATTTGTTTGAATCGGTTCTTTCAACGGCGCCAGATGATTGGCGGGAAAGTGCACTCTGACCCCGGTTTTCGGGAAAGTGCACTCTGACCCTGGTTTTCTGGACCCCGGCTTTCGCGATTTCTGGGTTTTCAGGACTAAGTTAGGCGACGTTTCTTTCGACCGACCAATTCGGCGATGTGCTCCACAAGGGATCTTGGCCCAGTCAGCGAGAGCCCGATGAACGTTTCCGATTCGATGGTCATCCGATCATTGCCGACGGACACCTCTAGCGACTCGATTTCTTGAGAACCCCCAACGCCCCAAGTTCTTTCGAGTTCTCGGGCGCCGCTTTCGATGAGAACTCCACGGAGAGCTTCTCTCAGGCCGCGATCGTGTTCGTCGCCCAGAACGACAGTCAGCAGTGTCGAGTTTGAGCTGTGGTCCGACATCGGTATCGAGCTCTATATACTTCGAGGCGCGTAACCAAACCGGTCAGACAGCTGTTTCACGAGCCGGGCGCTGAGCTCGACGACTTCCCCGCCGCATGCCATTGCCTGCTCAGCGAAGTGGGCGCTCGCGTTGCGTTCATCGGGAAAGTCCCCTCTCGTGGCCGCAAATGGGCAGAGCGCGATGCTGAGGTCGGACCTCCAAACCCGCCCGGCGAAGAACTTGACGGGATTGTTTTGTTTGCTTCCGCGGTTGAAACGCAGCTTCCACTCTTCCCAATACTCGCCATCACGAAAGCACAAGAAGACGATCTTCGTTGAATGCTTCCGTGCAGCCTTCATCAGCGGAAAACTCTCGGGGCAGCGAGGTTCGAAAGACTACCCCAAGGCAAGAGCAGGGCACAGGGGGCGGAGGAACCATCCGTTGAATCACCTCCAGCCGGCTTCAGTTGGCGAGGCCGCTTGGGAAACGCAGGCGGCTGTTCTCTGACGGCGCGGTTGCTTGTTTGGCGACCATCGTCTGAAAATTTGGACGTCGTACGTCCCGCTTCTACCCATTCGCAAAGAATTGCTTCTGGCATGGAGTCCGTACTTGACGCTAGCGGTCAGTCGGCGCAACTTCTCGTCGTCGCTGCCAATTCAGCGACCGGGTTTCGTAGCCCGAGGAACGAAGGCGCCGAAAGCGCCGAAAGCGCCCATCGTCCGATGCCGGCGTTTTTTTGTTGCCCGCGCCTCGGTACGATGCGTGCGTTTGCCCGTCCTATGGCGGGCGGCGCCAGGAGGCTGCAAAGCCTGCCGGTTCCTTCGTTCCGGTTTCTCAACCTCGCGCCGTCCGTCACCTCGTTTGAGAGCGCGGTGTCGGACTTCCATGGAACGAAGGAGCCCACCATGCCCAAGTCGTCTCAGCCCGCGCGTGCCGCGGCGTCGTTCGGATCCAATCCCTTGAATTCCTCGAGCGCCTCAACGCGATCGGCCGCTACCTCGATCTCCGCGACTGGTCGTTCGCCGTCATCGATTTGATGGAGGTGGCTGGTAAGTCGGTGACGAGGAGAGATCCGGTCGCGATGTGCGATCAGACGTTGACGGGGCTTTCCGGGTTGCTCCGTCATCTGGTGCAGGAGATTGATGGGCAGGTCGACGTGATTAGAGAGGTTGGGCGGCGAGAGAACTGAAAGTAGGGACAGCCCAAGGCGGATGTATTCGCTGCGTGCAGCGAGGAGCCGGCAGCGAGAAAAATCCACGCTGCCCCTTTTTTCGACCGCTCCGCATGGTGCCGCTCCCCTGCATTTGACTAGGTATGACGCACGAACGGCTTCCCTTACAGGTGCCGTAAAGCAGATGTCGGCACAGGCGTCGTTTGGGCCGAACTGTCCGAACACAGATGTTCGTAGTCCCAGAACGCGACGGGTTTGTCAGGATATGCTTTCGCCATTGCTTCACAGTACTTCGGTATGTCGGTCTTCCTGTACGTGAAGGCCAGGGTCGACCAGCTGCTTTCGTCTTGGGGATACGCGACCACGTAGCGCTTCGCCATCGCAACAGCATCGTCGTGGCGGCCGAGATCGCTCTCGTAGATCATGGTTAACGCCTTCATGGCGTCGGCGCTGTGCGGATTGGCAGCTAGGACGCGTGTATACGCGGCTTCAGCAGCCTGTCCATTGTGCAAGGCCATCAGCGCTTGCGCATACCGAGCGAAATCGGTGGACATCGGCGAACCAATGTCCGCGGCGCGGTGGACGTAGTCGTTGCTCCATTCGCTCTGCCGCGCGTACGCGAGCGCCTCGGCGGCACTCATATAGTTCGCGACGGTGGGTTCGAACCGCACGAGAGGCGTGATGAGTTCGGCGTCTGTGGGTGTCAGCGGCAATGTCTTGAGGTTGTTCAGGGCGAAGCTGTCCGGAGCGATCGTGAGCACCTCGAGGAGATCGGCTTTGCTAAGGCTTGGCGCGCGAGCGCGTTTCTGAAAATAGAGGACGCGTGCGCGGACCTGCGCCATCAGCGGGTTCGCGCCCTGGCGCTCCTCGGCTGCCTTCGCCACCTCATCGAGTGCTTCGAGAGATCCGCCATACAGCGGCGATGATTCCTTCGCCCAGAACATGTAGATGCGATACTCGTCCGGCGAAAGCGCGGCGGCATTGCGACCGAGTGCAGCGACGTCGTCGGCTCCAGTGCGCGCGGGAAGTAGGTATGTCGCCGCCACCGCAAAGCGCGGGTTGATCTTCAAGGACGCCTTGAGGTCGCTCCGGGCAAGCGCCATGGTGCTCCGCATCGCGTCGAAGTTGGCGTCCGGGGTCTCGCGCGAAGAGGCCGTGCCGCGCTCCTCTTGCGCTGATCGCACACGGAACACGCCCCGCGCCGCCAGAGCATAGGCACTATGCGGCGCCGCCTTTACCCAGCGATCGAGGACTTCGCCTATCGCTGGATTGCTGCTTTCGAATTGGCTCTCGAACGCGCGGAACAGAATGCCGTGCTCTTTCGGATTCGAGCCGTCCTGCAAAGCATAGTCATCGAACGTGGCGTCGATGTAAGCGACGTCGCCCGCTTTGATCTTCTTGTCGATCTCCTCGGCGGTGATGATCGAGAGCGCCGAAAGGCGGCAACGTTCGGCGACGAACGCGGGGGGCCACTGCAACGGCGGGACGTCGGGAAATTCGAGGCATCGCTTCAATGGATCGGCGACTTTGTCGGCGTCGCGCAGGGCCGTGATGAGGGACTGCCGAACGGTGCGCGCGCTTTTCGCCTTGGCGTGGATATCCTCAGCCTGTACCCGCGCGACGTCGGCAAGATGCTGCAAGCGCAGCTGGTTGTAACCGAGGATGCCCGCTACGGCGAATAGGGCGATGCTCCCCACCAAGCAAATGATCCTAAGTAACGATCGCATGCAACTCCCCAGTGAGAAAAATCCAAGTCCGCGTCTCAACGTCGCGCATCGCTCTGCGATGAGCTTCCGTCGCCTATGACAAAACCAGTGCGAAAGATAGCAGGTCGACCCTCGGTCGCGGAAAACTAGCGAAGCCTCTGAACACGCAGTGCCATATCTCGAGCTCTGGGACACGCGCGCCTATTCTCGGCGCATGGTCAAGTTGGTCCCCGGCTGCTTTGCCGGCGGCATCATCTAAGCGCGGTACAACGAGCAAGACATCGCGCATCTATACATGTCGACCAGCCGACCGCCGTGCGCTGGTATCACCTCAACTGGCCGGAACGCAGCTGCAAGGTCGAGTGCGAGAGCGTCGCCCCAGTGCAGACGCTGACAACCGCAGAATTGCGGAGCTCGGCATCAGCTGTGGGACGAGTGATGACGGCCGCGCGCCGTTCGACGACGCACGTTTTTGATTCGTCAAGTTCGGGCTCGCCGCTTAGCCGCCGGTATGCGGCAGCCCTTTCAGTCCTGCGTTCGCGAGCATCCGATCGATTCGGTTTCGTAGCTCGACGAACGAAGGCACCGAAAGCGCCCATCGTCCGATGCCGGCGTTTTTTTTGTTGCCCGCGCGTCGGTACGATGCGCGCGTTTGCCCGTCCTATGGCGGGCGGCATTAGGAGGCTGCAAAGCCTGCCGGTTCCTTCGTTCCGGTTTCTCAACCTCGCGCCGTCCGTCACCTCGTTTGAGATCGCGGTGCCGGACTTCCATGGAATGAAGGAGTCCACCATGCCCAAGTCATCTCAGCCCGCGCGTGTCGCCGCGTCGCTCGAATCCAATCCCGCAAATTCCTCCGAACGCCTCGATGCGATCGGCCGCTACCTCGATCTTCGCGACTGGTCGTTCGCCGTCGTCGATTTGATGGAGGTGGCGGGCAAGTCGATGACGAGGAGAGATCCGGTTGCGATGTGCGATCAGACGTTGACGGGGCTTTCCGGGTTGCTGCGTCACCTAGTGCTGGAGATTGATGGGCGTGTTGACGTGATTAGAGAGGTCGGGCCGCGAGCGACCTAAGGGGGAGCCCAATGCAGGTGCAGCCGCTGCGGACAGTCGGGGGGCAGAAAAATTCACTCTGACCCCTATTCTTCGGTAATAGTCTCATGTTGATAAATCGGCCAAGGTCGCTTTGGTTTTATCTTGCCGTCTTGAATTTTTAAAAATTCATGAAGCCGAGGTTGTTGAATCGTATATAACGGATCGCCCCATGGCTCGCGAGCCTTGTTCGCCTCGTTCGATACGTGATCCCAGAGCTGCGCCATGACGTCTGTAAGGCGATGCAATGTTTCCAAGTGGGCTTTCATTGAGTCCAAAGATATTTCGACCGAGACGTGTTCATATTGTTCATCGCTGCGACGTGCTCTCGTATAGTGTGCATTGCTCTTTTCGTCAACTACGCTCCACGAATCGTGCATCAGGCGATTGCGAAGTGTTATTAAGTCACCGACTTCCTTGCTAAATTGCTTGAGAAGTTTTTCGTACTCCTTCGTGAGGACTCCTTTCCAGCGCTGATTGAATACCCGGACATATGCTCTAAGTATGTCATTCGCATGGCGTTCGCCAGTTATCTGGTAAATTAGTAACTGGTGATCCCAGTCGATGTTTTTAAAAAACCAGGTCGTTGCTTCCTCCATTTTGTTGAAGAGGAATGCGAACTGTGCGGCAAATTTCCCCAGCGCTGTAAAGATGGGGTTGTCAGGTAGATCTTCGTATGGCATGCGACGTACCTGCTCGATGGCGCTACCAAGCGTAACACCCGCGAGTGCTCGCACAATGCGTATCAGCGCTAGCCGGATGACTGTGTACGGGCTGTCGAACTTCCGTTAGCGAACCTTGGGACTACTGCCACTGTTTAAGGAGACTTCGACGACACCTGCCGGGTTCGTTCGCATGATGTCTGCTGTGAGGCGAATCGGATCGCCATACACTGCTACCCTTGCGATTAAGGTACCCGCGGGTCCCTTGTCCAGCAAAACAACCTCCAAACCGCACTCGCAACGTAGCTGCCAGTCAAGGTTGCAAGGAAGAGCGGGGCAGTTTGACGCGCCGAGCGCCAAGCTCGCCCGAAAGACGCGGTACAAGGTTGTTCCCCTACGCGAGTGAAAGCTCCATCTGGGTAACGAGCGCTCGTAGTCCCTCCGCGATTACTGCTGCGCCGGGAAATTGCATCCCGTGGACCTTGTCGTGATACCTCAGCTGATAGCTTGCGTGCGCATCTTTCAGCGTATCCAGCCATGCAGGCACAGGGCCGAGACCGGGACGCGCGGCTCGCGCAAGAGCCCAGAGCTTCTCAAGATCGTGAGTGCGGCGCAGCGCTTTCTCTTCATGCCCATTGCGCACGCAGATCGCCTTCAGAGCGCACTCGGCAGCTTGCGTTCCAATGAACGCGCAACCGTAGATATCGTTTGTCTTGGCAAGCGTGTCACATGACCTTAAGAAGCGATCGAGCCACGAATGCGGCACCTGCTCTGAGGTTCGGCCCTGCAATTCCTCCCTTCGCCATATCGCGAAACCTATTGGAGAACTGTTGCAGGATGCCACGAAAAAGGCCGCCCTTGCGAGGCGGCCTAAGTCGTTGATCTAGTTGGTCGGGGTGACAGGATTCGAACTTGCGACTTCTACCTCCCGAAGGTAGCGCTCTACCAGGCTGAGCTACACCCCGACCGGGACCGCCGTAGCGGGCCGCGAATTCTAGCGACGTCGTCGTCGGCGTGCAACACATCAGTGTGTGCGGCGCGCTGCGGGCCTCGGGTCACTCGCGCAAACGGCTGTAGACGTGGTCGCGCGTGGCCGGGCGGTCGTGGCAGCCGAAGCAGGCCGTGGCGGCCTTGGCGCCGAAGACGGGGCGGTTCGGGTCGCCGGCGTCGAAGTTCTCGAAGCCCCAGCCGCCGGTGGCGGCGTAGCGTTGCGCGTGCTTCGTCATCACGCCGATCACCTTGTGCTTGCCCTCGGTCACGGCGTGGTCGGCTTCCTGCGCTTCGACGGTGTCGAACACCAGCGTTGCGCCGTCGGGGAAGTCGCCGTCGCGGTAGCCGCGCATCGCCTCGGCATTGGCATAGGTGTGGTTGATGCCGCCGACCGCGGCGTACATCGGGTGGCCCGGCTCGATCACGGTCGTCTTGACGTGGTGCCAGTCGCGGTAGCCGGTGGGGAAGGGAACCGGTGGCGCGTCGTTGGCGTGCGCCGCGGCGCAGAGCACGACGAGGACGAGGCACGGCAGGATCGATCGCATGGCTTTCTCCATTGGGGCGCTGCGCGATCGAGCCTAGCAACGCGCATGCGCGCCCTGCGGCGTTGTGCTGCGCGTTCTGGAGGCCGTTCTTGCGCCTTCCGGCGACGCCGAAAAGCCCCGTTCTGCTAGGCTTTGCGTTTTGCAGCGCCGCGCGCTGCCCTTTTGTCGCACTGAGGAATTCATGGCCGTCACCCAAGCCCGCACGATGCCCGGCGTGCTCGAACTGCTGCCGCTCGACCAGGTCGAGTTCCAGGGGATGCTGGACGCGATCCGGCGCAATTTCGAGCGCTACGGCTTTCTGCCGATCGAAACGCCGGTGATGGAGTTCTCCAGCGTGCTGCTGACCAAGGAAGGCGGCGAGACCGAGCGCCAGGTGTATTTCGTGCAGTCCACCGGTGCGCTGCAGGCGGCCGGCGCGGGCGAGGTGCCGGAGCTGGCGCTGCGCTTCGACCTCACCGTGCCGCTCGCGCGCTACGTCGCCGAGCACGAGCACGACCTCACGTTCCCGTTCCGCCGTTACCAGATCCAGCGCGTCTACCGCGGCGAGCGCGCGCAGCGCGGGCGCTTTCGCGAGTTCTACCAGTGCGACATCGACGTGGTCGGCAAGGACACCTTGTCGGTGCGCTACGACGCGGAACTGCCGGCGGTCATCTACAGCGTATTCCGCGCGCTCGACATCGGCGCGTTCACGATTCAGATCAACAACCGCAAGCTGATGCGCGGCTGGCTCGAGGGCCTGGGTATCGGCGACGGCGAGCGGCAGGGCGCGGTGCTGCGCGAGGTCGACAAGCTCGACAAGCGTGGCCTCGACGCGGTGCGTGGCACGTTGACCGGCGAAGGGTTCGGCTTGTCCGACGAAGTCGCCGCCAAGCTGCTCGACTTCGTGCAATTCCGCTCCACCTCGCTCGCCGACGCGCTGGCCAAGCTCGATGCGCTCGGCGCCGGCAGCGAAGCGCTCGAACAGGGCAGGGCGGAGCTGAAGGAAACGCTGACCCTGATCAAGGCGTTCGGCGTGCCGGAGTCGCACTTCGCGCTGAACCTGTCGATCGCGCGCGGCCTGGACTACTACACCGGCACCGTCTACGAAACCACGCTCAACGACCACCCGCAGATCGGCTCGATCTGTTCGGGCGGCCGCTACGAAAACCTCGCCAGCCACTACACGAAGTCGCGCCTGCCCGGCGTCGGCATCTCGATCGGCGCGACGCGGCTGTATTGGCAGCTGCGCGAAGCGGGTTTGCTCCGCGGCGGCCGCAGCACCGTGCAGGCGCTGGTCGCGCAGATGGACGAGAACGACCTGCCGCGCTACCTGGAACTGGCGACGGAACTGCGCAACGCCGGCATCAACACCGAAGCCGTGATCGAACCGGGCAAGCTGGCGAAGCAGTTCAAGTATGCGGATCGCGCGGGCATTCGGTTCGTGCTGGTGCTGGGGACTGACGAAATCGCCAAGGGCGTGGTCACCGTGAAGGACCTGCGCAAGGAAGACCAGTTCGAGGTGAAGCGCGCGGAGCTGGCGGAGACGCTGCGGGTGGAGATCGAGCAGGCGGCGGTGATGAAGAGGGCAGGCGCTGGCTAGCTGCGGGACGACCGTGACGCGGGATCGACGCCGAAGCACTACGTCATTCCCGCAAAAGCGGGAATCCATTGTCAGCGGTCGGAAGCAAAATGGATTCCCGCTTTCGCGGGAATGACGTCGATTTGGATGGAGATGTCGGAAAGAATTGCTGGTGTTGGAAGGGGCCGACCGACAAGAAGGAGGACAGGATGTCCAGTAAGCGACCTGCGGTGTACATCATGGCAAGTGGTGCGCGCGGTACGCTGTAGGTCGGTGTCACCGGCTGGCTGAAGCAGCGCGTGTACGAGCACCGCGAGGGGATGGTGCCGGGATTCACGGAAAAGTACGGCCTGGGCCATCTCGTCTGGTTCGAAGAACACGAGCATTTCCCCACCGTGATCACGCGAGAGAAGCAACTGAAGAAATGGAATCGAGTCTGGAAGCTCGAACTGATCGAAAAGACCAACCCGACGTGGCGGGATCTGTGGCTCGATTGGCTCGATTGAAGCCGAGGCCCCTTTGGGCGCAGGCTGCATCGACCACGTCGATGCATGACCCAATCGATACGGAATCGAACCCCCATCGACGTCATTCCCGCGAAAGCGGGAATCCATTGGGGTTCCCTCAAGCTGAAAAACGGACTAGCCGTCAGTAAGAAACGACGGCACAACACCGCCCACACACCCAACAGGCCGGCAATGCAAAGCACCTCCATCACCCTCGACGGCAACAGCCTCACCCGCGCTCACCTCGTCGCGATCGCGCGCGCCGGCGCCGGCGTTTCGCTCGACGAAGCGCAGCTCGTGCGCGTGCAGCGCGCGGCGGACTTCATCGCCGACAAGGTCAGCTGCGGCGAGCCGATCTACGGCGTCACCACCGGCTTCGGCAGCAACGCCGACAAGCTGCTCGGTGCGCATCGCGCGCGCGACGAGCTGCCGGGCGGCAATCCGGAGCAGCGCGAGGGCACCTTGCTGGAGGAGCTGCAGCACAACCTCGTGATCACGCACGCGGTCTGCGTCGGCGAGCCGTTCGCGGTCGAAGTCGTGCGCGCGATGCTGGCGATCCGCATCAACACGCTGATGCGCGGCCACTCCGGTATTCGTGTGGCGACGCTGAAGGCGTTGGCCGAGCTGCTGAATCGCAATGTCATTCCGGTGATCCCGCAGAAGGGCTCGGTCGGCGCGAGCGGCGATCTCGCGCCGTTGTCGCACCTGGCGATCGTTCTGCTCGGCGGCGGCGAAGCGTTCTACCAGGGCACGCGCATGAGCGGCGCCGACGCGCTGCAGCGCGCGGGCCTTTCGCCGCTGCGCCTGTCGTTCAAGGAAGGCCTCGCGCTCAACAACGGCACCGCGCAGATGCTCGCCTGCGGCGTGCTCGCGCTCGATCGCCTCGAAACATTGATCGCGACGGCCGACCTCGCCGCAGCGATGACGCTGGATGCGTTCGCCGGCCGCAAGGGCGCGTTCAAGCCCGAAGTGCACGCGCTGCGTCCGCATCCGGGCCAGGTCGAGACGGCCGCGCAGATCCGCGCGCTGCTCGACGGCTCCACGCTCGCCGACATTCCGTATCACCTGGTGCCGCGCTTCCGCACGTGGCTGGCCGATGCGTGGACCGAGGCCGAAGACCAGCAGCAGCATTTCGACATCGCCTGGGACTACGTGCCGCCGGGCCAGCGCCACGGCCGCGAGACGTTCTACCAGCGCTTCCTGCCGTTCAAGGGCGGCAAGAAGCACCAGCCGCAGGACGCCTACTGCCTGCGCTGCATGCCGCAGGTGCATGGCGCCGTGCGCGACGCCGTCGCGCAGGCCGCACGCGTGCTCGAGATCGAGCTGAACTCCGTCACCGATAACCCGCTGATTTTCCCAGATGCTGAAAATGCCGAAGTCATCGAAGACCAGGTCGTCTCCGCCGGCCACTTCCACGGCATGCCGCTGGCGCTCGCGATGAGCTACGTGAAGGCGGCGATCCCGGTGCTGGCGTCGGTCTCCGAGCGCCGCCTCAACAAGCTCGTCGATCCGGCCACGAACGACGGCCTGCCGGCGTTTCTGATCGGCAACGAGGACGCGACCGACTCCGGTTTCATGATCGTGCAGTACACCGCCGCGGCGCTGGTCAACGACCTCGCCACGCGCGCGCATCCGGCGTCGGTCTATTCGATCCCGACCAGCGCGAACGCCGAGGACCACGTGTCGATGGGCGCCAACGAAGCGCGCCACGTGCTCGAAATGACCGAAGACCTCGGCCACGTGCTCGCGATGGAGCTCTACACCGCCGCGCAGGCCCTCGACTACCGCCAGGACATGCTCAACGCCGCACGCCGACTCGCCCAGCGCGGCGATTGGCACGCGCTCGCCGGCAAGATCGCGAACGCGCCGCACGCGCAGCATGCCTCGCGCGCGCAGTTCGAGGCCGAAGTCCAAGCGTTGACGAAGGCGCTCGCCGAAGCGAACGATTTCCACGCCGGCACCGCCGTCGCTACCGCGCACGCGAAGATCCGCGAACGCGTCGCCTTCATGTCGCGCGACCGTGCGATGGACGGCGACGTGCGGGTGATGTGCGAGTTGGTGGCGAGCGGGGCGCTGGTGCGCTGAGTTCGATGCGATCCGCGCTGGCTCGACGAATGCGGCTGCAAGCTTCGTGGGAGCGGCTGCAGTCGCGACGCGCGCGACGAGCCGTACGTCATTCACCGTGGTGGGTATTGCTTCCGACGAATCAGCAGGCGGCGTCTCGCTTCCTCACCGGCATGATCGGCGGCGCTGGTATCGGAGTCGCTTTCGCTGCATTGCTGGGTGTCCGGCATTCGCACGTGGGAAATTTCCCGCTGGCGTTCCTGGTGATTCCCTTGCTGGTGGCCGCGGTAGTCGTGCACGAAGCCGGTCATCTGATCGCCGCGGCAGCGATGGGCATGCGCGTCATCGGCGTCAGCTTCGGGCCGCTTCATATCGAACGCCGGCGGCGCGGCATCCGATTGCACTGGCGCGCGGGCCGTCGTGGCGTTGCCGGAATGGCCTTCGCCGTTCCTGATTTTTCGAAGGGCGTCCGCCGCCAGATGCTGGCATACGTCTCCGGAGGGCCGCTCGCCAATCTGCTCACCGGTGCTCCCTGCCTGGTTGCGGCCTGGCCGACTTCGTCGCATGCATTCACGGCGATGCACGCCACGGTGTTCGCCTTCGGCGCGATCAGCGCCACGATGGGCATCGCCAATCTCGTTCCGTATCGTCGGGCGCACAGCAGCGACGGCTGGTTGCTCGCGGCGTGGTGGCGAGGCGGCGACGCCGTCGGTTCGGGGCTCAAGCAGCTGCGCTCGTTCGACCAGTCGCTGCGCGGCGTGCTCGCCAGCGAAATGCCGCCCGAACAGATCGCTGACATGGAGTCGGACCCAACCATCGGCATGCGATTCTCCGGCAGCTATCTGGCGTTGCGCGCTGCGCAGCAGCGAGGGGACAGGGAAGCGTTCGCAGCGATCATGACGCGTTGCGCGGGCGAGCTGGCGGGCACCGACAAAGCGACGTACACCGCCATGCGGCCGTTCTGGGCCTATTTTCAGATCGAGCAGTCGTTCGAGAACGCGTTGTCGGGCGATTCGTTTCGTCACGACATCGATCCGGCGTGCCTGCGCACGGTGCTTCCGTACTTCCGCGACCGGCTTGCGGCCGCCGAAGCGCTGGCGCGCCGCGACGAGTCGGAATTTCGCAACGCGCTCGCGCGCTCCGAGCGTGATGCCGAAGGCGCCTTCGATGCGGCGACGCGCCGTGCCGAAGCGCAGCTTCGCGATCGGATGCGGCAGACGTGGGTCGCGACCGGTGTCGCCCGCTGAATCGACGAGTCGCCGCACGATCGCAGGTCAGGTAGCGCTACCACCTACGGCGAAAAGGCGATGCATGCGGTCGATCTGCGCCGGATCGTCGACGGCTGCGTCGACGATCCAGCTGGCTGCTTGCGTGGGCGCGCCGAGTGCGCTCGCCCATACGAGAGCGCCGATGCCTTTGCGCATCGGCCGCCGGCTCGCTCAGCTTCCCTCGAACCCGTTCGCGAAGATCACGTCGTTCGGCTGCTGCTGAGCGCGGCACGCGTCGCCGCCGGCTTCGAGCTTGATGTTATCGACGGCCCAGCCGGGGGCATTGACGCCGCCGTCGCTGCTGAGGCGGAAGCGCAGCTTCAAGTTCAGCGCGCCGTTCGCGTCGGCCGGCAGGTCGATGTGGTGCGACTGCCATGCGCTCTGGCCGGTGCACGAATAGACGGCCGTCCACGTCGTATTCGTCGGGTCGACGCTGTATTCGAGGTAGCCGTAGTCGTAGCCGCTTTCGGTATAGCAGCGGTCGTCGAAATCGACGGCGATGTCGCTGTAGCCGTCGAGGTCTATGGTGCCGGTCATCGTCAGCTTGCTGTCGAGATCGTCGCCGTAGTTCGGCGTGTTCCACACGTGCGTCGTGTTGCCGGGCACGTTGTTCGCGATGACCCAGGGCGACTGCGCCGTCCACGACGAGCCGCCGCTTTCGACGTCGTCGCTGAACATCGTGCAGGTCGACAGCAGCTGGAAATTGCGCGTGCTGGTCTGCGCGCCGGTCAGCACGAGACTGCTGACGTCCTCGCTCAAATAGCCCGGTGCGCTGACGTGCACGCCGACGGTGCCGGCGAGCATCGTGCGCGAATACGCGCCGGTAGTGGCGTCGCTGGTCGTGCTGCGCTGTTCGCCGGTGGCGCTGTCGTCGACGGTCACGGTCGCGGCGACGGCGCTGCCGTCGGCGTTCGAGGTGATCGTTCCGCTCAGCGTCGCGATCTGGTTGGCTGCTGCGATGTCGACGAACGCGGCATTCGGTGTGCCTCTGTTGCCGGCGGTGTCGGTGCCCTGCACGTAGATGAGGTGACGGCCCGGGCTCAGGACGTCGCTCGGCAACGCGCCGGTGACGTCTTCGACCGAGGAATTGTAGGCGCCGTCGGCCGCCGACAGCCCTTGCGGCAGCGCGCCTTCTCCCCATGGCAGCGTATCGGCGAGCGCCACGGCGCTGGCGATGTTGCGCACCGGCTCGTTGCCGTTGCTCTGGTTGAAGCGGCTGCTGTCCAGGTGCGCCTGGATCTGGATCTCGTCGCCGATCGCGATCAGGTCCGATGCGATGGACACCGTGATGGTGTCCGGTCCCGACGGCAGCTGATACGGCGCATGCAGCGCGCGGGCGACGTAACGCAGCGCGGCGACGTTGTCCGGCCCCGTGCTCGCTTCGAACGATCCGCAATCCTGGAAGAAATCGGCTCCGTCGGTTTCGATCGTGAAACCGGGCACCCCGAGCAGGCCGTACATCGTGTCGTCGGTCGTGCCGTCGGTCGGGTACAGCTGATCGGATTGTTCCGGCGTGTAGTGGTTGAAGTAGGCGATGCGACGGCCGAGCGTGCGGAGCGGCACCTGGTTCGGTGCAGGGCTCGACGTATCGCCCCACGGCCACAGCACCAGCGCGGCGTTGCTGTGCATGTCGACGAAGAAGCCGGTCGTGTCGTCGGGCGCCGCGTCGCCGTCGTCGCCGCCGCCGGTGCCCGCCATCGAGCCGTTGCGGCGATCGGCGAAGACGCCGCCCGTGCAGTTGCCGTCGGCATCGCAGGCGCCGGCGACGTACTGCACGAGGTTCAGCGTCTCCGGTTCCGGTGTGCCTTGCACGAGCGGACTGCCGCTGATGCTCGGGCCGCGGAAGGTCTGGCTGCACTGGTCGCTGTCGGAGCCGAGGCCATTGGTGATGTTCCAATGGAACGGAAAGTTTCGGTTGAGATCGACGCCGGGCTGCGAGAACGCGTCTTCGTCACCGCAAGGACCGTTGATCACGTCCATGTTCTTGCGCTGGTAGATCTGCTCCTCGGCGAGCACGCGCGCGTCAGGGTTGGCGAGCAGGATCAGGCGGAAGTCGTTGTGGTCGACCAGCCAGGTCGCCTCGGGGTCGACGCCGTAGCCGTTGACCAGGTACTCGGCGAAGCGCGTATCGACTTCGGCCGGCGCGTATTCGCGCGCATGGATCGAGCTGAACACGACCATGCTCGGACGATCCGGATCGCTCTTGGCGGTAGCGAGGTTGGTGATGCGCAGCGCGCGCATCGTGAAACCTTCGTCAGGGTTCTGCACCTTCTGCCAGGTCGGCCCGATCTCGTCGATCTGCGCGATGTCGCCGTGGTTGGCGACCAGGTCGTCCATCGTCGAGTAGGTGCCGACGATCGAGCGGAAGCATTGGTAGCCGGGGATCGACGGGTAGCCGCTGCCGGTCAGGATCGGCTGCCCGCCGGCGGCAATGCGTGCCCGTGCCGCCGCGACGCGCTCGGTTTCGGCCGTCAATCGCGCCGTCGCCGCCTGGTCGATGCTGACGGTGAGGCCTGCATCGGCGAGCGCGCGCATGCCTGCTTCGCTGGTTGCCACGCGCAGCACGCTGCGCGAATCGTCCACGATGATGTGCCCGAAGCGAGCCGCCGCGCGGGCCAGCGCCGCATGGTCGGGATATGTCGCCTCTACCACCCATTCCGCGCCGAAAGCGGTCTGCATCCCTGCGAACGACAGCGCAACCGCAAGCAAGACCTTACGCATGTGCAACCCCCGTGGAGAACCGTCCGATGGTAGTCGCAGGCGGCCTGCGGCGGAAGCGCCTGCTGGACGAATCGGGGGTGCCCGTACAGGGGCGCTACTCGATCTGCTCCCTGGCCCAGGCCGCGTCCAGCGCCTCCATGGCGTCGTGCGGCTTCAGCTTGGCCGCCTTGTCGTAGGCTTCGGCGACCTCGTCCTCGCGCTTCTCGCCGTGCAGCAGGAGCAGGGCGTTGCCGAATTCTATCCAGGCGATCGGCGAGTCAGGCGTCAGTTTCAGGGCCTGCTTGAGGTGCTTTTCGGCGTCGGTGGCGTTCGCGCCGTAGGTCAGCTTGGCCAGCATGCCGCCGACCTTGCCGACGATCTCGGCGTGATACAGGCCGAGCGCGGTATGCGCTTCGGCGTGCTTGGGCGCGATCTCCAGCGTGCGGTCGAGCGCCTCGCGCACCTTGCCGGCCAGGCCCTGCGCGAGCGCCTTGGTGATCGAGATGGCCTGGCTGAGGCGCCCGATCGCGAATGCGCGCCGGTAGTGGCTGTTCGCCTCGCCGGGCAGCTGCGCGGCGGCCTCGTCGGCGAGGCCGATCAGTTCCTCGTAGCGCGCCGTCTTCGCCTTGTCGTCGTCGAGCAGGTAGGTCGCATGGATGCCGCCGGCCTTGACCGCGACCGACGCGCCGAGCGCCTTCAGCGCGGCGCCTTGCTCGTAGGCTTGCTGGAAATCGCCGCGGTGGAATGCGCGCCAGGCGTCCTGCAGTGCCGCGGCGGTCGCCGCTGCGTCCTTGCCGAGCTTGGGGTTGCCCTTCAGCCACGCGGCGACGCGCTTTTCGTCGGGGTAGGGCTCCTGGTCGCCCGCGTGCAGCAGGCCCCACGCCTTGGACAGCTTGTCGCCCGCGTAATCGTAGGCCTTGTCGGGATGTGGAAAGGCGGCCCAGTTCTTCTTCGCCATCGTCGTGTCCTTCGCGTTGCGCAGCAGTGCCGCCAGTGTGAACACCCCGGCCGCCACTCGTCACGCCGCCCTGCGGCAAGCCGCCAACCCTACCTACGTCATGCCCGCGAACGCGGGCGTCCATTGAAAGCACGAAAATGGATTCCCGCGTTCGCGGGAATGACGGCTTACGAAGTCCGCTCGACCTGCTCCCCGGTTGAGACACGCCGAAGCGGAAAGGCATCGCCAATCTCATCGACGTCATGCTCGCGAACGCGGGCATCCATTGAAAACACGAATCCGGATTCTCGCCCGCGCGTGAATGACCACGCATTCATCGTTGCCCTAAACTCTGCAACAACGATCCGGACCGAACGCCCGCCATGAAACCTGCCGCCCGCGCCGCCGAATTGCGCGCCCTCATCGAAGACGCCAACTACCGCTACCACGTCCTCGACGACCCGGCCATTCCGGACGCCGAATACGACAAGCTCATGCGCGAGCTGATCGACCTGGAGGCGGCGCATCCCGAGCTCGCGACGCCGGACTCGCCGACGCAGCGCGTCGGCGCGACGCCCTCGGGTGCGTTCGCCGAGGTGCGCCACGAGATCCGCATGCTCTCGCTCGGCAATGCATTCACCGACGAGGAAGTCGAAGACTTCGTGCGCCGCGTCGAACAGCGCCTCGAGATCGACAACCCGCTGTTCTCGGTCGAGCCGAAGTTCGACGGTCTCGCCATCAGCCTGCGCTACGAGGACGGCATGTTCGTGCGCGGCGCGACACGCGGCGACGGCGAGACCGGCGAGGACGTGACCGCGAACCTGCGCACGATAAAAGCGATCCCGCTGAAACTGCGTGGAAGCGGCTGGCCCGGTGTGCTGGAAGTACGCGGCGAGGTCTACATGCCGCGCGCCGGCTTCGAGCGCTACAACGAAAAGGCGCGCGCTTCGGAAGGCAAGATCAAACCGCTGGTCAATCCGCGCAACGCCGCGGCTGGCAGCCTGCGCCAGCTCGATCCGCGCGTCACTGCGCAGCGGCCGCTGGCGTTCTACGCCTATGCGCTCGGCGTCGTCGACGGCGGCGAGCCGCTGCCGTCGACGCATTCGGCGACGCTGAAGAAATTCCGCGAATGGGGCTTGCCGGTCAGCCCGCTCGTCGCCACGGCGCACGGCGCGAAGGGATGCCTCGCCTACTACGCGAAGATCGGAAAGCAGCGCGACGGGCTGCCGTTCGACATCGACGGCGTCGTCTACAAGCTCGACGACTATGCCGGCCAGCGCGAACTCGGTTTCGTCGGCCGCACGCCGCGCTGGGCGATCGCGCACAAGTTCCCGGCGCAGGAACAGCAGACCACGGTCGAGGCGATCGACGTCAACATCGGCCGCACCGGTGCGGCGACGCCGACCGCGCGGCTGACCCCGGTCTTCGTCGGCGGCGTCACCGTGACCAATGCGACCTTGCACAACGCCGACCAGGTCGCGCGGCTGGACGTGCGCGTGGGCGATACGGTGATCGTGCGCCGCGCCGGCGACGTGATTCCCGAGGTCGTGCGCGTCATTCCCGAACTTCGCCCGAAGAAGACGGCACCGTGGCAGATGCCCGAGCACTGTCCGATCTGCAACTCGGCGATCGTGCGCGAGGAGGGGGAATCGGTCGCGCGCTGCACCGGCGGACTCACCTGCGCCGCGCAGCGCACGCAGGCCGTGTTCCATTTTGCGGCGCGCCGCGCGATGGACATCGACGGTCTCGGCGAACGCTACATCGAGGAACTCGGCGATCTCGGCTATCTCGATTCGGTCGCCGGACTCTACAAGCTGACGCTGGACGACCTGCTCGAAATGAAACGTCGCGCCGACGAGCGCGACGGCACCACGCCGGAGACCGTGAAGGCCGGCAAGGTCGCGACCAAGTGGGCGGAAAACCTGATCGAAGCGATCGAGCACAGCAAGCACACGACGTTGGAGCGCTTCCTCTACGCGCTCGGCATCAAGCACGTCGGCGAAAGCACGGCGAAGGCGCTCGCCGCCTGGTTCGGCGACCTCGCGCTGATCCGCCACCTGCCGTGGCCGATGCTCAAGCTAGTGCCCGACATCGGCGGCGAGGTCGCGCGCGCGATCGACGCGTTCTTCGAGCAGCCCGGCAACCAGAAAGTCATCGACGATCTGCTCGCGCGCGGCGTCGCGATCCGCGACGCGCATCCGCCGATCGCCAAGCTCCGCGCGGCGCTGGAATTGTCGAACGTGCTCGCGCAGATCGAGATCCCGAAACTGACGGCCAAGCGTGCGGAGCAAGTTGCTACAGCCTTCGATTCGATCGAGGCCGTCGCCGATGCGGATGTCGATGCCTTGGTCGCCGCCGGACTTCCGCAGGACAGCGCCGCCGTCGTGCAGGCATTCCTCGCGGAAGGCGAGGGCCGTGCGCTCGCGCTGCGTTGCGCGAAGGCGCGCGCGCAGTTGGGCGTGGCCGTAGCTCACGCGGGCGCTGCGAAGGAAGGCCCGCTCGAAGGCCAGACCGTCGTCCTCACGGGCACGCTGTCGGCGCTGACGCGCGACGAAGCGAAGGCGCGGCTCGAAGCGCTCGGCGCGAAGGTGGCCGGCAGCGTGTCGAAGAAGACCAGCTTCGTCGTCGCCGGCGAAGCGGCGGGGTCGAAGCTGGACAAGGCCGCCGAGCTTGGGGTCGAGGTGTGGGACGAGGCGCGGTTGCTGGAATTCTTGGCCACAACAGAATAATTGGGAGGCTGGCGTCTGCCGATGGTGTTCGGTTTAAGGCGCTCGGCGATTCTGTGTGGCACACATGTGCTACATTTTCCGGGAATGAATTCACCGTTGAGCGTTTCATGAGCACCACGACCATCCGCCTGCCTGATGAACTCAAGGCCCGCGTTGCGGAGGCGGCGAAACAGGCGGGTACGACGTCGCACAATTTCATTCTGGAGGCGATCGCCGAGAAGGCCGATCTGGCCGAGCGCAGGGCCGACTTCGATACGGTGGCCGAACACCGCTATGCCCAGTTTCTGGAGTCGGGAAAGAGCATTCCGTGGGAAGAAGCGCGCGCCTATCTCAAGAAACGACTTGCGGGAAAGACCGTGAAGCGACCGGTGGCCCGCAAGCTGGACCGATGACGTGACGCGCGTCCGGCTGGCGCCTGGAATGATCGAGGATTTCGATCGAATCGCAGACCATCTGCGCCACCACGAGATCGACGGTGCCGAGGCCCGGGCGGTTGAAATCATCAGCGCGTTCGATGTGCTCGCGGACAACCCCCTGATCGGCCGCCCGGTCGGCGACGACAAGCGCGAATTGCTCATCGGCCGCGCCTCACACGGATGCGTTGCCCTTTATCGCTACCTGCCGTTGATCGACACCGTCTTGATACTGGCCATTCGTGCGCAACGCGAGGCGGGATATGCACGGCCGTGAGCGAGACTGCCGGCCGTCGTGATGGTCGGGTCGTCGATGCGTGTTCCTTTCTCGGCCGAATTTGTGCGAAGCGCTCTACAAGCCGCCCCCTTCCGCCCTTCGGGCACCTTCCCCCGCTATGCAGGGGAAGGGAAAAAAAGGGAGCGTCTGCCGTCTTCTTTGCCGTTCCTTCCCCCCGCTCGCGGGGGAAGGTGCCCGAAGGGCGGAAGGGGGCTGCTTTACATCGAGTGCAAGCCATCTCGATGCCGACTTACGCTAGCCTGGCACGAGCGACTATCGGCCCGATACCACTCTCCCAAGTACCCAACCAGGTAGCCCATCGATGAAATCGCTGCTCCCCGCCTTGCTGCTCGCCGCACTCGCCCTGCCCGCCGCCGCACAGGAACTCGACGCCACGCGCATCGCCGACACGGTGCAGGTGCTCTCCTCGGACTTCTTCGAAGGCCGCGCGCCCGGAACGGTCGGCGACGAGCGCACGGTCGGGTATCTGATCGGGCAATTTCAGGCGCTCGGCCTCGCGCCCGGCGGCAAGGGCGGCAGCTGGACGCAGCCGGCGCCGCTGCTGCATACCAAGCTCGGCGAGCCGAAGACGCTCGGTGTGACGCTCGGCGATCAGACGCGGTCGTGGGAGCGCGGCAAGCAGGTCTACGTGTCCACGCTGCGCCCGAGCGATCGCGCAGTGATCGAACACGCGCCGCTGGTCTTCGTCGGCTATGGCGTGAATGCGCCGGAGCGCAAGTGGGACGACTTCAAGGGCGTCGATCTCAAGGGCAAGGTCGCCGTGTTCCTCGTCAACGATCCGGATTTCGAAGCGGCGAAGGGCGAGGCGGTCGCCGGCCGATTCGGCGGCAAGACGATGACCTACTACGGCCGCTGGACCTACAAGTACGAGGAGGCCTCGCGCCGCGGCGCGATCGGCGCGCTGATCGTGCACGACACGCCCGGCGCCGGCTACGGCTGGAATGTGGTCACGAGCCCGCAAGGCGAGAACTACGAGATCGTGCGCGCGCCGGACAAGCTGACCAGTCTCGTGCTGCAAGGTTGGATCGAAGGGCAGGCCGCGACGACGCTGTTCGCCGATGCCGGCCTCGATCTGGCGGCGCTGCGCAAGCAGGCGCGCCGGCCCGATTTCCATCCGGTCGTGCTGAAGGGCGCGACGTTCTCCGCAGATATCCCGGTCGCGCACGAAGTGGTCGAAAGCCACAACGTGCTGGCGAAGATTCCCGGCAGCGAACGCCCTGACGAAATCGTCTTCTACGGCGCGCACTGGGACGCCTACGGCAAGGGACCGGCCGATGCGCACGGCAACACGATCCGCCGCGGTGCCAACGACGACGGCCTCGGCGTCGCGGCCCTGCTCGAGATCGCACGCACGTTCAAGGCGCAGCCGGCGCCGAAGCGCAGCATCGTGTTCGGCGTGTGGACCGCGGAGGAACGCGGCCTGCTCGGATCGGAAGCCTATGCGCTCGATCCGGCCTATCCGATGGACAAGACCGTCGCGAACCTGACCATCGACATCCTGCAGACGGCAGGCAAGGCACGCGACGTGATCCTCGTCGGCGCGGGGCAGGACACGCTCGAAGACGATCTCGCCCGCTTCGCCAAGGCACAGGATCGCACCGTCACGCCCGAAGGCCTGCCCGAGCGCGGCCTGTTCTATCGCGCGGACCATTTTTCGTTCGCCAAGCGCGGCGTGCCGGTCCTGTTGATGATGGGCATCGCCGGCGCCTCGGACCTCGTCGACGGCGGCCGCGCGGCAGGGCAGAAGTGGGTCGACGACTACACCGGCCACTGCTATCACCAGCCCTGCGACGCCTACGGTCCGGAGTGGAACCTCGACGGCGCCGTGCAGGACATCGGCCTGATGCTCGACATCGGCCGCGACCTCGCCAATTCCTCGCGTTGGCCCGAGTGGAAGGCGGGATCGGAATTCAAGGCCATCCGCGAGAAGAGCGCTGCGGCGCGACGCTGAACGGCGCGCGCGTCGGCGGGTTGCGAGGATCGGTGAACGGACATCGATCCTCGACCGCCGATCGGCGGCGGCCAGGGACGGAGTGCCGACGGTGCACGGTACGCGCTGCCGGTAAACCGTAAACTCCGCTGCCTGCATCGACTTCACGTTGCGATCGATGAACGACACCGCGGCCGCTGCGATGCGGCGAATCGAAGCCCTGCGCCTGCGCGCACGCCTCTACACGCGCATCCGCGCGTTCTTCGCCGAGCGCGGCGTGCTCGAAGTCGACACGCCGATGCTGTCCGCGGCCGGCAACACCGAGCCGAACATCGAAAGCTTCAGCACGAGCTTCGGCGGCCACGTCGACGCCGGCTCGCGCGAACGCTGGCTGCGCACGTCGCCCGAGTATCCGCTCAAGCGCCTGCTCGCCGCGGGCGTCGGCGACTGCTACGAACTCGGCCGCGTATTCCGCAACGGCGAGGCGGGGCGCCGCCACAATCCCGAGTTCACGATGCTCGAATGGTATCGGCTCGGCTGGAATCACCAGCGCCTGATCGACGAGACGATCGATCTCGTCCAGGCGGCGCTCGCGCTGCTCGGCCGCCACGCCGACGTGGTCAAGCGCAGCTATCGCGAATGGTTCGCCGGCGAACTCGGTCTCGACCCGTTCGGCGCGACGCTCGAACAGCTGCAGGCGCCGCTCGCGAATGTTCGCATCGATCCCGACGGCCTCGGCCGCGACGACTGGCTCGATCTGTTGATCACGCATCGCCTGCAGCCGGCGTTTCCGAAGGACCGCATCAGCGTGATTTTCGACTATCCGTCCACGCAGAGCGCGCTGGCGAAGCTGCGTGCCGGCGAGCCGCCGCTGGCGGAACGCTTCGAGCTGTACCTCGGGCCATACGAACTCGCCAACGGCTATCACGAACTCAACGACGCGGCCGAGCAGCGCGCGCGCTTCGAACACGACAACGTGCGGCGTCGCGGGCGCGGCCAGCGCGAGCTGCCGATCGACGAACGCCTGCTCGGCGTGCTCGACGCGTTGCCGGACTGCGCCGGCGTCGCGCTCGGCATCGAACGGCTGCTGATGGGCCTGGCCGACACGGACGACATCCGCGACGTGCTCGCGTTCGCGTTCGCCGACGCCTGATCTGCGCTACGCGAGCGGCAGGCTCACGCGCGCGACGCAGCCGCGCAGGTCGCGGCGATTCTCCAGCGTCAACGCGCCGCCATGCTGCTCGACGATCTGCCGTGCGAGCACGAGGCCGATGCCCGAGCCGCCCGGCTTGGTCGTGAAGAACGGCACGAACAGGTTCTCGCTCGGCGGCAAGCCCGGGCCCTCGTCGGCGATCTCGACGGTCAGCTGATCGGACTCGACCTGCCAGCGCAATTGCACCCCACCGGATTGCGTCAGCGCGGCGTCGGTAGCGTTCTGGATCAGGTTGATCAGGGCCTGTTCGATCTGGTCCGGATCGACCTCGATACGCAGTGCGGGACTCGCGATTACCTCGACATCGAGGCGCTGTTCGAGCCGCGCCGCGCGCAGCGCGAGTTCGTCGAAGGCGACCTCGCGTCGATTCGGTGGCGGCAGCCGTGCCAATGCGGTGTAGCGCGCCATGAAGCGCGCCAGCGCTTCGGCGCGCACGCCGATCACGTCGAGGCCGCTGCGCGCGTCGTCGCGCCAATCGTCCGGCGGCGGTTCGCTCGCGATCAGCTTGGACAAGGTCGCCGCCATCGAGCGGATCGGCGCGAGCGAATTGTTGAGCTCGTGCCCGAGCACGCGCAGCAGGCGCTGCCAGGCGAGGCGTTCCTCCTCGCGCAGCGCGCGGCTGAGGTCGCTGATGACGATCAGGTCGTGCGGACGGCCGTTTTCGCGAAAGCGCGTACGGCGGATCTCCCAGCGTCCATTGCCGCCGGGAAAGCTGCGTTCGACGATCTGCGTGTCGGGGCCGGCAAGACAATCGACGATGGACAGATCCTCGGCGCTCTGCCCCGCGAGCCGGTCGAACGAGGCGCCGAGCAGGCGTTCGGCGGCCGGGTTGGCCAGTTGCAGCCGGTGCCCGGGATCGAGCGCGAGCACGGCGAGGTCGAGCGCGGCGATGACCTTGGCCAGCAGCGCGCTCTTCTCCTCGACCGCCAGGCGCTGCTCGCGCAGCGTGTGCGCGAGAGCGTTGATCTCCCACACGACTTCGCCGACCGCATCGCCGCGGCGCGCGCGCGAGCCGCGCAGGCTGTAGTCGCCTTCGCGCAAGGCTTCGAGCAGGTTCGACAAGGTGTACAAGGGGAATACCGCGCGCCGCTGCAGCGCGAACGCGAGCCCCCAGGTGAGCATCGCC
>Ga0207658_10000227_pt1 | contig 59017 bp, 45 predicted proteins | sample KBSS33metaG_FD_184322 | JGI IMG/M metagenome (GOLD analysis project Ga0207658, IMG submission 184322) | Switchgrass rhizosphere microbial communities from Kellogg Biological Station, Michigan, USA - KBS S3-3 metaG (SPAdes) (version 2) | ecosystem: Host-associated > Plants > Roots > Rhizosphere...
CGTCGCAGGTCCCGTCCTGTTCGAAGGCGTGTCGAATGGCTGGCGCACCGACACGCTGGATTTCGGCAGCGCCTTCGCCGGACGCCGCGTGCAGTTTCGCTGGGAAGCGGTCGCTTCGCCGAGCTTCACGGCGGATCCGGCCTACTGGGCGATCTCGCGGGTGCAGATCGATGGCGCCGCCGAACCGATGTTCAGCCGCATCGTCGCCGATGTGAATTGAGGCGGCTCCGCGTCGAACGGACGGCGTGTCGTGCGGGAATTCGCCCGGCGTTCCATGTTCGGAACGCCCGCTCGACGGTGACGACTGCGCGCGGGCCCCGGTCGGCGGGTCGGCAGCATCGCCGCGGCGATTCCCGAGCGTCCTCGTGATGCCTGCCACGTCGCGTGTGCAGTGCGCGCTCCGTCGTGCCGCGACGCCGGCTGCGGATTTTCGATCGCAGGTTTCGATCCCGAGCACGCCAAGATCATGCTCGCGCGCCTGCGTGAAAGGTGCTCGGTGTTATCGAGTGGCGGAGTTCCTTCCCCGCAAACGTAATGCATGGGACATCTTCCACTTGGATCGTCCATGTCCGCGATGCGTTTCGTTCTCGTTCTCTTGTTGACCACGGCTTTGTGGGCTCCCGGCAGTGTCCAGGCGGACGAGTCCGTGTGCGTTTCGAATGTTACCGGTCTGGTTGCGGCACTGGCGAGCTTCGATACCCAGCCCGACTCCACGCTCACGATTCGTCTCGTGCAAGGCGACTACCCCATCGGCAACGCACTCGGAGGCGAGCTCTACAACCAGCACTCGACGGTGAGCTTGCAAGTGCTCGGCGGCTATACCGCAGGCTGCGCGGGGCGCGAGATCGATCCCGCGAATACGATCATCGACGGTCTGGATGAAGATCAAAGCGGCTTCGGGTTCATCTTCAGCCACGATGCGAGCGCGCTGCTCGAAGGATTGACGTTCACGCACATGCATTCCTTCAACAGCCCTTTGCCCGCGGCGGCTGTCGACCTCGCCCAGGAAGTAGGAGAGGGCGACTCCGGCACGTACGTCGTCCGGTACTGCCGCTTCATCGGCAACACCGGGCACGGCATTCTGGGGTTGAGCGGTCCGATCATGACGGTGTTCAGCAGCGTGTTCGCCGACAACAACGTCACTTCGTCGACGGCTGGCGTGATCTGGGCGCAGATGAACTACGAGGCCAACAACGAAGTCGTCGTCACCAACAACACGCTGGCGAACAACATCGGCACGGCGCTGCTGATCGATGAATTCGACGAGAGCACCGACCGCATCTCCGATGTCAGCGACAACATCTTCTGGGGGAACACGCACGACTTCTCGCTGCTCGATGTCCATGCCGGCAATCCGCCGCTGCTGGAAAGCTACAACATCATCAGCACGCTCACGGGGCTGGCGCCGGCGACGACCGACCTCGCCGTCGATCCGCGATTCAACGCCGGCCTCGACAACTACACGCTCGCGTTGAATTCGCCGGCGATCAACAGCGGCGATCCGTTTCCGCTATTCGGGTGGCCGGCACTCGATGCGGCCGGCAATCCGCGTGTCGTCGGCAGCCGCGTCGATCGCGGCGCATACGAGTCGACGGTCGATGACCGCTCCGAGGCAATCGTGACGACCAGCGCGGACAACGGCGACAACGTGCACCCGCAGGCCGGATCGCTGCGTGCGGCGATCAAGACGGGCAATGCCGCCGCTGGGCCGTTCCGCATTTCGTTCGCGCTCAGTGGCGGATGCGGGCAGATCCTGGAGATCGCCGCGCCGATGCTCGACATCACCGGCAACGTCACCATCGACGGCACCACGCAATCGGGATGGACGGCCAATACGAGTCGCGACGTGTTCGACGCGAATTTGTGCATTCTGTTGAACGGCGCGGGCAACTCCAACACGCCGTGGGCTTTGCACGTTCCTTCGACGGCGATGAACGCGCGCCTGACGGTGCAGGGGATGATGTTCGCCGGCTTCAGCGATGCCGCGATCAAGCTCGAAGGCGGCAACGCGCATCGAATCTTCGGCAATCAATTCGGTGCGATCGCGTTCACCGTACCCAATCACCAGGCGATCCGCGTGACCGGGGAATCCGGTGGCGCGTTCATCGGCGACTATGCGAACGCCGCCGCGGTCAATCTGATTGCCGGTTCGACCGATTCGGGCATCGACATCGACAACGCCAGCGGCGGATCGACGATCGCGAGCAACCTGATCGGCTTCCAGATCGACGGAACGACCAACGGCGGCAACGGCACCGGTGTCTTCATCTTCGAGTCGCCCGACAACAACCTGCAACTCAACGTGATCGGCCACAGCGCGACGACCGCCATCGAGATCGCAGGTCCCTCAGCGACCGGCAACATCGTGCAGGCGAATACGATCGGCAGCAATCGTGCGCAGGCATCGGCGCCGAACGCGACCGATGGCGTGCAACTCGATTTCGGGGCGAGCGCAAACACGATCGGCGCACCGCTGGATTCGACCGATGGCGGCAATGCGATCAACGACAACGGCGGTCCGGGCGTGTGGGTGGGAACCACCGCCGGCAACGGCAATTGCGTGCTCGAGAATGCATTCGCCGGCAACGGTGGCCTCGATATCGATCTCGCCGCAGCGGGGCCGACGCAAAACCAGCCGAGCAGCCCGGGCAGCAATGCCAATCGGCTGCAGAACTATCCGGTGCTCGCGTCTGCGCTGTACGCGGCCGGTACCGTTCCGAAGGAAGTGGTGGCGGGTCAGTTGCAAAGCGTACCGAACGCGACCTTCCGCCTCGATTTCTACTACGCGCAGACGTACGGGCCGGACGGCCGCGGTCTCGCGCAAATCGATATCGGCAGCGCAAACGTGACGACGAACGGATCGGGCATCACGGTCTTCGCGATCGAGATCCCGATCACCCACCATCCGGTTGCTACCGGCGTGGTCACGGCGACTGCGACCGATATGAGCGGCGACACATCGGAAGTCGGCAACGTCGTCGTCGAAAGGAGCGACAGGATCTTTGCGGATGGTTTCGATCCTTGAGGGCCGGATGCCGTCCGCTGCTTCCTCGACTCCATGCCGAACCGGATCGGACGGTCCGGCGTCGGCGTTTCGAGCTTCACTCGTCCGAACTTCCGGCATAGCGTCTTCCGCGTAAGGGCTTTCGAGTGCCACGGCGCATTGCCGGCTTCGCGCGTGGCATCGCCCCGCGAATCGATCAGGTGCTCGAGCGTTGTGAGCTGGCCTTCTTTAGCTTGGCCGGCGCTTCGCCAAGATCTATCCGCCGTTCGGCGGCAGTCGCCTACCGCCGTCATGGTGTGGGAACGGCTCGCTCGCATACTATTGCGGGCGCGGGTTCCGGACTCGCCAGCGACCTGACGGCGATCACCCGAAAGCCGCCATGCTTCGACAGATGGCGATCGGGCTCGGTGCCGTCGGCGCGATGATGCACCTCGGCATCGGCACGCACGGCGAGCAGATCCTCTCGGTCGCGATGCTGCTGCTGTTCATCGTCGGCTTCGCGATGTCGGCCGGTCCCTTGATGTGGGTGCTCTGCTCGGAAGTGCAGCCGCTCAAGGGCCGCGACTTCGGCATCGGCTGCTCGACGTTCGCCACCTGGATCGCCAACATGATCGTCGGCGCCACGTTCCTGACATTAGCTCTACGGCATCGGTCAGGCGGCGATGTTCTGGCTGTACGCCAGGTTCGACCTGCTGCTCCTGCTCTTCGCCTGGGCGTTGACGCCGGGGGCGAAGAGCGTGACGCTCGAGTAGATCAAATGCAAGCTGATGGCGGGCGTGAAGCTGTACGAAGAAAATCTCCGGTACGAAGCTTCGCTAGCCAGCTTTCGTTCGGCAACCGGAATGTCAGCGGAGAATTTTTACGCCCCTCAACAAGCATATGAAAGGGGATTGTGCGGAACATCACATTTTGCACCGAAAGATGCTCAGATATGGCGAGGCTGATGGATGTTGAATTTACATCGAACCCCGGAAACTTATTGCAGAGTTATGGAGTTCATATTGCGGATTTTTGATCAGCCCTATTCCTTCATCAAGCGACCGATCCGCTCGTCGTGTCCCGCGCCGATTTACATGTGTAAAGACTTGTATGTCTCGTTGACATAATCTCGGACGTTGGCGTAGCGTGGCTCGCAGTCGAGTGGCGGGGATAAGGGTGCTCGCTCGGCTGAAAATTCATCGTTGGAAACGGCTCGGATGGTGAATTGCCATTCGCGTTCCCGTGTGCTCGGTTTTCGATCTATCTAAAACGTATTGTTCTTTACTGCTGTCTCTCGAGTGGTGGCAGTCGTATCAATGCTTGCCAGCGGTATTGAGAGCGCAGCTTCCACCTCATGACGACGGAGAGGCGTGCGATGGCTTTGGTTGGCTCGGCGTTCAAACGTGTCGCGTGGCGGCCGGCATGGCTCTCCCTCGTTCTGATCGGGTTGATCTGCAACCAAGAAAGTTCGTTGCACGCCCAGACGTTCGCCAATGTCCCGCCGCCGTTTACGCCCGATATTGCGACATCGTGTGCGCAGTACGACGCCGCATCTGTCGATGCAAATCCTATTGGAAATTATCCCGGCCAATATACCGTTCTGATACAGCGTAGCAATGGCGAATGGGATGCTCTTCACGGGCATGGGTGGGATTTTGATGAAGAAGTCCGACACGATATTCCATTGACGACGGATCCTGGATCGGGAAATAGGACATTAATTTACGGTGCCTGGTACACGCTTGAGGACAATGGATCTGGCGGATCCTATCCCGCCTGGTACGATTTGGAAGCGCTTGCCGGCTCATTTGCGACGAGCACAACCTACGATACGAATATAAATAAGATATCCGTCGCCTCCTATCCTAACGGATCTTCTTTCGCAAACGGCGTCCTTGCGCCGATCAATTCTTCGTTTGGGCACGTAACTTTTTATGTTGTGGCCGGTGGCAGCGGCTCGTCCAATTTGCCGAGCAAGTTGCTTGCCCATGTTTCGGAGCCGGCGACCAATCCTACCGCCCAGGCCGACTACTGTCTCGTTGCGCACCCTGGCGGAACGAGCGATACCTATCCCGGCGCCGCCTTCATCAATGCCTGGGGCAGGAGCGACGGTCTGTTGGGGAGTTTTCTGACGGAATTCGCCCACGATGGCGCAACTTTCGTATCCGGTTCGTATGCCGTCGGCTTGCCGCTATGGGATATCCGGCTGATCAACGGGGTATATAGCGGCCAGCCCGTTTGGCTTTCCGCGAAATTCCCGGCAAGCGCCTCATCGACGTTCGTCACAGCGCCGACCGGCAGCGCGACACCGACCATCGGTCTGTCGCTGAATGGAGCTCCTTGGGACTATGTTCCAGATGCCTGCACGACTGAGTGCGCTACGCTTCCGAACCCTACGACTTACAACATCGGTACCGTCAACTCCTTGACGTTGGGTAACGCCCAGGGGTCTACCCTCTACACGGCTCACGCGCGTTTCACCGTCGATTCTACGTGCACGGGCCAGCCCGCGACGTGCGTGGCGCCTCCGGCCCTGCCCGGCAATGCCCATATTCAATTCAACCTCTCGTCCGCCCTGCAGTACGACGCTGTCGCCAGCACTGTCTGGATGACGGCCGATCCGGTCGACGGTGTCGGCGCCGCGACGTGCACGGCGGCTTCGGGGGCGTCCACATGCCCTGTCACGCTGCGGTGGAGGGTAGTCGACGGATACCCCCAGGCTTCCATGTACGCCATGGACATCACCAACGCGGCTTCGCCAACCGCGACTCTCGTAGCCCAGTCCGGAGCGAATACGGGAACGACGTTCAATTTGACGGCAGGCCACACCTACCGTTTCGAGATGCTTACGACCAACGATCCCGCTGCGCCGCCATTGGAGCTCAGCCAGTCGATCGTGGCAGTAGCGAGTGGGACCGGTGGAACCAGCTCGGTCACCACAAGCACCGCATCGTGCGTCATCCCAAATGGGCAAACGACATGTGCTCCGATAACGGTGAACTGGTCCACCACGCAGACTTCGGCGACGGTTTATCTGTTCCGCTACACGGACACCGCTCCAACCTCACACGCCCTCGTCAGTCAAGGGACGGTTTCGGGCACTTACAGCGACACGCTTTCCGCCGGTAGCTATCACTACGAGCTTCATACCTCCGCGACTCCGACGACAGCCGATCTCCTCGCCGCATCGGGAGAAGTCTCGGTGACAGGTGGTGGAAACGGTGGTGGCGGCGGCGCGGGCACGCCAATCACGAGTCCCGACAGCCTTTCCGACGACGTGGGCTACTCGCCAGGGGAATTCCGTGTCGATGAGAATGGGGCCTCGACGTATCGCATACCCATTGCCGTACCGCAGGGCGCGGGTAGTCTCGCCCCTCAGCTCGCGCTTTCCTACTCCAGTAACGGCGCAGATGGTCCGCTGGGAACGGGGTGGCAGTTCGAAGGCATGTCGACCATCCAGCGGTGCCGCCAGTCGAAAGAAGACGGCGATGCGGCACCCGCGACGCAGAGGTATCTGAGCGTCTCCTTCACGAATGCCGACGCGTTCTGCCTCGACGGCGCACGTCTGTTGCTGGTGTCGGGTTCGAATGGTGCGGTCGGCGCCACCTATCGCACGGAAAACGACAGATTCGCCAAGATCGTCGTGCTGTCCAGCACTGCGGGCGGAACTTATCAGGCGCCCATCGAATGGGTCGCATACGGAAAGGACGGCATCACGAGCTACTACGGCCAGCACACCATCGGCAGCACCACGTTCGAGGGCCGCCGATTAGCGCTCATCGGCAGTACGGGATCCTTGGCTGCAAGCTGGTCGGTGGCCGCCAAGACCGATACGAACAACAATGCGATTACGTTCTCCTACAGCGCGCCCGCGGCTGGCGACTTGCGTCTCGATCAGATTGCGTACGTTGGAGGAACATTGAACTTCAGCTACGCGCTGAGACCCGATATCGCAATCTATACCTTCGGTGTGGGAAGCCTCCAGCAGTCTCAGCGGCTCACGCAGATCGACGTCAACTACAACTCCACGCTTCTACGCTCCTACAAACTTTCATACCAGACATCTCCGCTCAATGCCGACGTCGCTCACCTGAGCAGCGTGCAAGAGTGCAACGGAACGGTCTGCTATCAGCCATCGACGTTCAGCTGGTACGAGCTTCCGCAAACGAGCGGCGCCATCGCCACTCAATCCTCCTCGGGTAGTGGGCTGTTTCCCAATATCAAGAGCTGGAAAGTGGGCGATATCGACGGGGACGGCCGCAGCGACGTGGTCTGGTTCGACAGCGGAACGCTTCGCGTGGATCTGTCCAGGCCTACGGCGGCCGGCGGTCTCGGTTTCGACGCCGGGCACATCATCGTATCGGGTGAACCCTCCGAATTCAGCAACGAAAATGGCTGGGCCTTGATCGATTTCGACGGGGACGGCAAGGATGATGTTCTTGTCGCGAACCTGACTACGCACAAGTGGAATGTCTATCGCTCGCTTGGAAACGGCACATTCGCCGCTCCCATCGAGGCGATCGCGGCCGATGGGGATGGGACGATCACGGTCGACCATTGCTACAACGATTCGCTGATCGCCGACTTCAACGGCGATGGCCTCCCCGATCTCATCACGTTCGAGTCGAACTCCAGCAGCGATTGCACCGTCAGCCCTCCGACTGCAGCGATGTATGTTCGGTTTCTGCAGCCCAAGCCCGGTGGCGGGTATCAGTACTCGGCGCGAACGAGCCTCAAGTTCACCGGTCCGTTTGGCGGGTCCTGTGTCATCGGCTCGTTCGGAGCGCCGCCTTCGCAGAGCCAGCCGCAGGCATTCGACCTGGACGGCGACGGCTGGGCGGATCTTCGCATGCAGTTGGTCAACGTCAGCTGCAATACGCAGATTCTGTATCCGATCGGCGATCAGCTCACGAGCGCGCTGGCGCCCGATCAGCTGACGATCGTGTCACCGGCCTTGTTCGACGAGATCACCGGTTCGATATCGCCGGATGCGGTTGACAGCACGATCTATGAGCAGCTCTTCGTCAACGCCGGCATTCAAAGCAACGGAACTCTCGGCTTCGTGGCTTGCCCCGGATGCGTCTGGCAGGTGGGCGTGGATATCAGAAGTCCTTCCGATCTGATGATCGCCGACATCAATGGCGACGGTCTTGCGGACGCCGTATTCAGGGATGCGGGGAGCCATTGGCACTACGCGCTCAACAACGGCGACGGGATGACCCCGGCCGGCGCACCGCTCGTGGGTGGCGGCCTTACGTCGGGAGACGATCAGGAGGCGGAACTCGTCGACTACGATGGCGATGGGCATCTGGACTTCTGGCTGCCGACCGGCGACAGCACGGACAGCTACAAGGTCTACGTTTGGAACGGCAACGCCTTCTCCGCTACTGGCTGGCAAAGCCAGTTCTTCGGGCGCAGCAGGAACAACAACAAACGCATCTTCGCCGATCTGGACGGCGATGGTGTCGTCGACGGAATCGTCATCACATCCTCATCGGGGAACTACGAAGGTCGACGCGTCACGGCTCATCACGCCCCGCGGCAGGTCATCACGCAGATACAGAATGGTCTCGGCGCGAGTACGAACATCGACTACGCTCCGATGACGCTGTCATCGGTCTACATACGTCAGCACGACCGCGCATCCGCAGGCCAGACGTGGGGCAACGGATCCAATGTCCTGGATGTGATCTCCCCGCGCGGCGTCGTCCAGTACGTCGACAGCAGCGCGCCCACATTCAACAATCCGGTCAATACCAGCCGAGTGCGCTACTACTATCAAGGCTACAAGGTACAAAGCGGCGGACGCGGCCCGCTCGGATTCCATTCGGTCTATTCGGTAGACTCGGCAACAGGAACGTTGACGAACACCATCTACAACCAAGGGTGGCCGTTGACGGGAGCGCCCGCGTCCACGACCGCAACATTGTCGGCGGTCGGCTATACGACGGACGCCTGCGTGACCGATCCGGATGCATCCGCGTGCTTTGCGGATGCTGCGGCTCCGACTGCTACGGGAGCGGTGATCAGTCAAACCGCCGATACCTGGACTCACGCGACCAGCGTCGCCGCAGCGAGCGGCCCGTCACCGCAATTCCTCTATCGCACCCGAACCGAAACCTGGAAGAGGGATACGGTCGGCGAATTGCGCCATTCACGCACCGACTACACGGGCTACAGTGCAGCGCACGGCAATCTCACGGCATCGACAAGTTATGACTTCGATGCGTCCGGCAACACGCTGCGCTCCCTGCAGACTACAAACGCCTATGCGCAAGATACGGAGTCGCCCTGGTTGATCGGACGTCTCACGAGCTCAATCGCAACAGTTCAGCGAGGTGCGCTGTCGACCACCAGGCAGACATCGTTCACGTACGACGCGACGACAGGATTGCTGTTGTCGGAAGTCGTTCAACCCAACGACGCGACGAATCAGCAGAAGCTGACGACGTTTCATGCCTATGACAGCCTCGGGAACGAAATTCAGAAGAGCACCTGCAGTGGCAATGTCACCGACGCCACATGCCAGGCCACCAGTGCTTCCACGCTGGCGCCCAACTTTTCTCCGACCGATCCGCTTCGCATACAGCGCTACACGAGAAGCGTTTACGATCTCACGGGCCGGTTCGTCAGCAAGGCGTACGTGCCCGTCGACAGTGCGGGCGCGACGCACGAGATCGCGACCTCGTCGATCAGCAGTCGCGATCCTTTTGGAAACCCGACCCAGGCGACGGACGCCAATGGTTTGGGAGTGACGACCACGTACGGAAGTTTCGGCCGCTCGTATTCGTCGACGACGACGACCGGATTCACAGCAACATCGAAGTATCGCTGGTGCCAGAACGTCGTAGCGGGTTCAGGATCGGTCACCTGCCCTTATGGTCTCGCCTACCGCATCGAGACCGATGCGTCCGGTGGACCGACGACCTGGACATATTTCGACGCGCTAGGTCGCAACGCGCTTTCCCTCAAACAAGGCTTTGCCTCGCTCGATACCTACGGAGTCACCCGCGGCTATGACAGCCGGGGCAATCTGGACCATATCTCCGAGCCCTTCCTGGCGGCTGGCCCCAGCGCGTCGAACCCCTCGCTCCCGCTGGTCGGAGTGACCGTTTACTACACGATCACCGTATTCGACGCGCTGTCCAGGCCCAGCAGCGTCAGCCAGCCGAGTGGCAACGCGATCACCTACAGCTATAGCGGACTGACGACGACGGCAACGAACTCCGCCAACGGCTCGGGTCAGGTCCAGACGACGAAGATCGTCAGCAATGCGATCGGAGAGAAGACGTCCATTGTCGACGCGTACAACACATCCGTTGCGTTCTCCTACGATGCGCAGGGCAATGTCCTGTCCGCGGCCCGGACCGGCGTAGGTCCGGACAATGCTACGCACACGTATACGACGAGCATGACGTTCGATGAGCTGGGTCGAAAGACGTCACTGACCGATCCAGACGCCGGCAATTGGGCATACGTCTACAACGCGGCCGGCGAGCTCATCCGTTCGGTGAGTTTGAGTGTTCAGCGACCGACCTGTACGCAAAACTCGTTCGATGCGCGTGGACGCCTGTTCGCTCGCGCCGATTACCCGTCGGGATCGACGACTGCGTGCAGCGGCAGCGCGGACGCAAGTACGCAATGGGTGTTCGACCGGACGAGCCATGGTTTCGGGCTTCTCTCGAGCGCGACTACGACGCTGAATGGCACGGCTCTGGAGACGCGCACGCCGTCTTACGACGGCTTCGGGCGGCTGATCAGCACATCGACGGCAGTAGGGTCGGGCGCGAGCGTGGGCAACTATCTCAGCGGTGTGGATTACGACCTCTATGGTCGCATCCTGCATACGTCCTTCTCCGGAACGGTGGCCGGAACGACGCTTCCGCAGACCTCGGAGCAGTACGGTTACACGGCCACGGGTTACTTGGATACCACGTCCAATTACACTGGAAACGTCGTCGGCACGACCTACTCGGACATTCAGTCGATGAGTCCGCGAGGGCAGATTACCGGGGAGATATTTGCCGGCAATACCAGTCTCTCGACGACGAGGAGCTACTACCCGAACACAGGGTGGCTGCAATCGATCAGTAGCGGACCGAGTTCACTGCAGCAGCTGGCATACACCTACGATGTACTCGGAAACGCGATGTCGCGCGAAGACGCCTCTGCTGGTATCTTCGTACACGAGGTTTTCAGTTACGACAAGTTGCAGCGACTGCTGCAGTCGCAGCGCTGGACGTCCGCCAGCAACACCACCTTGCTTCCTCAGGCCAGCTACAGCTACGACGGCTTTGGCGATGTGCGGACAATGTCCGAAACAGGGACGAATACCTACGTCTACAACGCCGGCAATCCGCTTTGCAATGCGGCGCAGGAAGTGGAGCGCGTTCCCGGCCCTGGTGCACTGACGCTGCTGAACGGGAGTCAGTACTGCTACGACCCGCATGGGAACGAGGTTCGTGTCATGGACCCGTCGAATCCGCAGAGCACGCAGAAGAGGTCCGTGATCTACTACAACTTCGATTTGCCGGCGGCAACGACTCTGAACAACCCCTACTCACAGCACCTGACGGTCTTCCGCTACGGTGCAGACAGGCAACGGTTGCAGCGAAACGATTATGACGGCATCAGCACGTCCAAGGCTCCACTGAGCCAGACTACGTTTGTCGGCAATGCCGAGGTCATCCAGCATTTCGATGCGGGGACCGTCGAGGTCAAACGATATCTCGATGGCGTCGTGCTGCAGATCAGTGGAAGCGCCATCACGCCGAACTATCTGTTCGCCGAAGGGCAAGGTTCTACGCATCGCATCACGACTTCCAGTGGTGCACTCGTTTCCGGCGGCCAGCAGGCTTGGACCGCGTTTGGGCTGCGGGCGGATCCCACTACCGGCGCGCCGTTACAGGGTGTCAATCCCTCAGGCGCATATCATTTCAACACTGCGGCCACGCATCACGGCTATACCGGCCACGAGCAGATGGATGAGGAAGGTCTCGTCCATATGAATGGGCGGACCTACGATCCGCAGGTGGGAAGATTCCTACAGGCGGACCCGTTCGTACAGTCGCCCGACGATATCCAGAGCTACAATCGGTACACCTACGTCGGCAACAATCCGCTCAATCATACCGATCCGACTGGCTACATCAGCGACCGTCAGTGGGGGCAGATCATTTGGGGGATCATCGACGCCGCGATCATCGTGGGCAGCTCAGGTTCTGCAGCAGCGTTCGTTGATGCTGGCAACTACAGTTCCGCTGCGCTGACGGTTGGTGCCGGCGGCTTTACCGTCGGTGCTTTGCAATCGCTCAGTCTGAGAGGAGCAGTACTAGGGGCGTTCGAGGCTGAGGCGAATCTTGGAATCGGCTCGTATTTCAAGGCGGCCGGCGGCGCTTGGAACGGGACGGTGATGGCGGGCTACGAACGAGAAGGTCAGATCTTTTCGCACGCGCTGCTTGGCGGCGTCGTCAGCAAGCTAGAGGGCGGTAGGTTTGGTCAGGGATTTCTCTCTGCCGGGATTGGCGAAGCTTTGGCCCCGGGCATGTCGAAGTTGCCGCCCGCTGCAGGCATAGTGACGGAGGCTCTCGTGGGTGGAACAATATCGGAGCTTGCTGGTGGAAAGTTCGCAAATGGCGCAGTAAGTGCGGCATTTTCATATGCTTTCAATTGCATCGCTGATGGAGGATGCCCCTTAGGAAAACCCGATTCTCAATCAAATACGTCGGACACTAAGGATCCACTGATTCAATTGTGGAACGTGATGCAGTCTGCATACCAGGGCGCCGTGAGTGATTTCAACGCAGCGTTGAATGGAGACCCTTGGGCCCGATTCAGATTGCCATTTGAGATTAGCCCCTTGGGGCTCGAGAGTGGCGGAGGGGCAGGGATCTCACTGGTGGCAAAAGAGCTTGAGGTCTCGCAGCTTGCACGAGTTACATCTTGGGCAGCCGAGGGCGCTGTACCTGATCTTGCGCCTGGCCGATGGGTAATGTTGGGTGACGCTACTAAGACGAACTACTGGTTGTCAGGGGTTGGCGGGCCTAAATTTACAATCAGCGACGGCTTTTATTGGGAGGCCGTGCCTCAATCGAACTTCATTTCGGGAGATGTTGAGCGTAGCTGTCTCCGCTGGCCGTCGGGGATTGATACTTGGAAAGTCATATTGGGTCAGAGGGTGATAGATCGGTGATAAATATTGCAATACAGATTTTGCTCGCCATGCTGGCGTTGAAGCTCATCTGGAATATAACTGTTCCCTTTTTTTTGTGTCTGCGCCGAGATAAGGGAATTTACCACGATGAGGGCGGTCGTATTGGTATCTCCATGGCGCCAATGGTCGAATTATTGCTATGGGTTACAGCGATTACATTGGCTTTTTTTTCGAGTGGCGATGGATGGGCAAATAGCCCGGCGGTGATATTCTTCGGTGGGATAGTTTCTATAACAGCTTCTTATATCGTTGTTGCGCTGGTAGGGAAAATTATTAGGCGTATTCGACGCGCTGGGTAGCAGGATGGGCGCACCGATCTGCCGTGTTTCATTGAGGCCGGAGGTGACAGTCAGCAGTGCGATCTTCTTCTGAAGATGTATGAGACCGATGATGGCGAAATCAATTCACTCGAAGGCCATACGCGAGTGCCGCGCGTATCCGCGGTGCACCATCCGCCGTGCACCACAAGCATGGCTTCAAAGAACTCTTGCGATGCCGTCATCACTCTGCACCCGTCATGCGCTGACTCGGCAATCTCATTTTATCCTCCGAAGAGCGAAGTCGAGGCTGGCGTTCTTTCGGATCACTAGCGTACGATCGCGTAGTCGGTGTCGCGTTTGAGCGCAGATGTTCCCCAGCGCCGGGCCGTTCGGCGGGACATGCATGCGCGTCGCTCAACTTTTTGTGCAACTTAAAATCAGCGGCATCCTTTGCAATAGCGGGCATAGCTATGTGCACGCTTCGTTCAGAGTCCGAGTTGTCCGGCGTAGAAATCCAACCGCACTTCCGCATCGACAGGCTTGTTGAAGCCTCGTTCTAGCAACACCTTGCTCTTGCCTGCACTGCGAGTCGCTCGATCGATTTCATGCAAGTATCCCTTCTCGTGGCGATTTGGACATCGAGCGGCAAGCCCGCCGCTTTCACGAGGCTCCTGGTATTAGCGATCGCTCGGCCACTTGTCGAACGAAGCGATGCGCGTGGTGATGACATCGACGAGGCCGGCAAGGTCTGTGTACTGCAAAGACGCGATTCGCGTAGCCGAAAAAATGCGGCCGTACCGCTTCGTATGTCGTCCGCGCCCAGAAGAAAAAACTTCCGCGGAGTTGCGTCTGCCGATGAGCCACGGCAACCGCGCCATGGGCCGCCGCCTGATGGCGAGGCAGATGGCGACTTTTCACTGCGAGAGAACGGCCGGTTCGCGGCCCGCGAAACTCATTTCGCAGGCCAGCGCAAGCTCGCCGTCGTTACCGGTCGCACACCTGCGGATCGACGCGATCAAGGCGACCGGGGGATGCGTCACGCGTGCCAGGATGTGCGGCCACGTTTTGAGGTTCGTCTCCTGCCTTGCGGGACACTGGCCAAGCCCTCGAACTTCTCGAGGAAACCGGAATGGTTCAAAAAAAATCTTCGGCCGGGCTTTCGAAGACCAGGGCCTTGAGCTGCTCGTTGGTCTCGAGCACATCCAGAAGGACTTCTGAACTGCAGGACCGTCTCCGGGCTTATGACATTGGGCGGATGGCCGTCGATGATCGTGCGCTGGCAGTTGGGTGAAATCCGACTCAGATGCAGCTGAGCGGTGTTGGTTGGCGAGTTTCTTGGGGCAGGACAAAAGCATGGCGTGCTCGATCACAAATGTGTCGCTGCCGCCCCCTCTTGCACGTTGGTTTTTCCAAAGTCATCGTATAAGGTCGCGGCGGGAAGATCTGCTCGAACGCGGCAGGGGTCAAGCGTGCGCGCTCACGGTCGCAGAACGGCACGCGCCGCGGAGACGGTTCATGTCGCATCTGCGCCGCTGACAGCTGGAGTCGATCAAGTGAAAGCCGCCATATTCATTGCGCGCTGAGAAGGAGGAGAGGGGTGAGAATTGACGATCCGGATCGCGCATCCGTGAATTCGGCACCCACTGGATTAATTTTACTGGGCAAGACCTTGAACTACAAAGACAAAAGCCTGTCCGTCGCCCCCATGATGGACTGGACTGACCGGCACTGCCGTTACTTCCATCGTTTGCTTTCTCCGAATGTGCGTTTGTATACCGAGATGGTGACGGCGCCTGCGGTGGTCCATGGCGATCGCGAGCGGCTGCTCGGCTTCGACGGGGCCGAGCATCCTGTGGCGCTGCAGCTCGGCGGGTCCGATCCCGGCGAGCTCGCGCGGGCGGCGCGGATCGGCGCGGAGTTCGGTTACGACGAGATCAATCTCAACGTCGGCTGCCCGTCCGATCGCGTGCAGTCGGGGGCTTTCGGCGCATGCCTGATGCGCGAGCCTGCGCTGGTCGGCGATTGCGTGGCGGCGATGCGCGCTGCCGTGACCGATGCAGGCAAGCCCGTGCCGGTGACGGTGAAGTGCCGCATCGGCGTCGACGAGCAGGACGAGTACGAAGCGCTGCAGCACTTCGTCGAGACGGTGCGCGCTTCGGGCTGCACGGTCTTCATCGTGCATGCGCGCAAGGCGTGGCTGCAGGGACTGTCGCCGAAGGAAAATCGCGAGGTGCCGCCGCTCAACTACGAGCGCGTGTATCGGTTGAAGCACGAGTTTCCCGAACTCACGGTCGTCATCAACGGGGGCATCGCCACGGTCGACGAAGTGCGCACACATTTGGCGCAGGTCGACGGCGCGATGCTCGGGCGCACCGCCTATCACGAGCCGTATCGCCTCGCGGAACTCGAAACCGCCCTGTACGGCACGCCGCTGCCGGATCGCGACGACGTGCTGCTGCGGCTGCGGTCGTACGTCGAGGCGCATCTGGCGCGCGGCGATCGTCTGCAGCACATCAGCCGGCACATTCTCGGCCTGTACCAGGGGCTGCCCGGTGCGCGCGCGTATCGCCGCGTGCTGAGCGAGCAGGCACATCGCCCGAGCGCAGGATGGGACGTCGTCGAGCGCGCGATGGCCGCGCGCCGCGGCGAACTGCGCGACCGCGCGGCCTGACGCGCCGTCGTCATTGCCTTACAGCGGATCGGCGAGCGCGTTTTCGTGCAGGCGGCAGCGAGCGTTCCGCGACGGCGGGGAGCGGCGCGAGGCCGCGCAGCCGGTCGTCGAGGAAATCGACGAACGCACGCACCTTGGCCGGAATGAACCGGTTGCCGGGATAGATCGCGAAGATGCCTTGCTCGGCGGCCGCCCAGGCCGGCAGCAAATGCAGCAGGCGTCGCGCGGCCATGTCCGCCGTGACGGCGAAGTGCGGCAGCAGGGCGATGCCGGCGCCCGCGCGGCAAGCATCGAGCAGGGCGAGCGCGTTGTTCGAACGCAGCACCGTGTTCGCGCGCACGGTCGAGCGGCCGCCGCGACGCTGCAGCATCCATCGCTCGGGCAGCGCGCCGACGTCGAGGACGAGGCAGGCGTGGCTCGCCAGTTCAGCCGCCCGTCGCGGCGCACCGTGGCGTTCGACATAGCCTGGACTTGCGACGAGGATGCGCCGGCTGTCGCCGAGCCGGCGTGCGGCCAGGCGCGAATCGCGCAGGGCGCCGACGCGGATCGCGAGGTCGAAGCCTTCCTCGACCAGGTCGACGTTGCGGTTGGACAGATGCAGGTCGAGTGCGAGATGAGGGTGCTCGGCGAGAAACTCGGCGAGTGCCGGCGTGATGTGCGTCAGGCCGAGCCCGGTCGGCGCGCTGACGCGCAAGGTGCCGCGCAAGGCGCCGCCGAGCGCGCTCGCCGCCGATTCGGCTTCCTGCAGCTCTGCGAGCAGCGCCTCGCAGCGCGCCAGATGCGCGCGGCCCGCTTCGGTCAGGCCGACCTGGCGCGTGGTTCGTTGCAGCAAGCGCACGCCGAGCCGGGTTTCCAGTGCAGCGACCGCGCGGCTGACGGCCGAGACGTGCAGGCCGAGCTGGTCGGCCGCGCGCACGAAGCTGAGGCGGCGCCCGACTTCGACGAATGCGTTGATTTCGGCCAATCGATTGCCGAGCATTGTTGCGATTACCGCAATGATGACTTGTCGGAGCGAACGTTTATCGCATCGCGCGCGAAGCGTACGTTAGCGACTGCCTTCGTACAACCTGCCGGAATTGCCCGATGGACGGATCACGCAGCCTCGCCGCCGAACTTGCCGCCGATACGCGCAAGACCTTCAATGGCCGCCTCGCGGCCGGTGTCTTCGTGGTGCTGTGGTGCACCGGCTATCCGGCCGGCAAGCTCGCGGTGCAGCACGGCGGTCCGTTCACGATCCTGTTCCTGCGCTTCGCCTGCGCGGCCGTCATCTTCACGGCGCTGGCCTTGCTGGCGCGCGCCGAGTGGCCGCGTGGGCGCCTGCTCGCCCGCAGCGCGATCGTCGGACTGCTGTCGCTGGCGCTGTCGTTCGCCGGGATCTATGAAGGACTGCGACTGGGCGTATCGACCGGCGTGTCCGCGCTCTTCATCGGCGCGATGCCGCTGGCGACGGCCGTGTTCGGCATCGCCTTCGGCGACCGCCTGAACGGCAAGCAGTGGTTCGGGCTCGCGCTCGGCTTCGTCGGCGTCGTGCTGGTCCTCGAAGGGAAGCTCGACGGCGGCAGCGGCGTCGGACTGGGCTACCTTGCCAGCTTGGTCGGCCTGCTCGGTTTCAGTCTCGGCACGCTGTACCAGAAGCGCCATTCGAGCACGATCGACCTGCGCGTCGGTCTCGCCGTACAGCACATCGCCGCGGCGATCGCCTTGTTGCCGTTGGCTGCATTCGTCGACCACTTCCGCGCCGATTGGGGCACCACCTGGGTCGGCACGCTGGCCTGGCTGGTCCTGATCAATTCGGCCGGCGGCTTCACGCTGCTGTTCGCCTTGCTGCGCCGAGGCGCCGCGACGCAGGTCGCAGCGCTGTTCTACCTGATGCCGCCGATCACGGCGCTGATGGGTTTCGTCGTGCTCGACGAGCATCTTTCGCTGACCATGCTGCCCGGGTTCGTGCTCGTCGCGCTCGGCGTCTGGCTCGGCACGCAGCGCAGCGCGGTATCGTGAAACGCGCGCGCACGGCAGAATAGGGGGCTTAGCCTCCTTCCGCTGCGCCGCATGTCCCTGGTCAATCTCGTCAACGTCGACTACTCCGTCGGCGGCCCGCTGCTGCTCGAAAAGGTCGATCTGGCGATCGAACGCAACGAGCGCGTCTGTATCGTCGGCCGCAACGGCGCCGGCAAGTCGACCCTGCTCAAGCTGATCGCAGGCGAGATCCGGCCGGACGACGGCGAGGTGCGCGTCGAAGGCGGCGTGCGCATCGCGCGGCTCACGCAGGAAGTGCCGAACGACGTCGGCGGCACGATCTTCGACGTCGTCGCCGGCGCGCTCGGCCATCTGGGCCAGTGGCTGGCCGAGTTCCACCGGCTGACGCATCACCTGGACGAACCGGGCGCGGCCGAGGCGATGAGCGCCGTGCAGGCGCGCATCGACGCGGGCAACGGCTGGAACCTCGACCAGCGCGTCGGCAATGTGCTCGCGCGCCTGCAGCTCGACGAGGAAGCGGAGTTCTCGGCCTTGTCCGGCGGCATGAAGCGGCGCGTGCTGCTCGCGCGTGCGCTCGTGCTCGACCCCGATGTGCTGCTGCTCGACGAGCCGACCAATCATCTGGACATCGAGGCGATCGCCTGGCTCGAGCAGCTGCTGCTCGATTTCGGCGGCAGCGTGATCTTCGTCACGCACGATCGCCGCTTCCTGCGCGCGCTGGCGACGCGCATCGTCGAAATCGATCGCGGCCAGGTCACCAGCTGGCCCGGCGACTACGAAAACTACCTGCGCCGGCGCGAGGAACGCCTGCATGCCGAGGCGCAGGCGAACGCGCTGTTCGACAAGAAGCTCGCGCAGGAAGAAGTGTGGATCCGCCAGGGCATCAAGGCACGCCGTACGCGCAACGAAGGCCGCGTGCGCGCGCTCGAGGCGATGCGGCGCGAGCGCGCGCAGCGGCGCGAGCTCGGCGGCAACGCGAAGCTGCAAGTCGGCGCGGCCGCCGCGTCGGGACGCCGCGTCATCGACGTCGATGCGATCCGCTTCGCCTTCGGCGACCGTCTGATCGTCGACGGCCTGACCACGATCATCCAGCGCGGCGATCGCGTCGGCCTGATCGGCGCCAACGGATCGGGCAAGACGACCTTGCTCAAGCTGCTGCTCGGCGAGCTCGCGCCGCAGGCCGGCGAAGTGCGGCTGGGCACGAACCTCGAAATCGCCTACTTCGACCAGCATCGGACGCATCTGCGCGAGGATCGCAACGCGCTCGACAACGTGTCGGAGGGCGCCGAGTTCATCCAGATCAACGGTGCGCGCAAGCATGCGCTCGGCTACCTGCAGGATTTCCTGTTCTCGCCCGAACGCGCGCGCGCGCCGATCACGGCGCTGTCCGGCGGCGAGCGCAATCGCCTGCTGCTGGCCAAGCTGTTCGCCAAGCCGTCGAACCTGCTGGTGATGGACGAACCGACCAACGACCTCGACGTCGAAACGCTGGAGCTGCTGGAGGAACTCCTTGCCGCCTACCAGGGCACGCTGCTGCTGGTTTCGCACGACCGCGAGTTCCTCGACAACGTCGTCACCGGCACGCTCGCGCTCGAAGGCGGCGGCCGCGTCGGCGAGTACGTCGGCGGCTATACCGATTGGCAGCGACAGTCGGCGCCGCTGGCCACGGCGCGCAAGGCCGAGCGCGCGCCGGTCAAGCCCGTGGCCGAAACGGCCGCCGCCGCTGCCGCGAAGCGAAAGCTGAGCTACAAGGACGCGCGCGAACTGGAACTGCTGCCGCAGCGCATCGAGGTGCTGGAAGCGCGCATCGCCGAACTCGGCATCGCGATGCAGCAGCCGGCGTTCTACCAGCAGGACAGCGCGCGGATTCTGGCGAGCAACGCCGAACTCGCCGCGCTGCAGAGCGAGCTCGATGCGGCGTATGCGCGCTGGCAGGAGCTGGACGAGGGCTAAGGCGCGCGCGTCGCGCGCCGCGGTTCAAGCTGCGTCTTTGCTCTCGATCGCCGGGGCCGGCTCGGCCGGCTTTGCCGGCGCCGCGGGGGCCGGAGGCGGGGCGGGCATGGCCCGGGCCGCCGGCATCGGCGGCGTGGCCGGCGGTGCGGGTGTCGCCGGCGTGGGCGGCATCGGCGGCACACCGAAGATCGACTTGAATTCCGGTGCCTTCACGTTCAGCGCGAGCGTCTTGTGGTCGCGCATCAGCTTGATCGGCACGTCCTTGCCGGACGGCTGGTCGCGCAAGGCGCGCAGCGCATCCTCGGGGCGCTCGACGCGCTCGCCGGCGACGCTGGTGATGACGTCGCCGCCGCGCAGGCCCGGCAGCGAGGCATTGTCCGCCGAAATCACCAGCGCGCCCTTGTCGGTGCCGAAGTAGCGGCCGAGTTCGGGATTGACCGGCGCCAGGTTCAGCCCCCACCACGGCATCGCGCGCCGCACTTCGCGCTCGGCCTCGCGCGCCGCGCGCTGCGCCTCGGCCTGCGCGCGGCCGTGTTCCTTCATCGCTTCGCGCGCCGCCGTGCGCGCCTTCTCGATGTCGGCGCGGATCTGCTCGCGATCCTTCGCGCTGAGTTCGGCCTGCTCGGTCGCCTGCTCCACGACCGCGCGCATGCGTTCGTTGAAATCGGCCGGCAGCGCGCCGTCGGCGCCCATTTCGGCGCCGAACGCGTCGGCGAAGTTGTACGGCTCGCGGCGCTCGGCCTTGAGCTTGAACTCCGTCGGCTTGCCGTCGCGCTGCACGACCAGGATCACTTCCTGATCGACCTTGAGGTTGCGCAGCGCCTCGTTGAGGAAGGTCGTCGAATCGCCGGACGGGCCTTCCAGATCGCCGCGCACCTTGACGATGACGTCGCCGTTCTTGATGCCGGCCTTCGCCGCGGGGCCGCCGGGCGTGACCGCGGTCACGCGCATGCCGTGCTCGTCCTTGGCGAGGACGACCCCGATCATGCCGCGATCCGGATTGCCGATGTAACGGTAGGCGTACGCGCGCGGCCCGACGTCGCCGAGTTCGCCGGAGAGCTTGGCCATCTTGCGCGAAAGCTCCTGCATCTGCGTGCGCAGTTCGGCCAGCTCCGCGCGGGCCGCGGTGGTGTCCACGGCAGGTGCCGGCGCCGGGTTGGGGCTGGCGGATGCCTTCGCGGCGGCGGCTGCCGCGGGTTTCGGCTCGTCCGCCGCGGCGAATGCGGGCAGCATGGCGAAGGCGAGCGCGACGAAGAGCAAGGTGCGTTTCATGGGATTCCTTCAGTTCAGCATCTGGGACGAGGCGCGCGTGGCGCCGGCGTCGTTGGCGGCGACCGCGAACGCGTTGCCGCGGATCGTCGCAAGGTCCTGCAGCAGGGCGACCCGCTGGCGCCACAGCGGCAGCGCGTCGCCGTCGCCGCGCGCCGCGTCGAGCTGCACGTCGACCAGGCCGATCAGGTCCTCGACTTCGACGGCGGCCATGAGGTCGCGGCTGTCCTGCGGCGCGTTCGCGGTGAACGCCGCAATCCAGCGTTCGAGCGACTGCGAACGCTGATGCAGGACATCGAGTTCGGCGCTGTCGTCGGGCTTTTGCGCCGTCGGCACGGCCGGCGTCACGGCGGCGACCGCCGGCGCGCCGGGCGCGGGCGCTGCGTTCGGTTCGAGCGGCCAGCGCGGTGCCAGGACGGCGAGCGCGATGCCGGCGGCCAACGCGGCCGGCAGTGCGTAGCGCCAGCGCGATGGCTGGCGGCGCTGGCTCAGGGCGCGTGCAAGATCGGGCCACAGATCGGGCTGCGGCGCTTCTTGCGGCAGCGCGCGCAAAGCGGCGGCGAGGCCGCGTTCGGTGTCGGGATTCATGATGCCGTCGCGGTCATGCATGACGCGACCTCCTGCGGGTAGCGGGGTGTATCGGATTCGAGCAAGTTGCGCAGACGCGTGCTGCCGCGCGCCACCTGCGACTTCGAAAAGCTGACCGACTTGCCGGTCATCTCGGCGATTTCCTGGTGCGTGTATTCCTCGACGTGGTACAGCCACAGCACGCTGCGCGTCAGCGCCGGCAGGCGGTCGAGCGCACGTTCCAGGTGCCGCGCTTCGGCGAGCGCCCACGGCGCCGGGTCTGTGCTCGGCGTGTCGTCGTCGTCGGGCAGTTCCTCGAACTGCACGCCGCGCTCGCGCCGCAGCTTCATCAGCGCCTCGTTGACCACGATCTGCCGCAGCCAGCCCCAGAAAGGCGCATCGCCGCGGAACTGGCCGATGCGTTCGAGCAGATGCAGCATCGCATCGTGCACGACCTCGCGCGCGGTCTCGACATTGCCGAGCATGCGCAGCGCCAGCGTGTAGGCAGGCCGCTCGAACGTTCGATAGATCTGTTCGAGCGCGCGCAGGTCGCCGCGGCGCGCACGCGCCAGCGTCGTTTCGGCAATGTCGATCTGGAAACTGGTTGCGCTCACGTCAAGGTCGGATGCGCGTCGGCGGGGTTTGGTCGCAGCGGCGAGCCACGATCGGAGAATAGCGCCGGCAACGACTGTCCAGCATGGCCTTCGCGCTTGTCCGCGACCTGTCCGGCACCTCGCCCGGACACTGTCCGCGTGGCGCGTCCGGGGCTGGAAATCCTTTCATGACAAGGGTTTGACGGCTGGCACGCTCGTTGCTCAAACCGTTTGCCACCGCTCCATCACTGCCACGGGGACCTTCCATCCATGATTCGCGACACCTCGGCACAGGACCGCCAGATCGCTCCGCAACGCAGCCGCAAGAAGCTGTTCGTCGGGGGCGGCATCGCTCTCGCCGTGATCGCCGCCGGCGTGCTCCTGCTGCCGGCCGCCGCCCGACTGATGTCGGCCGACTCCTCGGCCAGCTCGGCCCGCCTGCGCATCGCCGAGGTCAAGCGCGGCACGCTGACGCGCGACGTGTCGGTGCAGGGCAAGGTCGTCGCTGCGATCAGCCCGACGCTCTACGCGCGCAGCGCCGGTACCGTCACTCTGGATATCCACGCCGGCGACAAGGTCAAGAAAGGCGACGTGCTGGCCGAGATCGAATCGCCCGAGCTCAACAACAAGCTGAAGCAGGAACAGGCGACGCAGGACAGCCTCGGCCTCGAAGTCGAGCGTGCGACGATCGCCAACCGCAAGCTCGAAGCGGCTACCGAGATGGCCTATCAGCAGGCCATCATCGATCGCCAGACGGCCGAGCGCGAGGTCGAGCGCAACCAGAAGGCGTACACGCTCGGCGCGCAGCCCGAGATGACCGTGCTGCGCGCCAAGGATGCACTGGCCAAGGCCAAGCTCAGCGAAGTCAACGCGCAGCACAACGTGCAGCTCGACCGCGACAGCCTCGCCTTCGAACTGAAGACCAAGCGTTTCGCGCTCGATCGGCAGAAGCTGCTGGTAGAGGACCTGACGCGCCAGGTCGACGAATTGAAACTGCGTTCGCCGGTCGACGGTCAGGTCGGCCAGCTGCTCGTGCAGCAGCGTGCGAACGTCGCCGAGAACGCCGGCATCCTCAGCGTGATCGATTTGAGTGCGCTCGAGATCGAAGTGCAGGTGCCGGAAGTCTTCGCCCATGACCTCGGCCCGGGCATGGCGGCCGAGATCCAGGACTCCGGCGGCAAGTACGCCGGCGAAGTCAGCGCGATCTCGCCCGAGGTCGTCGACGGCCAAGTCACCGGCCGCATCCGTTTCGGCGACAAGAAGCCCGACGGTCTGCGCCAGAACCAGCGCCTGACCACGCGCATCCTGATGGACGAGCACCCGAACGTGCTGATGGTCGAGCGCGGCTCGTTCGTCGACACCGGCGCCGGCCGCGTCGCCTACATCGTGCGCGGCGACGTCGCCGAGCGCACCGCGATCCAGGTCGGCGCGACCAGCCTCAACGCGGTCGAGATCATGAGCGGCGTGAAAGAGGGCGATCGCATCGTGATTTCGGGTACCGACCAATTCAACGGCGCGCAGCGAGTGGCGCTGAATTGAACGCGGGCCAAGCCAATCTGAAACGCCGCCCTATTTTGTTTCGACGTCATTCCCGCGAAGGCGGGAATCCAAGTTGCTCTCCGTACCCGAATCAAAATGGATTCCCGCGTTCGCGGGAATGACGAAGCTGGAAGCATTTTCCCGATTCCCGATTCCCGATTCCCGATTCCCGATTCCCGATTCCCGACTTTCGAGGAACAACCATGTTGAAGATGACCCACCTGCAGAAGGTCTACCGCACGCACCTGATCGAGACCTATGCGCTGCGCGATTTTTCGATCCACGTGCGCGAAGGCGAGTTCGTCGCGGTGACCGGGCCGTCGGGCTCCGGCAAGACGACCTTCCTGAATATCTGCGGGTTGCTGGAGGAATTCACCGGCGGCGAGTACTGGCTCGACGGCGTCGACGTGCGCGGTCTCAACGACGATGCGCGCTCGCGCCTGCGCAACGAGAAGATCGGCTTCATTTTCCAGAGCTTCAACCTGATTCCCGACCTTAACCTGTTCGACAACGTTGACGTACCGCTGCGCTACCGCGGCTTCCCCGCGCCCGAGCGCAAGAAGCGCATCGAGGAATCGCTCAGCCGCGTCGGCCTCGCCTCGCGCGTCAAGCACTATCCCTCGGAGCTTTCCGGCGGCCAGCAGCAGCGCGTCGCGATCGCGCGCGCGCTGGCCGGTTCGCCGCGCCTGCTGCTCGCCGACGAACCGACCGGCAATCTCGACTCGCTGATGGCTCGCGGCGTGATGGAGCTGCTCGAGGAGATCAACCGCCAGGGCACGACCATCGTGATGGTCACGCACGATCCTGAACTCGCTGCACGCGCGCATCGCAACGTGCACGTGATCGATGGCCAGGTCACCGATTTCGACGAGGAGCCGAGCTTGCGCAAGCCGTCGCGCGACGGCAACCCGACCGCGCCGGCGATGGCCTGAAGCGCCTCCTTCTTCCTCGCGGAGAAGGCAGAAAGGAAGAAAAGGACCGACCATGTTCGCCTACTACCTGCAACTCGGCCTGCGCAGCCTGCGGCGCAATCCGATCCTGACCGCCCTGATGGTGGTCGGCATCGCCCTCGGCATCGCCGCGAGCATGACGACGCTGACCGTGATGCACCTGATGGGCAGCGATCCGATTCCGTGGAAGAGCGACAAGTTGCACTACGTGCAGATGGACAACTGGAGCGCGGACAATCCGTTCAACGACGACGGCCGTCCGCCCGACCAGGTCACCTATCGCGACGCGCTGGCGCTGATGGAAGCGGGCAAGGCGGATAAGCAGAGCGCGATGTTCAAGCTGGCGCTGCCGGTACAGCCGGAGAACCCGGAAGTGAAGCCGTTCCAGTCGCTCGGGCGCGTCGCCTATGCGGATTTCTTCGCGATGTTCGAACCGCCGTTCGCCTACGGCGCGCCGTGGGATCGCCGCCAGGACACCGAACATGCGCGCGTGGTCGTGCTGACGAAGGAGATGAACGAGAAGCTGTTCGGCGGCCAGAACAGCGTCGGCAAGACGGTCCGCATGAACGGTGTCGACTACAACATCGTCGGCGTGCTCGGCGACTGGAAGCTGCGCTCGAAGTACTACGACCTGACCAACGGCGCGTTCAGCGATCCCGACGAATTCTTCATGCCGTTCACCACGGCCATCGACCTGAAGCAGCGCGCGAGCGGCAACAACAGCTGCTGGAAGTCGCCTGCCGACGGCTGGGAAGCGTACCTGGACTCCGAATGCGTGTGGATCCAGATGTGGGTGCAGCTCGACTCGCCGGCGCGGCTGGCCGAATACAAGTCGTTCCTCGACAGCTACGTCAACGAGCAGAAGAAGCTCGGCCGCTTTGCGCGAACGCTCAACAACCGGCTGCTCGACGTCAATCAGTGGATGAGCGACCAGCGTGTCGTTTCGTCCGACGTGCAGGTGCAGACCGGTCTCGCGTTCGCGTTCCTGGTCGTATGCCTGGTCAACACGGTCGGTCTGCTGCTGGCGAAGTTCACGCGCAAGGCCGGCGAGGTGGGCTTGCGCCGCGCGCTCGGCGCGAGTCGGCGCGAGGTGTTCCGCCAGTTCCTGATCGAGTCCGGCGTGGTCGGGCTCAGCGGCGGATTGCTCGGCCTGCTGCTGACCGGCCTCGGCCTCCTTGCGGTACGCGCGCTGTATGCGCAGTACCAGTCGGTGGCCCATCTGGACTGGTCGATGATCGCGGTGACCATCGTACTGGCGATCGTGTCCGCGCTGCTGGCCGGCCTGTATCCGACCTGGCGCGCGTGCCGCGTGCAGCCGGCGGCGCAGTTGAAGGTGTGAAAGGCCGGGAATCGGGAATGGGGAATCGGGAATTGGAAGAGCCGAGCGCTCGAGATCGATCCCCAACCGCTTTTCCCATTCCCGATTCCCCATTCCCCATTCTCGGACCAAACCCATGGAAATCCGCCCGATCCTCTCCGCACTGATGCGCAGCAAGGTCTCGATGATCCTGATCGGACTGCAGGTCGCGTTGACGCTCGCGATCGTCTGCAACGCCTTGTTCATCATCGGCCAGCGCCTGGAGCGCATGAATCGTCCGAGCGGCATGAACGAGACCGACACGTTCTGGTTCGGCAGCGTCGGCTTTGGCCAGGGCTACGACGCCACGAGCGTGCTCAAGTCCGACCTCGCGGTGCTGCGGCAGATGCCGGGCGTCGCCGATGCGACCACGACCAATTCCGTGCCGATGAGCCAGGGTGGCTGGCAGAGCGGCATCAGCCTGCAGCCGAAGCAGAAGACCTCGACGGCGAACTCGACCATGTACATCGTCGATTCGCATGCGCTGAACACCTACGGCGTCAAGCTGATCGCCGGCCGCGACTTCAAGCCGGAAGAAATCGAAGACCATCCGTTCGGCGACCGCCTGCAGCCGAAGGTCGTCATCGTGACGAAGGCGCTGGCCGACAAGCTGTTTCCCAACGGCGACGCGCTCGGCAAGCCGATCTACCTCGACGAGGATCCGCCGACCAGCACGATCGTCGGCATCGTCGAGCAGACGCAGCAGCCTTGGATCGACAGCGACACGATCGACAACTCGACCTTCATTCCTGCGTTCATGCCGTACGGCAGCCGCACGCGCTATCTCGTGCGCGCCGAGCCCGGACGCCGCGACGAGGTCATGAAGGCCGTCGAGCAGAAGATGTCGGAAGCCAACCCGAGCCGCATCATCGGCAAGGTGCGCACGATCGAGCAGGTTCGCAAGGAAGCCTACGACGGCGACCGCGCGATGGCGATCATCCTCGCCGCGGTGATCATCGCGCTGCTGACGATCACCGCGCTCGGCATCGTCGGCATGGCCAGCTTCTGGGTCGCCCAGCGCACCAAGCAGATCGGCACGCGGCGTGCGCTCGGTGCGACGAAGTTCGACATCCTGCGCTACTTCCAGACCGAGAACTTCATCATCACCACGCTCGGCCTGCTCGTCGGCGGCGTGCTCGCCTATGCGCTCAGCCTGTGGCTGATGCACGCGTACCAGTCGCCGCGCCTGCCCTGGTACTACGTGCCGGTCGGCTTCGTCTGCCTGTGGCTGCTCGGCCAGGCGGCCGTGCTCGGTCCCGCGCTGCGCGCCTCGCGCGTGCCGCCGGCTGTCGCGACGCGCAGCGTCTGAGCAGCCTTCCGGACGCGCCGCCACACGAGGGAGATGCCATGTTCGCCTACTACCTTCGACTGGGCTGGTCCAGCCTCAAGCGCAACCCGATCCTGACCACCCTGATGGTGCTCGGCATCGCGCTCGGTGTCGGCACCAGCATGACCACGCTCACCGTCATGTACCTGATGGGGAGCGATCCGATTCCCTGGAAAAGCGACAAGCTGCATATCGTGCAGGTCGACAACTGGGATCCGGCGCAGCCCTACAACTCCGACGGCACGCCGCCGGACCAGCTGACCTACCGCGATGCGATGGCGTTCATGCAGGCACACAAGGCCGACCGCCAGACCGTGATGTACAAGATACAGATGCCGGTCCAGCCGGAGAACGATTCGATCAAGCCGTTCAATTCGCTGGGCCGCGCGACGTATGCGGATTTCTTCGCGATGTTCGATCCGCCGTTCAAGTACGGCGGCGCCTGGGATCGTGGCCAGGACGACCAGCATGCGCGCGTGGTCGTGCTCAGCGACAAGACCAACGAGAAGCTGTTCGGCGGCGCCGACAGCGTCGGCAAGCGCGTGCGCCTGAACGATCTGGACTACACCGTGGTCGGCGTGCTCAACACGTGGCAGCCGCGCATCAAGTACTACGACCTCACCAATGGCAGCCTCAACTCGCCGGAAGGCTTCTACTTGCCGTTCACGACCGCGATCGAACTCAAGGCCGGCAGCGCCGGCAACAACAGCTGCTGGAACAACGTGACGTCCGGTTGGGACGCCTACCTCGAGTCGGAATGCGTCTGGCTGCAGATGTGGGTGCAGACCGACAGCGCCGCGACATTCGCGGACTACCGCGCCTACCTCGACAGCTACGTCGCCGAGCAGAAGAAACTCGGCCGATTCGCGCGCCCGCTCAACAATCGCCTGCTGAACGTGCGCGAATGGATGGCGGACCAGAAGGTCGTCTCCAGCGACGTCGAGGTGCAGTCGGGGCTGTCGCTCGCGTTCCTCGTCGTCTGCCTGCTCAACACGATCGGCCTGCTGCTGTCCAAGTTCATGCGCAAGTCCGGCGAGATCGGCCTGCGCCGCGCCTTGGGTGCGAGCCGACGCCAGATCTTCGCGCAGCACCTCGTCGAAGCCGGCGTGATCGGCGTCAGCGGCGGCCTGATCGGATTGCTGCTGACGTTCGCGGGACTCGCGATCGTGCGCCTGCTGTATTCGGATTTCGCGCGAGTCGCCACGCTGGACTGGGTCATGGTGCTGATGACGGTCGCGCTGGCGATCGTCGCCAGCCTCCTGGCCGGCCTCTACCCGACGTGGCGCGCCTGCCGCATCGTTCCCGCCCTGCAGCTGAAGACCCAGTGAGGTTCGCAATGGAGATCCGGCCGATCATTTCCGCCCTTCTGCGCCGCAAGGTCTCGCTGGTCCTGATCGGCCTGCAGATCGCGTTGACGCTGGCGATCGTCTGCAACGCGCTGTTCATCATCAACCAGCGCTTCGCGACGATGGGGCGGCCGAGCGGCATGAACGAGGCCGATACGTTCGTCGTCTCCAGTTACGGCTTCGGCGCGCATTTCGACACCAAGTCGTCCACGCTCGCCGATCTGTCGATGCTGCGCGGCCTGCCGGGCGTCGAGGCGGTCACGTCGGAGGTGTCGGTGCCGCTCGGCGGCAGCGGCTGGAGCGAAGGCCTGTCGCTGACGCCGGACCAGAAGACGCCGACGGCCGGCACCGCCATCTATTTCGTCGACGAACACGGGATCGACAGCTTCGGTCTGACGCTCGTGGCCGGACGCAATTTCAAGGCCGAGGAAATCACCGTGCGCGAGCCGCGCAGCACGCAGTGGCCGTCCGGCGTCATCATCACGCGTGCGCTCGCGAAGAAGATGTTCGGCGACGACAATGCGGTCGGAAGGCAGTTCTACCTCGACGTCAAGGCCGCGCCGATCACGGTGCTCGGCGTCGTCGACCGCCTGCAGACGCCTTGGCCGCACAACATCAGCCGCTCCGGCGACCAGGACATCGTCGAGTACTCGATGCTGGTGCCGCAGTATGTCTCCTTCGGCAATCAGGTCGGCTATCTGGTGCGCACCGAACCCGGGCGGCGCGACGAGGTGATGAAGCTGGTCGAGGCCAAGCTCGTCGAAAGCAACCGCGGACGCATCATCGAGGACATGCGTTCGCTCGCCGAGATCCGCCAGAGTGCCTATGCCGAGGACCGCGCGATGACCTTGATCCTCGGCGGCGTGATCGTCGCGCTGCTTTCGATCACCGCGCTCGGCATCGTGGGCATGGCCAGCTTCTGGGTCGGCCAGCGCACCAAGCAGATCGGCACGCGGCGCGCGCTCGGCGCGACGAAGTTCGACATCCTGCGCTACTTCCTCACCGAGAACTTCCTCATGACCACGATCGGGCTGGCCCTCGGCGTGGTGCTGACCTACGCGCTGAACCTGTGGCTGATGTCGCACTACCACTCGCCGCTGCTGCCGTGGTTCTACGTGCCGACCGGCGTGATCTGCCTGTGGCTGCTCGGCCAGCTGGCCGTGCTCGGCCCGGCCAAGCGGGCTTCGCGCGTGCCGCCCGCGATCGCGACGCGATCGGTATGACGCGAGGCCCGCGCGGCGCGATGCCGCAAGCCTGCGATGGCCCCCGCAGCGGCATCGCCCTTTTCGCCGGCCCGCGGCTAAACTCGCGGCAACCTTTTCGCCCGATGGCGCATCCAATCCCGGGATGCGCATCCACAATTCCACAAATGAAGCCATGCGCACCGTTCTGGTGATCGACGACAATCCCGCGGTCGGAACCGCGCTCGACCTGCTGCTCGGCCTGCGCGAGATCCGCACGCTGATCGCGCACTCGCCGGACGAGGGCATCGCCGTGCTCGCGCGCGAAGAGGTCGACCTGGTCATCCAGGACATGAACTTCAGCACCGACACGACCTCGGGCGAGGAGGGCGTCGCGCTGTTTCGCGCGATCCGCGAGCAGCATCCGGACCTGCCGATCGTGCTGCTGACGGCGTGGACGCGCCTGGAAACCGCCATCGAACTGGTCAAAGCCGGCGCCGCCGACTACCTGGCCAAGCCGTGGGACGACCACAAGCTGCAAGCGACCGTCGAGAACCTGCTGGAGCTGTCGGAGGCGACGCGCGAAGTCTCGCGCATGCGCGACGAGCGCCGGCGCCGGCGCAAGGCGCTCGATGCGAAGTACGACCTGCGCGGGCTCGTATTCGCCTCGCCGGCGACGCTGCGCGTGGTCGAACTCGCCTGCCAGGTCGCGCGCGCGGATATCCCGGTGCTGATCACCGGCCCGAACGGCGCCGGCAAGGAACGCATCGCCGAGATCATCCAGGCGAACTCGTCGGTCAAGGCCGGCGCCTTCGTCACCGTCAACTGCGGCGCGCTGCCCTCCGAACTGATCGAGGCGGAGCTGTTCGGCGCCGAAGCGGGCGCCTACACCGGCGCGACCAACAAGGCGCGCGAAGGCCGCTTCGAGATCGCCGACGGCGGCACCTTGTTCCTCGACGAGATCGGCAACCTGCCGCTGGCCGGGCAGGCGAAACTGCTGCGCGTGCTCGAGAGCGGCCAGTTCGAACGCCTGGGTTCCAGCCGCACGCGCCAGGTCAAGGTGCGCGTGATCAGCGCGACCAACGCGGACGTCGCCGCGATGATCCGCGACGGACGCTTTCGCGAAGACCTCTACTACCGTCTCAACGTGATCGAGCTGCGCCTGCCTCCGCTGGCCGAGCGCAGCGAGGACATCGTGCCGCTGGCCGAGCATTTCCTCGACGGCCAGGCCGCATTCGACGAAAGTGCGCGCTCCGCACTGGCGGCCCACGCGTGGCCCGGCAACGTGCGCGAGCTCAAGAACGCGATCCAGCGCGCCGCGCTGCTGTGCCAGGACGGCGTGATCACCGCGCGCGACCTCGGGCTCGCCAGCGTGCGCGCCGGCAACGGACGCGTGGCGCCGGATGCCGAACCCGATCGCGAGATGATCGAGGCGGCGCTCAAGAATGCGCGCGGCGTCATCAGCCAGGCGGCCGGCGAACTCGGCTTGTCGCGGCAGGCGCTGTATCGGCGCATGGACAAGCTCGGCATCGTGCAGGCCTGAGGCGCCTTCCCTGAGCGACCTCGGGAAATCCCTGGGTGGTCAAGAGCGGCCGATCGCGGTAGTCAGTGGGTCCAGCGACGTTCGGTCATGCCCGGCATGCCCGAACGGCGTCATCCCCTGTACGAGAAGGAGGCCGCGATGCACGCCCGAATGTTTCTTCCAACGATGGCCGCGGCGGTACTGCTGGCCGCCGGCGCCGCGGACGGCCGGGCTGCCGGTGCGCTCGCAGTCGGTTCCTGCGGCGCCTATGGTTCCGCCTACGGCTTCGAACACCTCGGTCAGGCGCGCCGTTCCGCCCTGGCACGCTGTGGCGATTCGAGCTGTCGCACGGCGGCGACGATCCGCAACCAGTGCGCGGCGTTCGCCGTCGAGCGCCACAACCTCTGCGGTGCGCGCGGCTGGGCCTATGCGTCCGATCGCGCGCAGGCCGAAGAACTCGCGATGCAGTATTGTCGCGAGCATGCCGTGCGGGACTGCCGCGTTCGGGCGTGGGTCTGCGACGATAGCGGCTGATCCCGCGCCGCGCGTCTCCTCGACGCTGCGCGCCGGCCCCGAAGGCGTGCGGAGCGGATGCAGACGGATGCGATGCGGCTGATATCTCTCGAAGGCAAGCTCGCAGCGGCCCTGGCGGCGGCGGTCGTCGCCGCGGCGACGCTCGGGTCGTTCGCCACGCTGTGGCTCCACTCGGCCTGGCTCGGCGCCGCTGCCGCGGCGCTCGGTCTCGCGTTGCCGGCACTGCTGTTCGCGCATCTGCTCGCGCGTCCGGTCGCCGCGCTGATCCGCGCGCTGTCCGGCAGCGTGGTGGCGTTTCGCGACGGCGATTTCAGTTTCTCGATCGGCGGCCAGCGCGGCGACGAAGTCGGCGAGCTCGTCACCGCGCACAACGAGCTCGGGCGCGTCCTGCGCGAAGAGCGCCAGCACCTGTTCCAGCGCGAGCTGCTGCTCGATACCGTCGTGCAGAACACGCCGACGGCGCTGGTGCTGGTCGAGCAGGGCGGTCATGTCGTGTACGCGAACCTGGCCGCGCGCCAGTTGCTCAACGGCGGGCGCGCCTTGAACGGGGAGCGCTTCGAGGAGATCGTCGCGACCGCGCCGGCGCCGCTCGCGCGCGCGATCGCCAGCGGCGCCGACGGCCTGTTCGGCGTCCCGTTCGAGAACGAGGAGGAGACGTTCCATTTCTCGCAGCGCGCGTTCAAGCTGCAGGGCAAGCCGCACACGCTCTATCAGCTGAAGCGGCTGACGCGCGAACTGGCGCGCCAGGAAGTGGCCACCTGGAAGAAGGTCATTCGCGTGATCAGCCACGAGCTCAACAATTCGCTCGGGCCGATCCGCTCGTTGTCGCATTCCGGCCGCGAGTTTGCCCGGCTCGGCGACGCCAAGCGGCTCGCCACGGTGTTCGAAACGATCGAGGAACGCACGCGCCATCTGGAAGGCTTCATCCAGGGCTATGCGCGCTTCGCCAAGCTGCCGTTGCCGCGCCCCGAGGCTGTCGAATGGGCGCCGTTCCTCGACGCGCTGTCGCGCCACTATGCGTTCCGGCTGGGCGCCGCGGTGCCGGCGACCGCGGCATGGTTCGATCGCACGCAGATCGAACAGGTATTGATCAACCTGCTGAAGAACGCGCACGAAGCCGGCGGGCCGGCCGATGCCGTCGAGATGTCGATCGTGCAGAACGCGCGCGAGGTTCGCATCGAGGTCGGCGACCGCGGCAGCGGCATGACCGAAACCGTGCTGGCCAACGCATTGCTGCCGTTCTATTCGACCAAGCGCAGCGGCTCCGGCCTCGGCCTCGCGCTCGCGCGCGAGATCGCCGAAGCCCACAGCGGCCGCGTGCAGCTCGCGAACCGGCATGGCGGCGGTCTTGCGGTGACCTTGGTGCTGCCGCAGCCGCAGGCATAGACGTCGCGAACGAGCGCGAGACGGCGCCGGCCGCCCCCGGTCTCAATGCGAGAGGTCGTCGAGCAATTCGATCCAGTGCCGCACCGGCCGACTCGTGCCGGCGGCCAGGTGCAGCTGGCAGCCGATGTTCGCCGTCGCGATCAGCTCCGGCGCGCCGGCTTCCAGATTCGCGAGCTTGCGTGTGCGCAGCTCGGTCGCCAATTGCGGCTGCAGCACCGAATAGCTGCCGGCCGAGCCGCAGCACAAGTGGGCGTCGGCGACCGGAGCGAGTTCATAGCCGGCTTCGCGCAGCACCCGTTCGACCAGCGCCTCGCGTTTGAGTCCATGCTGCAGCGTACAGGGGGCATGGAACGCGATCGAACGGCCGGCACCGAGGCCGGCCAGGCGGCTGCGGTCTTCACCGGCCAGGATGTCCGCCGGATCGCGCGCGAGGGCGGCGATGCGCGCGGCCTTCTGCGCATACGCCGGGTCGTGACGCAGCAGGTGGCCGTACTCGTGCACGGTCACGCCGCAGCCGCTCGCCGTGACGACGATCGCCTCGACGGCGCCGTGCTCGACGAGTGGCCACCAGGCGTCGATCGTGCGGCGCATCGCGGCGAGGCCCTCTTCGTGGCGCCCCATGTGATAGGCCAAGGCGCCGCAGCAGCCGGCGGCGGGCGCGGTTTCGAGCGCGATGCCGAAACGCGCGAACACGCGCATCGTCGCCGCGCGCGTGTTCGGCGCGGCCGATTCGCCGCAGACGTCGAGGACCAGCATGCGTCGCGTCGCGCGCGCAGCGGTCGGCAAGGGGGCCGCGTCGGTGGCTGCCGCGACCGGCGGAATCTTCACGCGCAGCCGTGGCGGCAGGACAGGCTCGAACAGCCGGCCGAGCCGCAACAGCGCGTCGAACAGCCCGCGCGACGGCACCACGCGCAAGAGCGCGGTGCGCAGCAGGCGCTCACGCGGCGGCCGCGACAGCTGCGTCTCGACGACCCCGCGGCCGTAGTCGAGCAAGGCGCCATAGCGCACGCCGGACGGACAGGTCGTCTCGCAGGAGCGACAGCCGAGACAGCGATCCAGGTGCGTCTGCGTCGTCGCATTCGCCGGCTCGCCTTCGAGCAGCTGCTGGATCAGATAGATGCGCCCGCGCGGACTGTCGCGCTCGTCGCCGAGCACCTGGTACGTGGGGCAGGTCGCCAGGCAGAAGCCGCAATGCACGCAGCGCCGCACGATCGCTTCGGCATCGCGGGCGGCCGGCGAGTCGCGCAGGGTTTCGGCGAGGTGGGTGTGCATGGGCTACAGCTCGGGATAAATGCGACCGCGATTGAACAGGCCGTGCGGATCGAATTCGGCCTTCAGGCGCCGGTGCAGCGCGAGCATCGGCGCAGGCAGCGGATGGAATACATGATCGACGGCGGCAGGCGCCGCTCCGGCGCGAAAGCGCGTGGCATGGCCGCCGCTCGCGCTCGCTGCGGCGCGGATGCGCGCAGCGCTCGCATCCGATTTCAGCCAGCGCTGCGCGCCTTGCCATTCGATCAGCACGGGTCCGTCGAGATCGGCGAGCACCGATGCCGGCGCGACCGACAGGCGCCACAGCGGACGCGGATCGGCGAAGAACGCATGTGTGTGCTCGCGCAGCGACAGCCAGAACGCATCGTCGTCGAAGCGCTCGCCGCCGAGCTCTTCCGCAGCGGCACGAACGGCTGCGGAGGCGCCCGACAGGCGCACGCAAAGAGAACCATCGACGACGGCCGATGCCGAGATCGGCAGCGGCCGCTGCGCCCAGCTGCGCAGGCGGTCCAATGCGCTGGCAGGATCGAGCTGCATCCGCACGCCGAGCTGTGCGCGCGGCTTCGGCACGAGCTTCAGGCTCGCTTCGAGGATCACGCCGAGCGTGCCGAAGGCGCCGACCATCAGGCGCGAGACGTCGTAGCCGGCCACGTTCTTCATGACCTCGCCGCCGAAGCGCAGCGATTGCCCGTGGCCATCGAGAATGCGCGTGCCGAGTACGAAATCGCGCGCCGCGCCGGCGCTCGCGCGGCGCGGACCGGAAAGGCCTGCGGCCAGCGTGCCGCCGAGCGTCGCGTCGGCGCCGAAGTGCGGCGGCTCGAAGCCGAGCATCTGGCCATGTTCGGCCAACGCCGCATCGATCTCGGCCATGCGCGTGCCGGCGCGCGCGGTCAGCACGAGCTCGTCGGGGGCGTAGCGCACGATGCCCGCATGCGCGGTCAGGTCGAGCGCGTCGCCGGGCGAAGGGTGGCCGAGGAAATCCTTGCTGCCGGAACCGCGCAGGCACAGCGGCACGCGTGCGGGCGCGGCGGCGCGTATGCGCTCTGCGAATTCGGTGCTGCAGTCCGCATCGGCCATCAGAAGCGCTCGATTCCGGGGAACGGCACGGCGCCGCGGTGCACGTGCATGCGGCCGAATTCGGCACAGCGATGCAGCGTCGGAATCGCCTTGCCGGGATTGAGCAGGCCGTGCGGATCGAACGCGTGCTTGATGCGGTGGAAGCGCTCGATTTCCGGCGAGGCGAACTGGGTGCACATCGCGTCGAGCTTTTCGACGCCGACGCCGTGCTCGCCGGTCACGCTGCCGCCGGCTTCGACGCAGAGCGCGAGGATCGCCGTGCCGAGCCGTTCGGTGCGTTCGCGTTCGCCGGCATTCGCGGCATCGTAGAGGATGATCGGATGCAGGTTGCCGTCGCCGGCGTGGAAGACGTTCGCGACCGGCAGCGCGTACTCGCGCGACAGTTCCGCGATGCCGCGCAGCACGTCGGGCAGGCGGCCGCGCGGAATGCTGCCGTCGATGCAGTAGTAGTCCGGCGCCATGCGGCCGAGTGCCGGGAAGGCGGCCTTGCGTCCGGCCCAGACGGCGGCGCGTTCGTGAGCCTCGATCGCGGTGCGGATCGACGTTGCGCCGGAGGCGCGCAGGATCGCTTCGGCGTGCGCGCATTCCTCGACCACTTCGGCTTCGATGCCGTCGAGTTCGCACAGCAGCACGGCTTCGGCATCGGTCGGATAGCCGCAGGGCACGTATGCCTCGACCGCGGTGATCGCGGGCCGGTCCATCATCTCGAGGCCGCCCGGCACGATGCCGGCGCGGATCACCGCGCTGACGGCGCCGGCAGCGGCATCGACGCTCGCGAATGCCGCCAGCAGCAGGCGCGCGCTGTCCGGCTTGGGCAGCAGCTTGACGGTGACTTCGACGACGACGCCGAGCAAGCCTTCCGAGCCGGTGAACAGCGCGAGCAGGTCGTAGCCCGGCGCGTCGAGCGCGTCGGCGCCGAGCGTCAGGCGCTCGCCGTCGATCGTGACGATCTCGACCTTCAGCAGATTGTGCGTGGTCAGTCCGTACTTCAGGCAATGCAATCCGCCGGCGTTCTCGGCGACGTTGCCGCCGATCGTGCAGGCGATCTGCGAGGACGGATCGGGCGCGTAGAAGAGGCCGTACGGCGCCGCCGCCTTCGAGATCGCGAGATTGGTCACGCCCGGCTGCACGCGCGCGCAGCGGTTGCGCGGATCGATCGCGACGACTGCATTGAGGCGCGCGAGACCGAGGATCACGCCGTTGCCCAGCGGCAGCGCGCCGCCGGAAAGCCCGGTGCCGGCGCCGCGCGCGACGACCGGCACGCCGCGCTCGTTGCACACGCGCAATACCGCCTGTATTTCCTCGATGGTACGCGGCAACGCCACCGCGAGCGGGAGCTGGCGGAATGCCGTCAGTCCGTCGCATTCGTACGGCTTCAGGTCGGTCTTCCGGTGCAGCAGCGCATCGGCCGGCAGCGTGCGCGCGAGCGCCGCGATCAGCTCCGCGTGCTGTGCAACCTCGCTGGAAAGGTCGACCGTCATCGAAACCGACATGCGTGGCGAACGTGGACCGCGAGCGTAGCGCACTCGCGGTGCGCTGCGGCAACCGGCGTCATCGGACTTGCCTATACTGGACGCAACATCCGTCTGGGAGTGCGTCATGGGTATGGGGATTCTGCCGCTCGTCATCGTCGCCGTGCTGGCGATCGGGCTGTTCAAGCTCGTGCGCATCGTGCCGCAAGGCTTCGAGTGGACCGTCGAGCGCTGGGGCAAGTACACGCACACGCTGACGCCCGGTTTTCATCTGCTGATCCCGGTCATGCAGAACGTCGGCCGCAAGATGAACATGATGGAGCAGGTGCTCGACGTGCCGTCGCAGGACGTCATCACCAAGGACAACGCGGTCGTCAAGGTCGACGGCGTCGTGTTCTACCAGGTGCTCGACGCGGCGAAGGCGGCGTACGAAGTCGCGCAGCTGGAAGTGGCGATCATCAACCTGATCATGACGAACATCCGCACGGTGCTCGGCTCGCTCGATCTCGACGAGAGCTTGAGCAAGCGCGACGAGATCAACGCCAAGCTGCTCAAGGTCGTCGACGAAGCGACGCATCCGTGGGGCCTCAAGGTCACGCGCATCGAATTGAAGGACATCCAGCCGCCGCGCGACCTGGTCGACTCGATGGCGCGGCAGATGAAGGCCGAGCGCGAGAAGCGCGCGAACATCCTCGATGCCGAGGGCTTCCGGCAGGCGGCGATCCTCAAGGCCGAAGGCGAGAAGCAGTCGGTGATCCTCGCCGCCGAAGGCCAGAAGGAAGCGGCGTTTCGCGAAGCGGAGGCGCGCGAGCGCCTTGCGGCCGCCGAGGCGAAGGCGACCGAGGTCGTCTCCACGGCGATCGCCGGCGGCGACGTCAATGCGCTCAACTACTTCGTCGCCAACAAGTACATCGAGGCGCTGAAGGCGATGGCCGATTCGCCGAACCAGAAAATGCTGCTGCTGCCGATCGAGGCGACCGGCGTGCTCGGCTCGCTGGCCGGTATCGCGGAGCTGGCCAAGAACGCCCTCGACAGGCAGGCCGAACCGCGCGTCGCGCCGCCGCCGCGCGGGCCGGCGCCGCCGGCGGTACAGCGGTGAGTTCGCCGTCGCTTCGGCGGGTGCCGGCGCCACGGCTTGCGAGTCGCGCAAGCGCGTGAGGCGCCGGGTCCCGGCGTTCGCCGGGATGACGATCAATACGCAGTGGAGTCGAATGCAATGGACAACCTCGTCAATCACTACGGCTGGTGGCTGCTCGCGCTGCTGCTGATCGCCGCCGAGATGCTCGCGCCGGGCTACTTCATGTTGTGGATCGGCATCGCCGCCGGTGCGATGGGCCTGCTCATGCTGGTGGTGCCCGGCTTGTCGGCGATCGCGCAGGCGGTCGTGTTCGCGCTGCTGGCGATCGCGGCGTGCCTGGCCTACTGGAAATTCCTGCGTCCGCTGGCCGAGCAGCGTGACGACCAGCCGCTGCTCAACAAGCGCGGCGCGCAACTGGTCGGCCAGCGTTTCGTGCTGTGCGACGCGATCGTCAACGGGCGCGGCAAGGTCAAGGTCGGCGATGGAACCTGGCTCGCCGAAGGCCCCGACCTGCCGGCCGGCAGCGAAGTGGAAGTCACCGCTGTGCAAGGGACCACGCTCAAGGTCGTCGCCGGGGCGCCGATGCATGGATGATGTGCATGGACGCACGATCCACGTGCAGCTGGATGTAGAAGACTGTCGTTCCGCGCAGCGGCTGCATTCGCGATGGACGCGCGCACGCGCTTAGGCGGGCGCAGCGGCGCCTCGCCACGACAGCCTCCGGAGAGCGAATGAACGATCGGGTTGGAATGGCGGCTTTCCTGAGCACCGCGCTGGCATGCTGCGGGCTTGCCGCCTGTGCGCCGGTGCCGACCAAGCCGCCGCCGGACGCCGAACAGCACGAGCACGTTGCGCGTATCGACTACATTCCTGCGCAGCCGCGTCCCGACAATGCGGTGCCGGTGTATCCGCACGACCTGCTCGCCCTCGGCCTGCCTCCGGTCCTGGTGGCCGTACGCCTGAATGTCGATGCCCAAGGAAAGGTCGTCGATGTCGTGTCCGTCGATCCGTTTGCGTCGCAGGACCAGGGCCGGTTTCTCGCGGCGGTGAAGCAGACCTGCCTTCGGTGGACGTTTTCGCCGCTGATCCAGCTCGATCTCGATGCAGGACCGACGACCGTCGTCGAGAACGGCGTGCCAGTCGAATACAGGGGGCAGCCCAAGCCGCTGCCGATGCAGCTCGACTATCAGTTCGTCTTCAGCCAGCAGGATGGGCTGCCGCTGGTCGAAGCCAGCGCCAGCAGGCCCTAGCCGAGCGACTGACGCGCCGCATCGGCGAAGGCGGCGATCGATCCGCGGACTTCGAGATCAGTTCGCGGCAGCCAGCACCTGCGCGAAGCGCGTGCGCTCGGATGCATCCATGTCCGATACGATGGCAGCCGGCAGCCCGCCGAGCGTCACGACGTCGAGCCAGTAGCCCTGGCGCTCCGTCGCGGCGAGCATTCCGACTTCGTTCTGTGCCAGCACGAATACGTCGATCAGATGCTGGCCGTGCCGATAGACCAGCACCGGCACGCGCGCGCTGCCGACGTAGTCGATGCGACCGCCGACCAGGCTGAAGCCCCGGTCGGCAAAGTCCTGCACCAGCGGCGCCTGCGCCACCTTGCCGGCGAACCAGGGCTTGACGGTGTGACGGTCCGTCGACACCACGTCGACCGGCGAGGTGGCGGCGAGCGCGCGCCAATGCCCGGCGAACAGGTCGCGCGCGGTCTGCTCGCCGACGTTGCCGCCGTGCGACGACCACAACGGCACCAGCGCAGCGCCGGCGACGAACGCGATCGCCCACGAGGCGGCCAATGCCAGCCAGCGCTGTCGCGACGGGCGAGAGCGCGCAGCGACAGGCTTCGGCGTTTCGGCCCGGATGCGCTCGCGCAGCGCCTGCGGTGCCGCGTAGCGCGGCAGATCGGTACGCAGCGTGCGGCGCAACGCATCGAGCTCGATCAGCGCGGCACGACAGTCGGCGCAGTCGTCGAGGTGCGCTTCGAATTCGCGGCTGGCCGCTCGATCGAGTTCGCCGTCGAAGTACGGCGCGAGCAGATCGCGGGCGGAACTACAGTCCATGTTTCACCTCGTTCGGCCGCAGCGGGCCGAGGGATTTCTGCAGCAGCGCCCGGCCGCGCGCGAGGCGCGACATCACGGTGCCGATCGGCGCCTGCAGCACGTCGGCGATCTCGCGGTACGACAGTTCCTCGATCTCGCGCAGGATCAGCGTCTCGCGAAATTCCATCGGCAGGTTCTCCAGATGCCGCCGGATCCATGCGCTGCGCTGTGCATGATCGAGGCGATCCTCGACATCGCCCGCGTCGCCTTGCGCGAGCAGCGCATCGGCGGCATCGCGGCCCTGCTCGGCGGCGACCTGGTCGATCGCGACGTGGCGCTGTTCGGTGCCGCGGGCGGACAGGCGCGCCAGGCAGCAGTTGCGCACGATCGCCAACCACCACGCGCGCGCGTTGCCGCCGGCGTAGGTATCGGCGGAGCGCGCAGCGCGCACGAAGGCGTCGTGCACGGCATCGGCCGCGTCCTGCTCGTTGCCGAGCAGCCAGCGGCCGAGGTTGTAGGCGGCGTCGAGGTGGCGCAGCGCAAGGTCGCCGACGAGAGCCTGCGCCGCGCTCACGGCGTGCACTCGTCCGACGGATGGCTACGGTTTGCGCACATGCACGACGCCGGTCATGAACGGGTGGAGAGTGCAGTAGTAGGCGAAGTCGCCTTCCTCGTCGAAAGTATGCTCAAAGCGATCGTCGGTATCCAAGGCTTTCGACATCAGTCGCTTGTCCTTGCTGGCCACGGTGTGCGGCACCTCGTCGTGGTTGGTCCAGACGACCGTCGTGCCCGGCGCGACCGTCAGTTCGCCCGGCGTGAAGGCGAACTTCGTGATGTCGACGGCCGGCGCCGCGGCGATGGCGTTCGACGCCGCGACGATCGCGCCGAACAGCACGCCCGAAAGCGCCGAGGCAAGCGCGTGGCGGGTGGCGCGCGACGACCGGCTCAGGGGGAAACCCTCCTTCTTCGTCATTCGAGGGTCCTCAGCGGTCGAGCGGCGTGTCGATTAGCGCGAGCGCGTGCTTTCCGCGCACGACGCTGAGCTGACGCGTTCCGAGCAGCTTGCCGAGTTCGCCGGCCGGCACCTTGAGCGGACCGGGTTCGCCGATGCCGGCCTGCCCGGGCGTCGGCAGCGGATAGGCCAGCGACATCGCGGTGTGCAGCGCGACGTGTCCTTCGACCTTCTGCAGTACCTGATGGATATGACCATTCAATACGGTCACCGAACCGAACGGCCGCAGCAGCGCGATCGCCGCCGCCGCATCGGCCGTGCCCCAGCCCCACGGCTCCCACACGGTCCACATGGGAATGTGCGCGAGCACGACGACCGGCGTCGAATGCGCTACCCCCGCGAGGTCCGCCTTCAGCCACGCGAGCTGCTCGTCGCCGAGTGCGGCGAGGTGGCCCATCTTGAAGTTGAGCACGTTGTTGAGACCGATGAAGTGCACGCCGCCCTGGTCGAAGCTGTACCAGGCGCGGCCCTTGCCGTCGTGGTCGAAGAATTTCAGGTAGCCCGCGACACCGTCGTCGATCGCGTCGTGCTCGCCCGGCACCGTGTGCACGCGATCGACCTTGAGTTCGCCGAGCAGGTCGCGCGCCTGGCCGAATTCCTCCGGCTTGGACAGATGGCTCACGTCGCCGGTATGGACGACGAATGCAGGCGTCTGCGGCAGGGCGTTGATGTCGGCGGCCGCGCGGCGGAAGCTGCCGACGACGTCGGGATTGGCGTCCTTGTGGAAACCTATATGTGTGTCGCTGATCTGCACGAAGGTCAGCGCATGTTTCGACGCTTCGGCGACGTGGCCGGCGCCGGTCGCGCCGAGCGCGCGCGGTACGCCGCCGGCGACCGTCCAGACGACGGCGGCGCCGGTCCAGGCAGCGAGGCAGCCGAGCGCCTTGCGGCGATCGGCGTCGGGTGTGTCGGTTCGATTCGGTGAGAACGGTTTCATGGCGGCGGCTCCTGCAGTGGGGGTTCGAACCACCAGATCGGAGCGGGCGATGTTTTATTCCCGACGCCACCCGAGTCTGGCCTGCACACCGCCGGGCCGGCATCCGTGCGGATCGAGTTGGAATGCCGAGCCGCGACCGCGATAATGCGCGCCCCCATACGGACGGCGCCTCGCCATGACGCAACAGACCATCCTCAACGCCACCCATCGCGCGCTCGGCGCGAAGATGGTCGACTTCGGCGGCTGGGACATGCCGCTCAACTACGGATCGCAGATCGAGGAGCACCACGTCGTGCGCAGCGACGCCGGCATGTTCGACGTCTCGCACATGACCGTGGTCGACCTGCACGGCGCGCGCACGCGCGAGTTCCTGCGCCACCTGCTCGCCAACAGCGTCGACAAGCTGAAGGTGTCGGGCAAGGCGCTGTATTCGTGCATGTTGAACGAGCAGGGCGGCGTCATCGACGACCTGATCGTGTATTTCCTCGACGAAGACTTCTTCCGCGTCGTGGTCAATGCGTCCACGCGCGACAAGGACCTCGCCTGGATCGAGCGGCAGGCGAAGGCGTTCGACGTGACGGTCGCCGAGCGCGCCGATCTTTCGATGATCGCGGTGCAGGGACCGAATGCGCGCGCCAAGGTGCTCGCGCTGCTGACGCCACAGGCGCGCGCGAAGGCCGAGAAGATCGGCAAGTTCGTCGCCGTCGAGGGCGACGGCCTGTTCATCGCACGCACCGGCTACACCGGCGAGGACGGCTTCGAGATCATCGTGCCGGAGGCGCAGGCGGTCGAACTGTGGAACCGCTTGAAGGAAGCCGGCGTCGCGCCGGCCGGCCTCGGCGCGCGCGACACGCTGCGCCTGGAAGCCGGCATGAACCTGTACGGCCAGGACATGGACGAGGCCGTCACGCCGTGGGAAGCCAATCTCGGGTGGACCGTCGCGCTCGACGAAGGCCGCGGCTTCATCGGCCGCGGCGTGCTCGAAAAGCAGAAGGCCGCGGGCGGCCACCGCGTGATGGTCGGCCTGGTGATGGACGAGAAGGGCGTTCTGCGCCACGGCCAGCGCGTCGTCACGCCGGGCGGCGACGGCGAGATCCTGTCCGGAAGCTACTCGCCGACGCTCGCCAAGTCGATCGCGTTCGCCCGCGTGCCGGCCGGCACCAGCGGAACCTTGCAGGTCGACATCCGCGGCAAGCTGGTGCCGGTGCGCGTGGTGAAGTATCCGTTCGTGCGGGACGGCAAAGCCATCGAAGGCATCTGAAACGGCGTTCGCGCCGTCGCACGGACGTTGTTAGAATCGCAACCAGCAGCCGACCTCCAAGGACCTGAGCCATGCAAGAAATCCCCGGCGATCTGAAATTCCTGAAGTCCCACGAGTGGGCGCGCGTCGAAGACAAGGGCACGGTCACGGTCGGCATCTCCGATCATGCACAAGGGCTGCTCGGCGACCTCGTCTACGTCGAACTGCCGAGCGTCGGCGACACCGTCAAGGCGGGCAACGCCGTCGCCGTCGTCGAATCGGTCAAGGCCGCTTCGGACGTCTATGCGCCCGTCTCCGGCGAGATCGTCGCGGTCAACGAGGCGCTGCCGGACAAGCCCGAGACGATCAACGAGGACGCCTACGGCGACGGCTGGATCTTCGTGATCAAGCCGGACAACCTCGCCGAGGAGCAGGAAGAGCTGCTCGATCCGGATGCCTACGCCGAACTGATCGAGAACGAAGACCACTGAGTCCGTTCGTTCCACCGATCGCCTGACGAGGGCGCGCCTAGGGCGCGCCCTTTTCGTTTGCGAACGCGATTTCACCGGCGCCGCCGCGGCCCGAGGATTGCGCTCTCGGCGGAGCGGCCGCGACCGGCGAATCGATGCGCCGCGAACTTCCGGCAGAGGCGGCGCGGCTCCGATCTCGAATGCGGTGATCGACGAGGCGCGGCGGACGATCGGATGTGTTCGCTTTCCGGCGTCGCACGCGCCGCGAACGTGCGAGCGTCGTCGAGTCGAATGCGCGCGTCGTCGGTGTCGACGACGATTCGTCGCGTGGCGGACGATCGAAAAAGTCGACGTCGATCGCGCGCTCGTCGATCGGAAACCGACGCGTCGAGGAGGTCGATCGCGAGTCCGACGACGACGTCGGCGAACCTTCGGCGCGATCTTTTTTCGGTCGAGAGCCGTCTCGCGGACCCCCGAAACGCAAAATTATTTTTCGGCCGTTCACCCGCGGTTGGGGCTCCCGGAACCCGCCGGAGGAGGCATTTCGTCAGCGTGCTGTCGATGCGAATCGTCGGTCGTGCGCGCGAGTCGACCTGGCGATCGTGCATCGGACGAAAGTCGGGAGAGCCGCATCAGAGCTTGCTCTCCGGCATCTTCGATGGTCATCGAAGAATTTTCATATGGATGGCTAGACGTTTATACGTTTCGTCTGTTTCGGGTGAGAAAGCGTCCGTAGGGCCTCCTCCGGGCATCGTTTTCGGGCATCCAGCAGTCGTGTGGGAACTGCTTGTTTCCGTTGAAAATTTGTTGACACGCGCACAGGACAGTAATAGTTTCTGCGCCGGCGTGACAAACGAATAAAGGAATCATGACTGCAACCCGATTCATCGTCCCCTACATTGAACACGGCACCAAGTCCGGGTCGGTGAAGAAGATCACGGTGTCGGTTCCCTTCCATATTCTCAGACTCTTGTCCGACGAACGGACCCGGCGCCAAGTTGCAAACCTGCGCCACGCCACCAACAGCGATCTGCTGTGCGAAGCATTCCTTCACGCTTTTACTGGGCAACCACTGCCAACTGACGAGGAGCTAAGACGCGATATGGCTATGAAGAAAGCAGCTGCAAAGAAGAAACCCGCCGTTAAGAAGGCCGCCAAGAAGGCGGTGAAGAAGACGACCGCGAAGGCCAAGACCGCTACCGCCCGCAAGACCGGCGCAGCGAAGAAGCCCGCAGCGAAGAAAGCAGCGAAGAAGGCTGTAAAGAAGGCCAAGTAAGGCCTGCCTTCGAATCGGTCGCGATGTCTGCGCACCGATGATGGCCCAGGCTGGCAACGTGTTCATTGCCCAGCCTGCGGCCGGTAGCGACAAACTCAGTACCGCAACACGATAGAAACGTAGTTCACTGCCAGCAAGACCTCTCTCTCCCTGCGGTTGCCCAGCGCAGGGAGAGAATTTCCCCGCTCCGCCGTACCCTGTGCGCCTTTCGCCGCACGCCTCCCGCGACATCCTTCGCCGCCTTCCGCCGATAGACGATCCAGCGGTGCGTCCGTGCGCGCGCTTCGCGCCGTTCCATGTCGTAGTCGCCGCTGATCGCGGCTGAAGCCGCTCCCACAAAGCCGCTTCCCCGAAGCCGCTGCGACTGGCCGTTTCGAGCACATCGCCCCTGTTTCGAATATCGTGTGAGCGAGTTCAGTCGCGATGCTCCTCTGCCCTCGAGCGCCGCAGGCGCCCGCCGAGGCGACGCGCGTCAGCGTGACAGCAGCGTGGCGACGATGTTTCCGTCGGGTGCGCGCTCGGCGATGATCTTCGCGCAGCTGAGCAGCGGAACGGCGAGCAGCAGTCCGGCGACGCCCCACATCCAGCCGAGCGCGATGAGCGCGAGGAAGACCATGACGGGATCGAGCGCGAGGCGGCGCCCGACCAGGTGCGGCGTGACGAGTTGCGACTCGATCAGGTGCAGTCCAAGGAATGCGGCGGGCGCGGCCAACGCCGACAGAGGCGACGCGAACTCGCCGAAGCCGACGACGGTCAGCGCCACCGACGTCAGCAGCGGTCCGACGAACGGCGCGAAGTTCATCAGCGCAGCGACGCCGCCCCACAACAGCGGATCGGGAATCTTCAGCGCGAACAGCGCCGCTGCCGTCGCCAGTCCCAGGCCGGTGTTGATGAGCGTGATGGTGATCATGTAGAGCGACAGTTCGTGCTGCGCCTGGCGCGTCGCTCCGACCAAGTCGCGCTTGGCGCGCAGATGCGGCGCGAGCGTCACGAACTTGCGCAGCAGATCGTCGCCGTGCAGCAGGAACAGGAACAGCAGGAAGACGACGACGATGACGCCGGCCAGCACGCCTGGCGCCGCAACGAGCGCCTGCGAGAAAAACCCGGGCGACGTGTTGACGACCGGCACCGGTTGTCCGCCATCGAGGTTCGCGAGCTTGCCGAGGTCGTGCGCGGCCGAGGTGGCCGCCTGCAGCGGCTTGCGCAGATCACGCAGCGCGGTTTCGAGATGGGCCAGCGCCTGCGGCGTGCGCGCCATCCATGCGCGCGCGGGCGTTGCCAGCATGGCGACCGCGCCACCGGTGACGGCCATGGTGAACACGACTGCGAGCAATGCCCCGAACGCGCGCGGTATGTGCCAGCGCTCTAGCAGCCGCACGGCCGGCGCGAGCATCAGCCCGAGCAACATCGCGACGAGGACCGGGACGATCACCGCCTGCGCGATGACGCAGGTATAGACGAGGATGGCGATGACGATCGCGCCGAGGAGCCGGTTGCGCTGACGACTCGCGCGCAGCGGCTGCGTGCTCGTTGCTGGCGGCTCGTCCGCGACGGCGGCCACCGCCACCGGCGGAGCCGCTGCGACCGGGTCGACCGTCGCGCTCATGACGGGGGTGGCGGCGAGTCGGTCGGCGCGCGTTGCCGCAGATCTTCCGCCAGCAGCGCGCCGATCGGCGAACGCAACACGAACGATGCCGCGGCGGCGACGAAGCTGCCGACGCGTGCGAATGCCGACCATGGCAGGAAGCCTGCGACCAATCCACCGGCAACGCCACCGCCGACGATCAGCGCCGTGCGATGGCGCGCCAGGCGGATGCGCAGCGTTCGGGTCTGCGTCTGCCAGCGCGAACGTTCGCGCTGCAGCCGATGGGTTGCGTCGACGACGGCGCGGCGCCGCTCAAGCAGCTTCATGACTGGACCTGCCTATTTTTCCGAGCATGCGCCGGGTATGCGGCAGACCGAGGTCGCGCCAGCAACCGCGCATCGCCCACAACACGGCGACGACGCCGAGCAGGTTCGCCAGCGCGACGCTGCCGATGCCGTAGAAGACGTTGCCGGTGAGCTGGTAGATGCCGGCCGCGATCGCCGCGCTCGTCGCAAGCCACGCGCCGACGCCGAGGAACACCAGTGCGAAGGCGAGCCAGATCAGCACGAACGCGCTGCTGCGCGCGAGCCGCAGCTCGGCGCGCAGCAGGGCCAGCGCCGCATCGGCAACGCGCAGCGCCTGATCGAGCGCCGCGCGTGCGCTGGCGAACGTATCGTCGGTGCCGGGTGGCGTCGACGCGTCTTCGTCCAAAGCAGCCGGCGCGTCCATGTCAGCGGCTGCGCAACCAGCGCGACACGACCACGCCCGCAGCGAACGCGATGCCGAACGCCGCCAGCGGATGCTCGCGTACCTGCTCGATCGCGGCGTCGCTGAACTGCTTGGCGCCGTCGGCGAAGCGTGCGCCGGCGTCGCGCAGGTCGTCTTCGAGCTGCGCGCCGTTCGCCCGCAGCTTCGCGCGCAGGCGGTGCAGTTCGCTCTTCATGCTTTCGATGCTCTCGGTTGCCGCGCCGGCCAGATCGTCACCGGCGTCATCGAGCGGCTGTTTCACTTCACGTACGCTCACCATGGCTTGTGCTCCTCGAAATGGAAGATCCGCGAGCGGCTGCCCGATCGGAACGTCGGACCGCGCGCGGGCATCGCCATCGGCCGAGACGGGCTCCGTCGACGCCCTGCGAGCTTAGTCGGAACAAACTGAACGGCCGACCGTTTTCGGGGGCGGTATAAAAATTGCAAGTTGCAGGACATTACGATTTCGTGAATTGGCGCTATATTCGAGTTGTCCGGTGGCGCAACGCCGCGAAATCAAAGCATCCAACGGTCAGGGGTCGGAAGATGTCGGGAGTCAACGTACGTTGTCATGACCTGCCAGGTCGTGGCCGCAGGTTCGTGGTGGGTCGGCGAATGGGAACGATGCAGCGGAGCGGCATGCGAGGCGCGATATCGGCGGGAATGCTGATCCTGCTGCTGGTCGTGATCGCGGTCGTCGCGGTCGCGCTGTGGTGGTTCGTCGGCCAATCCGAGGCGCCGCCGGCAACGGTCGCGGCCGGGCCCGCCGGAGCGGCACCGAACGAAGCGGCGCCCGCCGCGGCGGCGGCTGCCGACGACCTCAGCATCAATGATCTGTACAAGGCCGCGCGCGCCGCGGTCGGCGAGAACCGCATGGTGGCTCCGCCGGGCAACAACGCGCTCGAGTACTACTTGCGGATACTCGCCAAGCAGCCTGACGACAGCAGCGCGACCGACGCGCTGCGCGAACTGTTTCCGTTCGCGACCGCCGGCGCCGAGGATCAGATCAACCAGAGCAACTTCGACGAGGCAACCCGGATCATGGGCCTGCTCGCGAAGGCCGATCCCAGCAACTACACGCTGACGATCCTGCGCAGCAAGCTCGATGCAAAGAAGAAGCAGAACGATCGCGACCAGCAGCAGCTGGCGCAGCAGGCCGCTGCAGCGGCCGCGCGCGCAGCGGGCGCGCCGCAGGCGCCAGGTACTGCGCCGGCCGGCACTCCCGCTGCAACCGATGCCGCTGCAGCAGCGGCCCCGGCCGCCACGACACCGGCCGCCGCGCCGGCCGCCGCGCCCGCGCGGGAAGTCGCTCGTGCGACGCCGGCCCCCGCCGTAGCGCCGCCGCCGCCGGCCGAGGAACCTGCCGGCGAGTCGCGCGACGTGCGCGTGGTCACGCCGCCGCAGCCGAGCTATCCGGCTGCCGCCGTGCGCAACCGGCAGAACGGCTGGGTCGAAGTCGAGTTCACCGTCGCCGCCGACGGCTCCGTGCAGAATGCGAAAGTCGTCGGCGCGCAGCCTGCGCGCACGTTCGATCGCGAGGCGATCAACGCCATCGAGGCGGCGCGTTTCGAGCCGCGGCTGGACAAGGGCAAGCCGGTGGCGGCGACCCTGCGTCGCCGCATCGAGTTCAAGCTCAACAACTGAGCGACGAAGGAGCGGACGCCGAGCGATCGGCGTCCGCAATCTGCTCGAGCGCGCGCTCCGGCCGGATCAGTCGGTGCCGCCCGCAAGATCCGAATTGTCGCCATGATCGATGCCGGCCCAGTTCACCTCGGGCAGGCCGAGATAGCGGTCGATCAGCATCGGCATCAGCCCCATCGGAACCGGCGATTCGCAGTTCCACAGCATGACGGCGCCGAAGCGGTATTTCGGCAGGAACGCGATGATTGCGCGATAGCCTTGCACTGCGCCCGCGTGGAAGACCAGGGTCGTGCCGGCGTAGTCGTAGATGCGCCAGCCGAGCGCATACTGCGCGTCGAGCAGGCGGCCGCGCCGCCACGGCGACGCGCGCTTCTCGCGCTCGGTCTCCACCAGCGGCGTGTGCAGCACGGTCAGCAGCTCCGGCGAAAGCACGTTCGGACGGCCGCCCATCTGTGCGATCAGCCATTGCTCCATGTCGTGGATGCTGGCGTTGACGCCGGCCGCCGGCGGCACGTGGTAGTAGCTTTCCTTCGGCACGAAAGGTACCCAGCCGCTGCCGGTGCGATGGTGCGGGCGCGCCCAGCTCTTCGATCCTTCGAGCGCGTCGCGGCCGTAGGTGGCGGTATCCATGCCGAGCGGATGGAAGATGCGCTTCTCGACCTGGTGGTAGTAGAAGTCGCCGGTCGCCGCGTACGTCACGTCGCCGATCAGGCTGAACGCGATGTTCTGGTAGCCGTAGCAGTCGCCGACCGGACATGCCAGCGGTACGTCCTTGAGCCGATCGACGAGCAGCTCGTACGGCTCGTCCTGTTCGAGCAGGTTGTCGTAGGTGTTGTGCGGCAGGCCGACGCGATGACTGAGGATGTCGCGTACGGTCAGCTTCTGCGCGCCGGCGACGTCGTTCAGCGTGAACGCCGGCAGCATGTCGGCGACGCGCGTGTCCCATTGCAGCTGGCCGCGTTCGACCAGCAGGCCGGACATCGCCGCGGCGAACGCCTTCGAGAGCGAGGCGAGGCGGAACACGGTGTTGGCGCCAACGCGTTCGTGCGTCGCCGCATCGGCGAAGCCGACACCGCGCTCGAGGACGACTTTGTCGTCCTTGACGATGGCAGCGGCGAGGCCGGAAACGTCGTTGGACGCCTCGATGCCGTCGAGCCAGCGATCGAACTCGCGCGCGATGGCGGGCGCGTCGCGCGAAACCGCGTTCGCGTCGGCGACCGGAATCGCGATCAGCGGCAGCGCGGCGGGCACGCGCGTGCGCACGACCAGCTTCTTGGCGGCAGCGCCGGCGCCTTTCGCGGCAACGCTCTTCTTGACGGAAGTCTTTGCGACCGCCGGCGCTTTCTTGCGCGTTGCCGATGCGGGCGCCGCGCTCTTCGCGCTGGCGGTCGTCGGCGTGCGCGTGGCCGACTTCGTCTTCTTGGCGTTGTCGGCGGCGAGGGCGGGGGCGGTGGCAGCTACGGCGAGGGCCGCAAGCAGGACAATCAGGACGCGCGGGGTACTGCTCAATGCGATCTCCGGGGGCCTGAAACGACCCTCGTGTTATGCTCGAAAACGCGCCGATTCTAGCTGTTTCGCGAAGGGGAAAGGAACATGGTCGTGCTGATTCTGCTCGTGATCCTGGTCGGCGTCGGTTTCTATGGTGTCGGCCTCTACAACGGCCTCGTCACCGGGCGCAACGGCTACAAGAACGCATTCGCGCAGATCGATGTCCAGCTGACGCGGCGCTACGACCTCATTCCGAACCTGGTGGAAACCGCAAAAGGCTACATGAAGCACGAGCGCGAGACGCTCGAAGCGGTGATTCAGGCGCGCAACTCCGCCGTATCGGGGCTGTCCGCGGCGAAGGCCAGTCCCGGCGACGCTGCCGCGATGCAGCAGCTGGCAGGCGCCGACAACGCGTTGACGCAGACGCTCGGCCGCCTGTTCGCCTTGTCCGAGGCCTATCCGGACCTGAAGGCGAACCAGAACATGATGCAGCTCAGCGAAGAGCTGACGTCGACCGAGAACAAGGTTGCCTTCGCACGGCAGGCCTACAACGACGCGGTCATGAGCTACAACAATCGCCGCGAGATGTTCCCCGGCTCCGTCGTCGCCGGCCTGTTCGCGTTCCAGGCGGCCGAGCCGCTCAAGATCGAGTCCGAGGCGAAGCGCGAAGTTCCGAAGGTGGCGTTCACCTGAGACGGGCCGCCGGCCGTGGACGGGGAGCGCGGTAGCGCGCGCGACGGCGAATCCGCGGCCAACCGCCGCCGGCGCGCCGGCGCTGGCGCGTGAACTTCTTCGAGCACCAGGAACGGGCGCGCCGGCAGACTCGGCGCATGCTGCTCCTGTTCGCGCTCGCTGTCGCGGCAATCGTCGCCGCCGTCGATCTGGTGGTGCTGCTCGCGCTCGGTATCGACAGTGCGCAGCGCGCGGATGGCGGCATCGCCTGGAGGGGTCTGTTCACGATCAGCGCCTTCGTCGCGCTGACGATCGCGCTCGGTTCGCTGTATCGCATCGCGAGCCTGCGTGGCGGCGGCGCCGTCGTCGCGCGCGCGCTCGGCGGCGTGCCCGTGGGCGGCGACAGCGGCGACTTCGCCTATCGTCGTTTGCGCAACGTGATCGAGGAAATCGCGATCGCCGCCGGCGTGCCGGCGCCGCAGATCTTCGTGCTGGAGGACGAGGCCGGCATCAATGCGTTCGCGTCCGGCTATGCGCCGACCGACGCCGCCGTCACGGTCACGCGCGGCGCGCTCGACAAGCTGACCCGGGCCGAGCTGCAAGGCGTGATCGGCCATGAGTTCAGCCACATCCTCAACGGCGACATGCGCCTCAACATCCGCCTGATGGGCATCGTGTTCGGCATCGTCGTGGTCTCCGTCATCGGCCGCAAGATCGCCGAATTTTCCGGCCGCGGCGGCAAGGACTCCGCCGGCCCGGTTTTCTTCGGCCTGGCCCTCTTCGCCACCGGCTATGTCGGCGTCGTTTTCGCGCGCGTCATCAAGGCTTCGATCTCGCGCCAGCGCGAATTCCTCGCCGACGCGTCGGCCGTGCAGTTCACGCGTCAGACCGAAGGTATCGCCGGCGCACTGAAGAAGATCGGCGGCCTTGCCGAAGGATCCAAGCTCGCCAGCAGCGACAAGGAGGAAGTCGCCCACATGCTGTTCGGCGACGGCGTCGGCTACGCCGCGGCATTCGCGACGCACCCGCCGCTCGCCGAGCGCATCAAGCGGCTCGATCCTTCGTTTCGCGAAGCCGAATTCACCGCCATCGCCGCGGCGTGGACGCAGCCGGTCCGGCTGGGTGCGGAGGCGGGTGATCGTGCCGATGCATCGATCGCCGGTTTCGCCCCGGCCGGCGCCGCGATCGAGCCGCGAAAGCAGCGCGGCGGCCGCCTGCCGGCGCACGATGCCGAGGTGCAGCTGTCGCCGCAGGCCGTCGTGCGCCAGGTCGGCAATCCCGGCGACGACGACCGCAGCATGGCGCAGGCCCTGCGCGCCGACATCCCGATGCGCCTGCGCCAAGCGGCGTGCCAGGCGGAACAGGCGATGCCGCTCGTCTTCGCGCTGCTGATCAACGACGACGCCGCCACGATGGCGCGCCAGCTCGCCCAGATCGAGGCTCACTACGACAGCGGCACGCGCGCCCTCGTCGAAAGCCTCGCCGGCGAGATCGAACGCCTGCATCCGATGCAGCGGCTGCCGCTCGCCGCGCTCGCGTTTCCGGCGCTGCGGCGCCGTCCGCGCCCGCAGTTGACGACTTTCATGGTCGTGCTGCGCGGACTGATCGATGCCGACGGCCACGTGACGCTGGCCGAGTACTGTCTCGCGCGCCTGATCGGCGTGCAGGTCATCGATGCGCTGAACCCGGCGGCCACGCAGGCGAGCGGCCGCCTCAAGCTGCCCGGTCTCGTCGACGAAATCCGGGATCTGCTCGCGATCATTGCGCGGTACGGCCATGACGATGCGGAACAGGCGCGCCGCGCCTATGTGCTCGGTCTCGCCGAAGTACTGCCCGGGACTGCGCTGGCCTATGCGCCGCCGGCCGACTGGGCGCTGGCGCTCGATCGCGCGCTGCCGCAGCTCGACCGGCTCGCACCGGCCGGAAAGGAGCTCGTCGTGCGGGCGCTGACGCGCGCGATCGGCGCCGATGACCGCGTCTGCGTCGCCGAAGCCGAGTTGCTGCGCACGGTCTGTGCGGCACTACACTGTCCGCTGCCGCCACTGATGAACGAAGCAAACTGACGCCGCCGACCAGCGCCGCAGCGCATCTTGCGACGGACCGTGCCGCCGATGCGTCCTGTTGCAGGGACCGCCCCGATCCGGTGCGGCTGTTGCGTGTAGCGCAATGCGATAGTGCGATTTCTGATAGAAGCGCAGCCATGAACTTGCATATCTCTCCGCAACGCGCGACCGACGAGCTGCTGGCCCGTCCGAATCTGCTGCTGCGAGTCGGCGAGCAGGTCGTCGACATCGGTGCGCTGCGCGTGGTGACGCGCCCGGACCTGCCGCGCCTGACCGGCAAGGCGGTCGCCGTGCTGATCGAGCTGGTGCGCCATGCCGGCAGCACGGTCACGCGCGACCAGCTGTTCGACCGCGTCTGGACCGGCCGCTTCACGACGCCCGACGTGCTGACCCAGGCGATCAAGGAACTGCGTCGCGCGTTCGCCGACGACAGCAAGCCGCCGCTCTATATCGAGACGATTCCGAAAGTAGGCTACCGCCTGATCGCGCGCGTGCTCGTGCTCGAGGCGCAGGATGGCGGCCTGTTCGTCGAGCGCGCGTCGGTGCAGTCGATCAACGACGACGAGGGGCCCGGCGAAGACTCGACGCCGGTCGCACCCGCTGCAGGCGAAGACCGGCCGTCGCCGCACCGTTCCTTCTCATGGCGTCTGCCCGTCGTGCTGGCCGTGGCCGTCGTAGTGGCACTGGGCGCCTGGCGCTGGTCGATGCACGATGCACTCGTGCCGTCGACGGCTCCGGCGGCGTCGTGGCGGGTCAGCGATGTGCATGCGCTGACGTCGGACCCGGGGTCCGAGTATCGCCCGCATCTGTCGCCGGACGGCTCGCGCGTGGCGTTTTCCATCTTCGATCCGCAGAGCAAGGTCGAGCGCCTCGTCGTGCGTTCGATCGAGCCGTCGCAATTGACCCACCTGACCACGGCGAGCGACGCGATCGAGGCGGTTCCCATGTGGTCGCCGGACGGCACGCGCATCGCGTTCGAACGCATCAATCCGAACTACTGCGAAATGTTCGTCGCCAGCAGCGGAGGCGGCGACGAACGGCAGATCGGCAAATGCCAGGACTTCAACTACAACTATTTCGATTGGACGCCCGACGGCCGTAAACTGATTTTCAACGAGCGCGAGACGGACGGACCGCGAGCGCAGTCGCTGTTCACCTGGGACCTGGAGACCGGCGAAAAGCAGGCGTTGGATTACCAGCGGGCGGCGGGCGACCAGGACCTGGACGCTCACTATTCGCCGGACGGCCGCTGGATTTCGTTTCGCCGTGGCGTCTCGCCCTACAGCGATCTCTACGTGATGGCTTCGAGCGGCGGCGCCGTTCGAAAGATCACCAACATCTCGGCACGGATTTTCGGCTACACCTGGATGTCCGACAGCCGGACGATGGTCTATTCGTCGAATCTGCACGGTCCTTACGCGCTGTACGCCTTGGATGTCGCCAGCGGCCAGACGCAGGCGCTCGGCCTGAGTCCCGCGGCATTCCCGCATGCGAGCCGAACCGGCGACGCGGTGGTCTACGAGATCGTGCGCACGCAGGACAAACTGACCGTCATGCCGCTAGCCGGCGGCGCCGCCGCTTCTCGCCTGGTGGCACCGTCGACCGGCAGCGACTACGCGCCGGCGCTGTCTCCTTCCGGGGATCGCGTGGTGTTCACGTCCGATCGCAGCGGGCAGCTGCAGCTGTGGATGCACGAGTTCTCATCCGGCCAAACCGTGCCGTTGACCGAAGCGCCCGACACGGCGGTGTTTTCCGCGCGATGGAATGCCGACGGCACCAAGGTCATCGCCGTGCAGCGCAACGACGAAGGCCGCGCGCTGGTCGAGGTCGATGTCGCCAGCCGGCGCCATCGCGTCCTGTCCAAGGTCGGCGAGAACGTCATGTTCGGCGACTTCGCTGCCGAGCCGGACAGCTATCTGTTCGCGGTGACCGGCGCCGGCAGAAACAACAGCCTCCTTCGCGTCGACCATCCGGGCACCGATCGCGAGCGGCGCACGACCGTGATGGAAGACATCATCCAGGCGCGCATGGATCCCGTCACGCAGAAGGTCTACTACACGGTCGGCGACGGCAGAGGGCTGTTCCGCCGGAGCCTCGACGATGGCGAGGAGCAGCTGGTCACGTCCAAGGTCTTGTCCAGTCTGGCGGGCGGGTGGTCCCTCGTCGACGGCCACGTCTGGTACATCTCCGACTACGGCATCAGGACGGCCACCCTGCACGACCTCGATCCGACCGACGGCAGCGATCGGATCGTCGGAAAGCTCGACTTGCTGATCCAGGACTTCACGTTCGGCGTCATGCCGGGGCACGACAGCATCATTTTCTCGCCGGTCGATGTCGAAGACACCGATGTCGGCATGTTTCGCCTGAGTCGCGCCGACGGCTCCTGAGCAGCGCGGAAACCCCGCAATTTCCGTCACCTCCGTTGCACTCCGGGGCAACCCGCGCCATCGGGCGGATACGCACACTACGCATGCCCTCCAACGGGCAGATGTGTCACAGCATCGATAGTGCGACCCCCTCGGCGGGCTACCTGGTTCGGGACCTGGGGCCCGTCTTTTTTTTGGGTTGCGTCTGCGCGCACCAACGCGCCGCTCGAACCGGGTCGATCAGGGCGTGCAGGACGCCAGCGGCAACGGCACGACCTGGCCGACGGAGCCATCGCGCGAATTCTGGATGAAGGCGACGACCTTCGCCTGCGCGCGATCGAGATCCTTCGGCACGTCCAAATCGGCACTCGCCGAGCCGGGCGCGAGCGGGCCGGCGAACGCGCGCACGACATGGTCGTGGTGCAAGGTCTTGCCGCGGTTCTCGCCGCCGCGGATCGCATTGGACAGTCCGTTTTCGGTCAGCGCCACGTAGACGCGATCGTCCGCGCCGGCGGCCGTCGATTCGACGTTCACGTGGAGCGCGGAGGTGCCGTCGATCGTGATCTTCAGCAGCGGTGCCGTCGTGACGTCCGGCTCGGGCGGCGCGCCCTTCGGCCAATCCTTCCACAGGTTTCCGTCGACGCGGATCTGCGGGGTGTAGACCATGCCGCGTGCGTCGCGCTGGCTCAGCGTCTTCTGCCGCGCCGAAAAGCGCGCGTCGGAATACGGGTCGCGCCAGTCCTTCAGATCCCAGTAGTCGACGTGGAATTCCATGCCGACATACGCCGGCTTGTCGCGCAGCGTGCTGAGCCAGCGCTCGGCGGGCGGACAGGAACTGCAGCCTTCGCTGGTATACAGCTCGATCAAGTGCAGCCGGTCGGCGCCGCTTTGCGCGGTGCAGGCAGCCGCGCCGGGGAGCGGTGTCGCGGATGCAAGAAGCAGCGTCGCCCAAAGGGAAATGCGGATCATGGAATCCACCTGCGGGCATCGGAGCGAGGTTCACCAGCTTAGTCGCCGCCCCCGCGGACGGGTTGCCGATGTTGCGCGCAGGTTTGTCTTCTCGCGCCCTCTCGCCTGTCGAACGCGGTTCGACGCATGTGCATTCGCTTGCGAGTCCCGCCCGGGCGCCGAATGCAAATATTTGATATGTATAGAATTCATGCGCGGTACCGAAAGATTTCAGCACGATTTCACCGCGCTATCCTGACCGCTTCGACCATCCCCGACTATGCAGGAGCCACGTTCTCGCACGTGGAGGTCGAATGCTCGCCGTCAATCATCATCTCGCTCACGGAGCGAGTCTCGAGCTGGTCGCACGATCGCTGTCGGTCGGACGCGAACCGGCCCTCGCCATCGTCAGCGGTGGTGGACGCGGTTGCGTGCTGAAGGCCGACGGCCCACTCGCCGGCATCTGGATTCCGTTGCGCGGCCGCCTGCAGCTCGGCGTTGCCGGCGACACGTTGTTGTATCCCGGCGAGCTGCGCGTCAGCGAAGCGGAGACGCGCATCCAGGCCGTCGGCCGCGGCAATGCCATCTGGATCGCGCTGCTCGGCACGCCGGCGGCGTGGCGGCATGTGCTCGGCGGGCAGCTCGGCATTCCGACGCCGGAGCCCTTGCTGCTGCCCGCGCGCCATGTCGCCGATCATGACCTGCGCCGTCGTTCGATCGCGCTTGCCAGGGCGACGATCGGCGGAGCGGTGGATGCGCCGGCCGAGACCCTGCTCGACCGTGTTCTCGCGCTGCAGGCCGAGTTCGCCGAGCCGATCGCGCGCTGTCCCGGACGGACCTACGCGCAACGCCGGCAGGTGTTCCTGCGCCTGCAGCGCGTGCGCAACTATCTCGGCGCGCATTGCCATCTCGACATCGACAACGACGAGCTCGCGCGCATGGCGAGCTACTCGCCCTGGCATTTCATCCGCGCATTCCGTGCCGCCTATCAGCAGACGCCGCACGCCTACCTCGTGCAGCAGCGTCTCGAACGCGCGCGTCGTCTGCTGCGCGCAAGTCCTCTCGCCATTGCCGAGATCGCGCTGGCCAGCGGCTTCGAGAATCGCTGTGCGTTCTCGCGCCTGTTCCGCCAGCGTTTCGGCACGACGGCCGGCGCGATGCGCCGTCAGAGTGCCGCGCTGCCGGCGACGGCGACGCGCTAGGCGAAAGCGCAATTTTTGCAATTCGGCATGCCCGGCGGCGGCAACACTCGAACTTCACGGGTTTTTAATGTTCGACATCTGCCGCGCTGCTGCGGCCGTTCACCAGTTTCATGACGGGAGAAAAAAATGGGAAACCGACTGCTCCGAGACGCCATTGGAAACAGCCTGCGAATGGGAGGGCTTGCCGGCGCGTCTTTGCTGGCCCCCGTCCTGGCGACATCCGCCTTCGCGCAAGACGCCGCGCAGGATGCCACGCAGGGACAGAAGCTCGAGACGATCACCGTGACGGGTTCGAACATCCGCCGCGTGGATATCGAAACATCGAACCCGGTCATCAGCATCGACCGCGCGTCGATCCAGCAGTCGGGCAAACTCACCGTCGGTGATCTCGTGCAGCAGTTGCCGAGCGTCGCCGGCAACGCGATGAATCCGAACGTCAACAACGGCGGTGGTACGGGCGGCAGCTTCGTGTCGCTGCGCGGTTTGGGCTCCAACCGCACGCTGGTCCTGGTCGACGGCAAGCGCGTCACCAACAACGACGTCAACTCGATCCCGGCGGCGGCGATCGAGCGCATCGAAGTGCTGTCCGACGGCGCGTCGGCGGTGTACGGCTCCGACGCGATCGCGGGCGTGGTCAACTTCATCCTGCGCAAGGACTACCAGGGCGCCGAGCTGCAGCTGAACTACGGCATCAGCGACAAGGACGACGGTGAGCGCAAGGGCTTCAGCCTGATGTTCGGACAGTCGTCCGACAAGGGCAGCATCATGGGCGGCATCGACTACAACACGACCGACCAGATCCTC